>Ga0180007_10004679_pt1 | contig 14334 bp, 9 predicted proteins | sample MM_PC_MetaG_FD_121122 | JGI IMG/M metagenome (GOLD analysis project Ga0180007, IMG submission 121122) | Groundwater microbial communities from the Aspo Hard Rock Laboratory (HRL) deep subsurface site, Sweden - MM_PC_MetaG | ecosystem: Environmental > Aquatic > Deep subsurface > Groundwater... | reverse complement strand
GTCGGACCCACATTAAGCGATAATGGACCCACAATAAGTGATACTGGGCCCGCAATAATGACATCGGACCCACATTAATCGAGAATAAGGTTCAGGCTCCATCTGGAAAAAGGTGAATAGTAGTAAGTTCAATCTGAGGTTAAATGATAAATTCCTGAGATTTGATGTGGCTATGTAAACGCTTGCGTCACAGGTAGGCACTGGAAATACATGAGGGCAGAGAGTCCGAATATTGTTTAGGCATGCCGGATATTATCTTGAAAACCAGCATAGTTAAGTGTAATTTCTGTATAGCGATGAAGATCACTTTTTAGTTAAAATCGCCGCCGATCCGGACAAATAATGGCAACTTAATCTTCTTTGACAGATTGTCTTTCCGCCATTTTTCATCATTTATAAAAAACATCTTTCCGCTTCTCAGCATTTTGCGCATGGCCAAATGTTTCACGGACAATTCCTGCAATGGCGCAACAATCACCACCTCATCTTTTTTCTGGACAGCCACTTGACGCACTTTGCTGACGGCTTCAACCATTGACACCGGGCAATCATCCGAGACAAAAGCGATTATTTTGTTGCCCTTGAAATCATTCAGTTTTCTTTCTTTGTTTCCGTCCACCTCGGAAATAAGCAAATCATCCGGGAAACTGAAAGTTTGTTTTTCATCCCCTGGGCAGTATGCAACATCCTTGAAGTTCCCAATGATCAGGGAAGCAAGGGTGACCATGCTCCTCTGATAATAGAGAGAAACGCAATAATTCAATATCTCATGCTCCGGGATGTGGTTCTTTAAAATATCAAGCCAGCTCCTGACCCCATTCAAAACCTCTTTGTGATATTCAGCACGGATGTCGGTAGCCGGAGCCCCCTCACGGTGATAATCAACATACTCGTGCATCATGAAATATTGAGCAATAAGCCGCTTGATCATATCGCTGTGTTTGAGACTTGCGTAATGGTTCCGGACAAACTCATGAAACTCTTGTTTCTTAGTCGTTAATTCCTTGACGGTCTTGATGGACTGACTTGAGTCAAGCAGATTTTTGGCCTGGATCATAAGGAGGGCGAAGTCATAGTGTCCGGGGACAGGATCACCGCCTGTCAACGATTTGTATAAAAAATCATTTTCGGCGCTATCCACGAAGGAAGGTGGCTCACCAGGATCAGCAATCTTTAGAGTAAAAGAGTTATCTCCGATAATAACAGGATAACGCTGACCACCGGCAAAGACCAAGAGAGCAAGTCCACGATAGAGTGTATTTATCTCGTATTTGCTGTCTGCGGTTAAATTACCCTTAAAAATGGAACTTTCGGTCAGACTGTTGTAACCGATCAACTCTATTTGTGCTGCCGTCTGGGAATGAATGACAAGTCCAGACCAGGCGGATTCAGAACGGCACAAAATAGATAATACTAACAGGAAGCATGTAATTGAAAATTTGCAAGTCATGACAAGTCTAAGTTTTATTGAACAAATAAAAAAGTCCTCCCTGCTCTGCAGCAAGAAGGACTCCCAATAATCCTCAAGGCAACGGGCGCTAAAGCCGTTCGCACGGTTGTTGTTGTTCATGTTGGCGTTGTCGCTGTTGAAGTTCAAGTTGCGAGAGTTGATGCCATTGACCGTATTGGACCAGTAGTTGCCGTTGCTGCCTGCGTTGTTGACCGTGCCATTGTTGTTGTTACGGTAACCCGCGGCAACAACGCAAGCTGGCAAACACTTTACACCTTCAGGTTTAATCATGATTCAAAGCATCAAACCGGAAGTAGAATACTGCTTTCATCTTTTTGCCCAGGAAAAATTCTCGGCGGTCTGCCAGGATTAATATGACACGCTTACAAAAAACAACAATGACTGCGTTATTCTGTAACTCCGGTCATATATTTTTGCCAGCCAACAAGCTGGACCGATACATCTTCAACTTTGCTGTTCAAAAAAACAAACGGCTTATTGCCGATTATCTGCAAGTCTTTTGTCAATCGCAGGAGCAAGCGAATCGTTTCCACGTTTTCTCTTGCTCCCGCAATGTATTGCAGCCTGTTTTGTTTCTGACTTTTATTGGCTTTGTAGATACAAAGAATCAAATCCAGGGTTTCATTCTTCAATCTTTCTCCAACCGTGTACTTATACTCTCTTGAAAATAATTTCGTCCGCTTGAAAATCTCTATCAACAAGTCATAAGCGACTTTATAGACAGGCAGGGCTGTGTATAATGCCATAGCAGATTACGTAAATTCGGGGTTACTTTGGAAAACGATTTGTTGAAGAGAAAAAAGAAATAAAATTGCGCACACAATCGTTTCCTGGCCTTGTTAATCAAGTCAAAAGTGTCGGCCTGCCCCAGGATACCAAGAAAAGAGTTCATCCTTGACTGGATATGGCCGATGACATCATCTGTTATGCGTTTATCCGTGTCGAGAAGGGTATTGATTTCATCTATCATTTTGAAAAAATTACCCTTGGTTCGCTGGCTGATATACTTCCGGAACGGTTTTATAAACTGCCCCAGAAATAGAACACCTTTGGTGTAATGCTGCAGATAAATTTTGCCGGGATGCACCTCAAGTCCGATTGCCGATAGTTCCTCCCGAACTTTACCAATAACCTCAAGCAAATAGTCCCTGGAATGATGGATAAAGACCATATCATCTACATATCTGCCATAATATTGCACCCGCAGCTTATGCTTAACAAACTGGTCGAAATCGTTTAAAAAAATATTGCCAAATAACTGCGAAGTCAGATTGCCTATGGGCAGGCCGCAACCACGTTCAGTATAAAAAAGGCTTTTGCTCTTTGGCAGCCCCTGCCATTCGGCTTTGGAGCATTTTATTGTACAATTTTCCGTGGCATGGGTATAAATTACCTGATGCAGCAGATAATCGACAAGCTCCCTTGATACCCCTCCGTAATCATAATTCCTGCCGGACAATATCCGTTGTACTTTCTCCCACAGGATGTCATGGCGCATATTCCTGAAATAGCCGGTTACATCCAGTTTGAGTATATAAGCGTCTCTTTGGTAGTTTCCGGTACAGGATCGGACGAATTTGTTAATCCTGTTGATGCCATACAGGGTTCCTTTGCCGACTCGACAACTGTACGTGTCGTGAATCAGTTTTCGTTCTACAATATGATTTATGCTGCCGTGCAACAAATGATGGACAACCCTGTCGCGAAAATCCGCCGCGAAGATTTCCCGTTTAACCGGCTTGTTGACAATAAAAGCAATGCACGGCCCTGGTTGATATTGCCGGCGCCTGATTTCGTCGGCAAGCTGAAACAGGTTGTGTTCAAAGTCAATCTCGAATTTCAGCTGGTTCCGGGTATTTCGTTTGTTCCTCCGAGCCCTGTAGTAGGCTTCAAACAGTTTAAGCGGTAAAATGGAGTCACTGGATGTCATTGCCGCTGTTGGAGCTCTTCCTGCAACCCGATAATGAAATTCATAGCATCCATTGGTGTTTTACGCATTACCTGAAAACCGATTATCTGTTTTTCGATACTTGTCAGACCTGTGGCACTCTTCTGTCCGACTGGCACCTCCTGCGGTTTTTGATGTTCACACCACTGACTGTAATCACTCTGCTTTTCCCAGTTGAGGTTAGCAACCGTCAATAATTTTTCCGATTCGTTAATCATTCCCCCACGGGCAGTCAATTGTTTTTTGACATCCGCAATAATTGAGGCGGGAAAGCCACAGCTATACACTGTCTGGGTTACGGCCTTGATGAATTTGACCTTGATTTGCAGTGTTTTAATGTTTTCAGTGAACAGCATTGCCTGCTGATTGTACAGTTTATAAAAAATTCCCTCCTGATGCAGGAACAGCAGCGCTGTATTGGCTGCCATGTCAATTTTTTCTCTGGTATTCATAGTAAAAAAAATTTCGCCTGCCGCCGCACCCTGCGGGATGCGGCGGGAAAGTGTCAAAAGGGGACAAAGGATCAAAGGGTCTTAATCCTCAAGGCAACGGGCGCTAAAGCCGAACGCACGGTGGCTGTAGCTCATGAAGGCGTAGTAGCTGAAGAAGCCCAAGTAGCGAGAGTAGATGCCATCGACCGTACCGGACCAGTAGAGGCCGACGCTGCCTGCGCCGACGACCGTGCCATCGTCGTTGTAACGGTAACCCGCGAAAACAAGCTTCAAGGGTGACGCAAACGCACCTGCTGAGTTGTTAATGGCCCAAGAAAGGCGCTCAGTCTCTAATTCTGTATATGTTGGTAGTCTGAAACCCGCAGGGCACGGATTGTTGATGCCTGACTCTCCCTGCCAGAGGTTATTGTTTTGCGGAACCCGCCAATCATAAGGGTATGAACTCTCAGTTATAAAATTACCATGACCCGGATCATCAGTGGAACTGTTAACTGAAGTTATTGGGCTGTTACGTTTCTCATGGCCGTCACTTCCCCTGCCCCACTGGTACAAGTCCCCATAAGCTGCTGAATCCGTCGAACTCGTGGCGACCTGGGATGCCCCAAGATTACGGTCCATCCATACCTGGCCTGTTTCTGATATAACCGTATCAAAAGTTTGGTCTTCCTCCGGAATAGTCACACACACCTCTTCCGACAGGGCCGATTCAACGCCATTTACCTCAGCTGTTACAACATAGCAATAAGTCGAACCTGGCAATACTCCAGTATGGCCGTAAGGTGAAGTTACTGGCGGATCAAGAGATTCACTGGATTCAGTCACACCAGTTTCCGTGCCCCAATAAACGTGGTACTCGGTTGCTCCAGGCACATCGTCCCAGGTGATGTAGTTCCAATCTTCTACTGGATCAAATACAACATTGACGTTTTGGGGAGGTAAGACATCTGGTGTTTCGTCACTAATGCAACGGGCGCTAAAGCCGTACGCACGGTGGTGGTTACTGTACATGTAAGCGTAGTCGCTGTCGAAGATCAAGTTGCGGGAGTAGACGCCATCGACCGTACTGGACCAGTAGCGGCCGCCGCAGCCCGCGATGTAGACCGTGCCATCGCCGCCGCGGCAACTCGCCGCAACAAGCTTCAAGGGTGACGCAAAGGCGCCTGCTGAGTTGTTACTGGCCCAAGAAAGTCTTTCAGTCTCTAATTCTGTATATGTTGGGAGTCTGAAACCAGCAGGACAAGGGTTATTGATTCCGGATTCTCCCTGCCACAGGTTATCGTTTTGGGGAACCCGCCAATCATAAGGGTATGAATCCTCAGTTATAAAACTGCCATGACCCGGATCATCAGTGGAACTGTTAATCGTAGTTATTGGGCTGTTACGTTTCTCATGGCCGTCTGTGCCCCGGCCCCACTGGTAAAGATCGCCATAAGCTTCCTCGTCATCATAACTCATAGCGACACGGGAAGCGCCAAGGTTGCGATCCATCCATACCTGGCCTGCTGAGGTTACGGTTGGTGTCTGGCACTGTGTTGGGACATAAATTGAAACCTCTGCGGATAACTCTGACTCTGTTACACCATCAGCCGCAACTGATGCCACCCGATAGTAATATGTCCAACCGGGCAATACCCCGGTATGGCCATAATCCAGGGTAGAAGTCAACGGCATAGATTCGCTGCCTTTAGTGACACCGGATTCGGTGCCCCAGTAAACATGATAAAACGGTGCGCCAGTATCTGTCCAAGTGATGTAGTTCCATAAAATGGAGGGATCGTAGGAAAAAGAGATAATTGACGGGGTGTCAAGAATATCAGGAGGACAAATCAAATCGCTTCCATCACCATCCTGATCTATGCCGTCCCCACAGATTTCTGGCGCACTCGGATAAATGAAAGAGTTTGTGTCGTCGACGTCGCCCTCGACCTGCCCATTCAACTCCAGACTTGTTTTGAAGCCCAGGGGACGTTCATCCTGAAGCAGGGTTACACCATCGCTATACCCATCATCATCCGCGTCCTTGTACCAGAGTGTCAGGCTGCAGGCACTGCATTCGGACTCGACATCCAGACGTACATAACCAAATCCATCGATTGGGTCAGAGCAACGATTGATGGCATATGAATCAAGAATTTCCTTCAGGAGAAAATAACGACCAGGTAATGACAAGGATTGGAGGACAATGCCAATACCTTGTTCCCAAAAACCGCTCGCCGCATCACCCAGAACAGAAACGAAAAGGTTGTTCATCGTCTCCGCTCCCACCGTGGCATTGGTGATTTGCTGAAAGGCGGTGAAAAAAGAATTAAGAGCCTTCAGCTCTTCACCGTTAACAAGATAGGCAACTCCTACATCAAGCGATGAAACCATGCCACTTCCCTTGACGATGTCTATGACTTGACCGATGGCTGACTGATTAAACTGCATTACGTCTCCTAGTCGCCTTCCGAACAGTCCACGCATGATGACATCAAGGGCGACGAGGGTATTTGTGGTAGAGGTATTCATGGAAAGATCGAGCCGGTAGTGCTGGTCAACATCCATGGTCAGGCTTGTACTGATTTCCTTTGTCTCCCATGGGGCAACCAGATAGACCTCGGCGTTACTGATATAGCCTGGGTCGTCGAAGTTTGGTGTTGCCTCGTACCAGCAACCCTCGGCACTCAAAAGGTTCAGTTTCATCTGCAAGGTGTTGGCATCGCTTTTGGGCAAATCAGGAATCACTGTGAAAACCGCGCTTACTCCCTGCTGACTCCGCGTGATAACCGGTTTGCAAGGCGCGTCAAATCCATCGCAATCCTGGTCAATGGCATCGTAACAGATCTCCTCGGCACCGGGATAGATGTCTGGGTTACTGTCATCCTTATCCCCCTGATTCTCGGTGTAACCGTCAAGATCGTTATCAATGTCCGGGGCGTCGGATGTGGTGAAACTAAACCACCCGCTGGGTCTGCTCCATACGCCAAAGGTTTTGCTCCTGGCCCAAACCGACCACCAGTATGTTTTTCCCGGCGTCATGGGTAGGGCCACGGCCATCGAGGTATCCGAGATAAACTGGTCAGCATCGCATCCATTATATTGCGGGATATCTTCCGGCGAGCCGTCCTCGTTGACCACCAGGCAATACTCTTCGTCAAAATCGCCGACATCCGTGCCTAAGGGTTTCCAATATAAAGTTACCATTCCAGCCGGTACCAAAGATGTGTCGGCCGGGGCTAAGAGCTGAGGCGCTTTATCGGCGAAGGTTGGCATATCCGGGAAAAGTCGGATATGATCCATGCTCTCATCCGTAAATTCTTCCCGATCATAAAGCAGCCACCAACCGGCATAAGGTGTGAGTTGATAGGTTCCAAACCCAATTGTTCCAACAGCTCCGCCACCTACCCCAACACTACCGGGAAAGAGCAAGAAATTATCCTTATGGTCCGCATCAATCACATCCAGCCGAGGAAGTGCGGTAATCGTGTAATGGACGTCATCTGGCAGCCAGACTTCTCCGTTTACGCCAGCTTCTTCCTCCCACCAGACACCTAACTCATTCAGACGATACCTTCCAGGCCTCGGGTAACAGCCATGACTGCCCTCAGCAATGTATACATTGGGATTTGTCGATCCAGCCGGACCTTCCTTCAGCACGTTGTCCCACGGGACAACGACATAACCAGATCCCCATTCTGCCACGGAACCCTCCCAATTCCCGTTATCAAGATACTGAAAGCGTTGGTTTCCGAGATGGTGGCCATAAACAACGTGGGTCGGATCATATCCACCCGTAGCATTCCGTTTCAATATCACCACAATCCTTTCATTATCATTGTCATGGGGAGAAAGAACTGATGTTGGGATCGGCTCCCACGCAGGCGATTTGGGGTCATGAACATAAAAGAAGATGTAAGTAAGATAGATGATGTCACCATCTTCGAAGGCCGTAGCATAGACATTATGCTCCCGATTCTTATAAGTATCAGCCGTACCATCGTAATAGAAAGCATAGTTGCTGTTAGGGTGACGAGCGAGATCCTCTGCACCCGGATTATTGACAACTGTGTTTTCGCTGCCGATCGCTGTATTGTTGAGCAATTTGGACTCCGCCCCGCCAAAAATAACATCAATTTTTGTGGGCCGATAAACTTCATCTTCCGGCCTTTCATGGTTGAAAAAGAGTGTTGGTCGATATTTATCAATCAAATTGTTAACGTCATTTGCCTGGAAATCACTGACAAAGTCGGGGGTAGGAAAATCGACTATGATCTGTTGAGACCAGAGCACCTTGCCATTTTCTTTATTAACGAGCAAAAGCCTGGTATCCTTGGTTTCGAAATCCGGGGCGGCAACATTGGTATAGATGGGCGACCACTCCTCGGTGCCGGAACCAGGAAGAATTGTCGTTGTTGCCTCTTCCTCGGAAATTAACTCTATCCCATTATCGGTGTTAACGAGGACTGCGTTAAGTGCGATCTTATCGCCCAGCAAATTCCGCAGGGAATTATTCACTTTAATGTGAGGCTGAAAAGACATCTTCTGCCCCTTCACCACCGACGAATGCATTTCCAAGCTTTCCACCGAAAAAGTGACGACATCAATTTCCAGAAGAGAAAAGTGATTCATCTCAGCAGTGAGCGTATTTGCACCAAGATCGACATCGGTAATGACAACAAGCTCATAGAGAGATTCACCCTGCCTTCGTGTAAAAACACGTATATACGGCAGGGCTTCCTCTAGTGAAGAGAAGCCGTATTCACTCAGTTTTCCCGGTGAGATTTCAATTGTCACAGTCACAGGTTTGATGAAGTCAAGACCGGCCGGACCAAATTGCAGCGGGGGAGTTATTGGCAAATCAGCATTGGCGGCACCTTGTGCGTTTGGTAATTGATCTGCAGGCACCACGGTGAAGGTTGCACCGTCCTCCACCACTGCGCCAGGCGGAACATCAAGCCGAACATCAAGCCCATCGGTGGTGGAAGCGATTAAAATCCCGCCATCAACACCGATCACCGACGAAGCCATGGGCAACGCCGCCATAATCTTGACTGTGTAGACAAAGCGAAGTGCTGTTGGGTTATTGAAAGCCCATTTCTTTGCAATGGTCGTGGCATTAAAAAGGAGTTGTTCCGAATCAGTCTTATATTCAAAATACGGCTTCCCATCTGCCGTCACCCCATCCGCATTGGCCACGGTCACAGTGGAAGGGGAAACCGAATCAATGACCACGTTGATTGGAGCCAAGAGAACATCACTGGAGATATTAGTAACCGAAACATCGAAATAGCTCTGTTTCGTGAGCCGGTCATAAAGCAACCGTCCTTTGTTGAGCAGGATTTTGTTTGTAACATCCGTTTCTGCAAAGGATGCAGATGGAAAAACAATGATACACAAAAAAAATAGCCCACTTAAAATCACGGAAAATACGTTCTCTCTCCTCATTATTATCCCCTTTCTAACAGATGTTCCCTTTGAATGATGGATCATTCATCTTGATCAAAATAAAAAAACCGAATCACCATAAAGATTGATAAACAACCTCTGGCAACCCGGCTATTCTTTATGAACCCGTGGCTTTCCGTTCTGCGGAAATTTTGTGCCAAATATCCGTCAGATTGGCTTTATCAGATGGCAGCTGAAACAACAGACTATTTTGAGGACTTTAAAAATTTCCTCTTTCTATTTGCTCCATAGAGTCCGGCAAGACCTGTTCCGAACAGAAGCATTGTGGCTGGTTCAGGTACAGGCATATTGGGATCAGCCGAAGCTGTTGCTAAATCTATATTGAAAATGCTTGCTGTGGTGCCTGCATCCCAATCACCACCCCAGATAAGCCCCCAGTCGAGTGAAATGTTGGTTCCCTGATAGGGCGTCAGATCAAAGGTGACATGGCCTGAACCCGTGGCAGCGATAAACCACTGTTCTGAAAAATTGATGTTAAACTGGAGATAGTCGTCGTAATCATTGTCCCCCAGTGTAAAATCATAATCAAAGGACAATGTGGTGGCTGATGCATCTACGGAATAAGAATCATTTAAAAAATAAAGAGCAGCATCTTCCATGCTCTCCGTGAAACTAACAACTCCGCCGCTCTCCGTCACACTACCTGGCTGATTCTCCAGAACACTGAATCCGCTCAGATCCATGGGTACGGCTTCAGCGGAGCCGGTTAGCACAAAAACGCATAATCCCCCCACAATACTTGCGATAACTTTCTTCATTTTTAACTCTCTCCACAATGACTCATCAATTTAATTTTACCTGGTTAAGCAATTTCATCAAGTTTTCCCAGCACATCAATGCTGCAATATTTGCACCTAACCAAAGAGAAACAAAAAAATAACGATAAATCGAATAGATACCGTCAACTAATGCTGATTGAGCATATATACCCAATGCGGAAATTCCGGAAAAGTGGTCCGGAAATTTGAAAAAACAGCTAATTGCCTAGCTATTTAGATTGGGCTTGATAGCCCTTTTACGCCCTCAACACCACCACTATAAATTTCAACTGCTGACACAGGGGGGAGGTTATGAAAGATGTCTGTAAAGTTTGTGACACATGTAACACAAAAAATCATCTTTTTACCTGATTATCGCTAATCTTAAATTCTGTTGCCGTTAAGATGTTATCTGGCAAGCGCATCCATTTAAGGGATCCTGCAAATTTAGACTATCCTGAGTATACGCAACGTGCGGCCGGGCAAGGTCGTGTAGTCCAGCGGGTGTGAACCCCGCCCAAGTTTTCATTTCAGTTGCCTTAGCTCACTGATCCGCTCTGGAGGGAAGTGCCGATAGAACGTCGTTCGTCCAACCTCAAGCTGCTTGATAATGTCTGATATGAACGGGTAGTTTTTGGAATCTTTAATCATAGACTCAGCAGTACGGATTTTATCCACAGTCATGCTTGGTGGCCTACCACCTCTACGCCCTCTTTTGTGGGCAGCTGCGAGACCTGCACGGGTATTCTCAACAATCAATTCCCTCTGAAATTCATCGAATGCGGCGGTCATGTGAAAAAACAAGCGTCCCTCTGGTGTTCCTGTATCGATATTCTGGGTAAGAACCTTCAGCTTAATTTTACGTTGCTCAAGGTCATAGGTCGTGGCAATGATTTGTCTGATGGAACGAGCCAGCCTTGACAATTTCCAGACAACAAGCGTGTCTCCCTCCCTCATATAATTTAACGCCGCTTCCAGCTCGGGCCGTTCCTTGTGCGAACCTGATATTTTTTCGATAAATATCCGTCCACACCCTGCCTTTTCCAGAGCATCTGTTTGCATCTGCGGGTTCTGATCCATCGTTGAAACGCGAGCATATCCAATTAGCATTATTTTTATTCCAAAAACGATTTTACTTGAGAATAACAGAACAAATGTTTTAGAACAATGTTTTGAAACATAATAATATGTATTTTTGCTTGGGGTGAGCACAAAAGGATGTATGTTTCAAAAACCTTGGTTTTTGGTACGGAAACTATGGGTAAAAAAATCCCGGAAGAAAGATTATTGGATTTGCAAAAGCGTTTAGATCTTCTGCCGCCAAGAAATACTGAACGGATGAAGATGATCCAAGCCTTCGCCGACCTGTATGCGGTTTCTGTAAATACCGTATACCGTAGTTTAAAAGATAAACGAGTCCCAAAATCTCTCCGTCGTTCTGATGCAGGGATTACCAGAGTTCTTCCAAGTACAGAGATGGAACTGTATTGCCAGATCATCGCTGCCATGAAACTGAAGACCCGCAATAAAAAAGGGCACCACTTACCTACCACGGAAGCTCTTCGCCTTCTCGAAAAATTTGGCGTTGAAACTGCCCAAGGTCTGAAAAAATCTCCAAAAGGAGTACTGAAAAAGACAACGGTCAATCGGTACTTAAAACGATGGGGGTATGATTTTCTTTCCTTGGATATTGAACCTGCTTCTGTACGATTTCAAGCAAAACATTCAAACGATTGCTGGCATTTTGATTTAAGTCCATCTGATTTGAAACAGTTGCCAGAGTGGCCTGCATGGGTTGAGAACAGGAAAGGACGTCCCACCCTCATGCTTTACAGCCTGGTCGATGATCGCAGTGGTGTCGCTTACCAAGAATATCATGTTGTTTTTGGTGAGGATGTAGAGGCTGCTCTCCGTTTTCTTTACAGGGCTATGGCAACAAAGGAGATTGAGGGCTTTCCTTTTCAGGGTATTCCTCTGATGATCTACACGGATAACGGCCCCATTGCCAAAAGCCGTGTATTTCATAGAGTTTTAGAATATCTCGGCATTGAGTTGCGGACACACATGCCAAAGGGCAAAGATGGTCGCCGAACTACAGCCCGGGCAAAAGGAAAAGTCGAACGACCTTTTCGGACCATTAAGGAAATCCATGAAACTCTCTACCATTTTCATACACCAAAAAATGAAGAAGAGGCAAACACCTGGCTTTTGAATTATGTCCTCCGTTATAACGAAAAGGGGCATCGATCAGAAAAGCATTCCCGAATTGAAGATTGGATCAACAACCTGCCGACCGCCGGACTCCGAAAAATATGCTCTTGGGATAGATTTGCTACTTTTGCGAGGGAGCCGGAGCGTCGGAAGGTGGCTGGTGATGCTACCATTAAGGTGAATGGCGGAACGTATCGTGTCGACTCGACTCTTGCCGGGCATGATGTGATTATATGGTGGGGACTCTTTGACGCAGAACTATTCATAGAGCATGAAGAAAAAAAGTTAGGCCCATTTTATCCCGATGAGGGGCCAATTCCTCTTCACAAATTCCGTTCTTTTCGCAAAACCAAGGCTGAAAAAAGAGCGGATTCCATTGAAAAGCTGGCCGGAGAAATTGCGCTCCCTAAAGAAGCCCTAACCGATGACAATAGAACAACGGCTGCGTTGATGAGGTGCCTTTCCGAAGGAACAGCTGTTATTGAATTTAAGGACCCTGATCCTTTTCAAGAATTCACTTATCCCGGCGTCCTGGAAGCAAAAATAGCTATAGCCAATTATCTCGGAATCCCTCTCGCCAAGCTGCCGGAAGAAGATAGGCAAAAGATAGATGCAATTTTAGCCAGTACACTTCTAAAAAAAGAAATACTAGATGAAGTCAGATGCTATTTTCGGCAACAACGTAAAGGGGTTAAAGATGTTAAGTGATGTGATGAAGCATTTTCAGCTGGTGAAGGAGTTTCGTAACGTTGGCTATTTTGAGACAGCGCATCATAAAGAGATTTTCCAAGAGCTCAAAACAGCCATTCGGCAAGGAAAACTGATTGCTGTTTCCGGAATCGTAGGAAGCGGTAAAACAACTACTCTGAGAAAAATACGGGATACTTTAGACAAAGAGAAAGAAATTATCGTAGCCAAAGCCATCTCGATAGAAAAAACCAAGGTCACGCTCAATACTCTTATTGTCGCCCTTTTCTATGATCTGTCTACTGAGAAGGAATTGAAAATCCCAACCCAGGCAGAGAAAAGGGAAAGGAAGCTTCAAGAACTGATCAAAAAGAGAAAAATGCCAGTAGCCCTATTTATTGATGAGGCCCACGATCTTCACGGGAACACGTTGATTGGTTTAAAGCGCCTCATTGAGATGGTGCAGGATTGTGGCGGCACAATGTCCGTAGTCCTTGCCGGTCACCCAAAATTAAAAAATGACCTCCACCGGTCATCTCTTGAAGAAATCGGCTCAAGGACAACCGTTTTCAATTTGGATGGAATAGCTGCCAGCAAGCGTGAATTCATTGAATGGTTGCTACGGGAATGTACAAAACCGGACACTGATATTGATTCCATCATCACAGAAGAAGCAATTGATCTGCTGGCCGATCGTCTTTTGACTCCTTTGCAAATTGAACATCATCTTACGCTTGCGTTTGAGGCTGCATATATGAGTGGTGAGTCTCCAGTTACGGAAACAGTGGTTGAGTCAATTTTGGCAAAGGATATTGACGGTCTCGAACAAAAATTAACCAGGCATGGATATAATTTGAAAACACTGGCTATGACTATTAATGTTCAGCCAAAAGTTATTCGTTCTTTTCTACGCGGGAAGTTGTCCCCTGGGCAAAGCCAGGAAATTCAAGAGGAAATGCTGGCTGCCGGAATCCCTCTGTAACAAAAGGAAAATCGATAAAACCTTATTCTCACTTAATGTGGGTCCGGTGTCATTATTGCGGGCCCAGTATCACTTAATGTGGGTCCATTATCGTTTAATGTGGGTCGGGGCCTATTCTTATTCTCATTTATTGTGGGCCCAGAAGTAACTTGATTGCGGGTCCGGACGTTTATCATTGCGGGTCGCTACACCTAACTGGAGCTTCAAAAGAGCCAATTCATCTGCAGGCAAGTTGCTTGATTCTTCCTGCACAAAAGATTCAATCACACTCTGTTTTTCACTTGGCAGTGGAATATCATGTATCAACCATTGAGAGAATGCCTCGACTTCATCCACCGGGTCCATATATACCGTATCCCCTTGCACAGCATCTTCACCGG
>Ga0180007_10004678_pt1 | contig 14336 bp, 14 predicted proteins | sample MM_PC_MetaG_FD_121122 | JGI IMG/M metagenome (GOLD analysis project Ga0180007, IMG submission 121122) | Groundwater microbial communities from the Aspo Hard Rock Laboratory (HRL) deep subsurface site, Sweden - MM_PC_MetaG | ecosystem: Environmental > Aquatic > Deep subsurface > Groundwater... | reverse complement strand
CCTGGTCCATGGCATCATCAGGGATGATCTCGAAAGGTTTTGCCACATCACAGAGATCCGCTGCCGTGTTCTTTCATCGGCTGCCGCGCAAACGCCTCACAGTTGCCCATGGTGCCAATCGCGCAATCCTCCGACTCTGTTCGAGCAGGATGGTCGCATCTGCTGCCCGGCTTGCTCTGTCCTTGGACAGTTATGGCAAAACCATTAAGCGTTCCAGCGTTCCAGCGCTTAAACGTTTAAACGCTTGAACGCTGGAACGTTTGAGCGTTGGAACGTTGCTTCGCTGAAACATTCACATTAAGGAGAAAAAATGAAATTGATGAGAAAGAAAGGATGGCTGCCGGCCCTGCTTGCCGCCACCGGGGTCCTCACCCCGTCTGCAGCCTTGGCGGATGCGATCGTGCTTGATGACATCACGGTGAAGGGCGAGGCCATCGCCGCGGCAACCGAGCCCATCACCGTCAATGTCATCGGTGCGCAGACCATTGACGAGCTGAAACTGCTGCGAACGGACAAGGTGCTGGAAGAGGTGCCGGGCATCGAGATCCACAATTACAGCCAGGGCGGGGTGGCCAATGAATTCTCTATCCGCGGCTTCAACAATGCCGGCCACGGCGGCGACGCCGCCATTGCCATCGACGGCATTCTGCTCAACGAAGGGGAATCCCATGCCGACGGCTATGCGGACATGAACGTCATCATCCCCCTGGAAATCGACCGGGTGGAGGTCTACAAAGGCCCCTCCTCCCCGCTGTTCGGCAACTTCGCCCGGGGCGGCGCCATCTCCTTTCACACCAGAAAGACCGGAGAATACAACCTGTTCCAGGCCATTGGCGGCTCCTATGACACCTATGATATCCAGTCCGCCTTCGGCCATGCCATCAGTGATACGGTGCACAACAACACCGCCCTGCAATTTGCCACCAGTGAAGGTTATCAGGACAATTCCTCCTGGCAGCGGGGCAACTTCAGCACCCGTTTCGGCTGGCAGACCACGCCCAGGCTGGACACCGCCGTTTCCCTGCGGGTGCACCGCTCCGAATGGGACGCACCGGGTTACATCCCCGAATACCAGTTCGATGACGAGGACGCCTCTCGCCACCAGGCAGTCAATGCCGAGGATGACGGCGGTGACAAGACCTTCACCACCCAGCGGCTCGATCTGGGTTATGATGTGGGCAGCACCGGCCGCCTGCTGGCCTGGACCTATGCCACCCAGCAGGATTTCACCCGCTATGCTAAGATGGGCTATGATCCGGGCGGCCAGACCGAGCGTTACTATGACCGCAATGTGTATGGAGTGGGCACGAGCTACAACTACGAAGGGGAAATGTATAGCCGCAAGCTTAGCGGCGTGGCCGGTATCGAGTATCTGCACGAGGACACCGACTGGGAACGCTATAACACCAGCAACCGGGTGCGCACGGCCCAGATCGAGGACCGCAACTTCGTCATCAAGACGCTTTCCCTGTTCGGCGAGGTGGATTACAGCCTGCACCGGCTGTTTGCGCCCTGGCTCGGCCTGCGCTACGATTCCTTTTCCGGCGACTATGAAAACCGGGACCCGGGCGCCACCCCCTTTGACAGCTCCATGAACGACTATAACGAACTGAGTCCCAAGGTGGGCGTGCACAGCCTGGTCTTGGACAGCCTCGATCTCCGGGCAAGCTACACCCAGGGCTTTGCCTTGCCCACCGGCCCGGAGAAGTACAATTCCGCCACCGGCGACACAGCCGAGACCATTCACCAGTACGAGGCGGGACTGACCTACGAGCCGGCTGACATACTGTACTGCGATCTGGCCGTTTTCCGCATTGACACGGAAAACGAGATCCAGGAGTATCCGACCGGCTCCGGCATCTATGTTGATCTTGGCGAAACCCGGCGGGACGGTCTGGAGCTGTCCGTGGTGGTGCGACCCGGCTGGGACGGCCTGGAGCTTTTCGGCGATCTGACCATTATTGATTCGGAAATCACGGAAAACGCCGACCCGACCCTGGTGGGCAACGAGGTGACCGGGGTGCCGGATTACACCTCAAATCTCGGCGTGCGTTACAAGGACCCATCAGGGCTCAACACCCGCATCAAATGGCGGCATGTGGATCGCTATTATGTCGACAGCGCCAACCTCTACACCTATTCCGGCTATGACGTGACGGATTTCTCCATCGGCTATGACGCACAAACCCCCACCGGCGGCAAGTGGGGTATTGCCTTTGATATCGACAACCTTTTCGACGAGCATTACAGCCAGGCGGTGTGGAGCGGTTACGGCACCAACAACTATGCCGTGAGCCCGCCCCGCACCTTCTGGCTGCGGCTGACCCTGGATGTGTAGGCGCCCCATGCAGACTTTCCGCTTTGTTACGGTCATGTCATTCCCGCGAAAGCGGGAATCCAGGGAAATCTTTGGATTCCGGGTCGCGCTTTGCTTTCCCGGAATGACATCGGGTTCGCCTATTCGTATGATAATCTGCATGGGTCTCTGTGTCCTGCTGCTTGCCGCCGGCTGCGGCAGGCAGCAGCAGCAATCCCACCCTCTTCCTGCGTCCCTCACCCTGGCCGTGGGTGGCGAAAACCCGGAGGGCTACGATCCCACCCTGGGCTGGGGTAGCTACGGCAACCCCCTGTTTCACAGCACCCTGCTCCGGCGCGATGCGGATCTCAATATCGTGCCCGATCTTGCCACCACATGGCAACTGGCGGCTGACCGGCTCACCTGGACCGTCACCATCCGGCCGGATGTGGTCTTTGCCGACGGCTCGCCGCTTACCGCCCGGGATGTGGCCTATACCTTTAATACGGCGGCCGTGGCAGGGGGCGTGCTCGACCTGGCCAACCTGGAAAAGGCTGAGGCGCTTGATGACATCACGGTGCAGCTTCGCCTCAAACAGCCGGACATCACCTTTATCCACTATCTCATCACCCTGGGCATCGTGCCGGAAAGACTACACGGGCCGGGCTACGGCCGCAGGCCCGTCGGCTCCGGGCCCTACAAACTGGTGCGCTGGGATGAGGGACAGCAAATGGTAGTCGAAGCAAACCCCTATTACTACGGGGTGCAACCGGCCATCAAAAGACTCATCTTTCTCTTTAGCGGCGAGGACGCGGCCTTGGCGGCGGCCAGGGCCGGAAAGGTAGATGTGCTGTCCGTCCCCTCAAGTCTGGCCACCAGGGAGATCCCCGGCATGAAGCTGCATGTGGTGAAAAGCGTGGACAATCGGGGGCTGATGTTTCCCTGCCTGCCGGATACCGGCGCTAAAACGCCCCACGGTCTGGCCGTGGGCAACGACGTCACCGCCGATGTGGCCATCCGCCGGGCAGTTAACTTAACCATCAACCGACAGGCCCTGGTTAACGGGGTGCTGGAAGGCTTCGGACGGCCGGCTTACGGGCCGGTGGATGATCTGCCCTGGGACAACCCGGCAATCCGCTTTAAGGACAATGATACGGAAAAGGCCGGAATCCTGTTGACCGAGGCCGGCTGGTTGGACGTCGATGGTGACGGGGTGCGGGAAAAAGACGGCATCAAGGCGGAGTTTCCCATTGTCTACAACGCCACGGACAGTCTGCGCCAGGGGTTGGCCCTGGCTGTGTCCGACATGCTGCGACCGGTGGGCATCAGGGCCGTGCCCAGGGGCGAGAACTGGGACCGCATCAAAAACGAACTGGTGCACAGCACTGTGGTGGTCTTCGGCTTCGGCGGCCACAGCCCCCTGGAGATGTACAAGCTCTTTCACAGTCCGGGGCCGGAACCGTCCTACTGGAACGGCGGCTTTTACACCAATGGTGTGGTGGACGGCTATCTTGATCAGGCCAGGGCTGCCGCCTCCTTTGCCGACTCCATTCCCCTGTGGCAGAAGGCCCAATGGGACGGGCAGACGGGATTTGCCGTGGCCGGCGATGCCCCCTGGGCCTGGCTGGTAAACCTGAACCATACTTACTTTATCAACCAGTGCCTGGATGTTGGCAGATCACAGATGGAGCCCCATGGCCACGGCTGGCCCATCACCGCCAATATTAATGAGTGGCAGTGGACCTGTGAGTGACATGCACCTGCATCTGACGAAATTTCTGTTGACCAAAACCCTCCGGCTTGTGCTGCTGGTTGCCGCGGTGGCATCCCTGTCCTTCGTGCTGGTGAGCCGCTCGCCCATTGATCCGGTGGATGCCTACGTAGGGGCGGCCATCATGAAGATTTCCCCTGAGCAGCGCGAGATGATCAGGGAGCGCTGGGGCCTTGACCAGCCACCGCTCGCACGCTTCGCTAGATGGGCCGCGCAACTTGCCAGGGGGGACTTGGGCGTCTCCACCATTTTCAACGAACCGGTCACATCCGTCATCGCTAAGCGATTTATCACCTCGTTATGGCTCATGGCCCTGGCCTGGAGTTTTTCCGGCCTGCTGGGCTTTGTGCTGGGACTCATCGCCGGGGCTCGGGAGGACAGTCCGGCGGACCGGCTGATCAGGCTTTATGCCTATACCATGGCCGCCACCCCCACCTTCTGGGTGGGCATGATGCTGCTGATGGTCTTCTCCGTTTACTTAGGCTGGACGCCGGTGTGCTGCGCCTGGCCCCCCGGTCTGAGCATTGAACAGGCGACCCTCGGCCAGCGGCTGCACCATCTGCTGCTGCCTGCCCTTACTCTGTCACTGATCGGGGTGGCGCAGATCACCCTGCATACCAGGCAGAAGACGGTGGAGGCCATGCACAGCGACTACGCCATCTTTGCCCGGGCCCAAGGGGAATCCACCCTGGGCATCGTCTGCCGGCAGGTGCTGCGCAACGTGGCCCTGCCTGCCGTGACCCTGCAGTTTGCCTCCCTGGGCGAGCTTTTCGGCGGGGCGGTGCTGGCCGAGCAGGTTTTTTCCTATCCCGGCCTGGGACGGGCCACGGTGGAGGCCGGCATCCGGGGCGACGTACCTCTGCTCCTGGGTATCGTCCTCTTCAGCACGGTGTTTGTCTTCACCGGCAACACCGTGGCGGACCTCCTTTACCGGCTGGTGGACCCGCGCATGGGGGAAGGACAGGGAGGGACAGCATGACCACCAGGCTTTTCTTTCCATCGCAGTGGGACCGCAGAACCCGTACCCTGGCGGCTATCAGTATATGCCTTGTCTTCTTTGCCGTGATCTTTATCGCCGCCTGGCTCTATGGCGACCAGGGCCAGGTCACAGAACTCGATCTGCGCAAACTGCCGCCGAGTTGGGAGCGGCCCTTCGGCACCGACTGGCTGGGCCGGGACATGCTGGCCAGGACGCTCAAGGGAATCCGCATCAGCCTGGGCGTCGGGCTCACCGCCGCCACCTGTTCCGCGTGTATTGCCCTGCTGCTCGGTCTGGGGGCCGCCCTGCTGGGTCGCACCGTGGACCGGCTGGTGACCTGGCTGGCGGACGCGGCCCTGGCCACCCCGCACCTGGTCTTGCTCATTCTCATCTCCTTTGCCTGCGGCGGCGGGGCGCGTGGTGTCATTATCGCCGTGGCCGCCTCGCACTGGCCGGCCCTGACCCGCATCATCCGCGCCGAGGTGCTGCAGCTCCGCTCCGCCGACTACGTCAAACTGGCCCGCCAACTCGGTAAGGGACCGTACTGGATCGCCCGGCGCCATCTGCTGCCCCATGTGGCTCCGCAGTTTCTCGTGGGGCTGCTATTGCTCTTCCCCCATGCCATCCTGCACTCCGCCGGACTGACCTTCCTCGGATTCGGCATGCCGCCCCATACCCCGGCCATCGGCGTGCTGCTGGCCGAATCCATGCGCTATCTCTCCATGGGCCTGTGGTGGCTTGCCGTGGCGCCCGGGCTTATCCTCATCGTCTCGGTACTTGCCTTTGACGTGCTGGGTAACAACGTCCGGGCTCTGCTTGATCCGAAAACCCTGCGCGAATAGGCGGACATCTTGCTCTCCGTATATGATCTTTCCATCAGCTTTTCCCGTTACAGCTTCGGCCTCAAAAAAAGGGAGGTCCGCGCCATTGAGGACCTGTATCTGCAGGTCTCAGCCGGGCAGATCATGGCGGTGATCGGCCAGTCAGGGGCCGGTAAAAGTCTGCTGGCCCATGCCCTGCTGGGTATTCTGCCGCGGCATGCTTTGCTGACCGGCAGTCTCTTTTTCAAAGGCAGGCCGCTGACAGAGCAAAGACTGGCAGAGCTGCGGGGCAGGGAAATCGCCCTGATCCCCCAATCAATCACCTCGCTCAATCCCTTGCTGCGGGTGGGGGCGCAGGTGGCACGGGCCGCCCGTCTCAGCGGGGTCGGCAAAAAAGAAGTGCGTCAGGCCGTGCAGCGGGCCTTTGCCCGCTATGGACTCAAAGACGACGTGGCCAGTCTCTTTCCCCATCAGCTTTCCGGCGGCATGGCCCGCAGGGTGCTCACCGCCACCGCCACCGTGGGCAGGGCTGATCTCATCGTGGCCGATGAGCCGGTCAACGGCCTCGATGCCCCCACAGCCAGGGAAACCCTTGCTCACCTGCGAGAACTTGCCGATGACGGCAAAGGCGTGCTGCTCATCACCCATGACATCGAGGCTGCACTGCAGGTGGCGGACAAGGTGACGGTGTTTTGGGCCGGCACCACGCTGGAAGTGGCTGCGGCCGATGATTTCCGCGAAGGCGGCAGACTCCAACATCCCTACACCAGGGCACTTTGGAATGCCCTGCCCGCCAACGCCTTTCTGTCGGCGCGCCAACCGGCTCTGACCCCGCCCGGCAGCCCCGGCTGCCCTTTCCGTCTCTGCTGCGCCCGACAGGACTCACTCTGCGCCGAACGCGCCCCCAAACTGCGCAACGCGGGACAGGGCATGGTGAGGTGCCATCATGCTTGAAGCAAATATGCTTTCCTTCCGCTACAACCGACAGCAGCAGTGGCTTTTTCAGAATCTTGATCTGCGCATTGCTCCGGGTGAGATTGTCGGCCTGCCCGGTCCGAGCGGCAGGGGCAAATCCACCCTGGCAAAAATCCTGGCCGGCTATCTCACTGCTGTTCACGGCAGCGTGCTGGCGGATGGCCGCCCCCTGCCCAGATCCGGCTACTGCCCGGTGCAGCTGCTATTTCAGCATCCGGAACTGGCCGTCAACCCGCGCTGGAAGGCGGGTGATATTCTGGCCGAGGCCGGTCAACCGGATGCTGCGCTGCTTCAGGATCTCGGCATTGAACCCGCCTGGCTCACCCGCTACCCCCACGAACTTTCCGGCGGGGAACTGCAACGCATCTGCCTGGTGCGCGCACTCACAGCTCACACCCGCTACCTGCTCTGCGATGAAATGACCTCCATGCTCGACCCCCTCTCCCAGGCGCATATCTGGCAAAGAGTTCTGGATATTGCCGAAAAAAGAAAACTGGGCCTGCTGGTTATCAGCCACGACAAAGCCCTGCTCGACAAATTGTGCCATCGCACGAATCACTACTTCGCAACAATAGCTGATTTTCCCCTGTTGACAATCCGTTTCCCCTGAAGTAAATACTGCCCCCTGTTTGCCAAATAGGTCCTAACCACAAATGACCACATTACCGGCTTGCCCATTCAGCCCGGTTCTGCTAAATTAGTGCAAGGTCATAACCATGAAATCAAAAAAAGAGATATGCAATCCAATGGCTTTTTTTTGTGCGGCAACTGCCGTGCATTGTCCCATCCATCAGGCAACAGAGAATTCTTTTTGCAATCCGCCCACCAAGGAGGTCTGATCATGAATAGAATAATTGCCTTGATAATGCTTCTCATCCTGACGTGCCCCTTTGCCGCCGCTGCCCGGACACCATTTGCCGAGGATACCTTCAAAACCTCTGCCGGGGATGTGATCATCACCTTTATCGGCCACGGCAGCCTGATGTTCGACTTTGCCGGCAAGATCATCCAGGTCGACCCCTTCAGCAAGGTGGCCGACTATACCACCCTGCCCAAGGCGGATATCATCCTGATCACCCACGACCATTACGACCATCTTGACCTGCCGGCCTTAAACAGCGTGCGCACGCCACATACCGAGGTGGTGCTGACGGAAAGCTGCGCCAAGCAGGTCACGGGCGGCATCATCATGCACAACGGCGAGGTAAAAACCGTGCAGGGGATAAAGATCGAGGCCGTGCCTGCCTACAATCTCATCCACATGCGGGACAACAACCAACCCTTTCATCCCAGAGGCGTGGGCAACGGCTACATTCTCACCTTTGGCGACAAGCGGATCTATATTGCCGGAGATACGGAAAACATCCCGGAGATGAAGGCCCTGCGGGATATCGACGTGGCCTTCCTGCCCATGAACCTGCCTTACACCATGACACCGGAGATGGTAGCTGATGGGGCAAAGGCATTCCGGCCGAAAATCCTCTACCCCTATCATTACGGCGAAACAGACCCCGCAAAACTTGTTGATCTGCTCAAGAACGACAAGGTCATTGAGGTGCGTATCCGTGACCTGCGCTAGACCGGAAAGCCGACGGTAATCCATACCCATTCCCAATCATGACAGCCTGAACACCACGGCCGGCAACCAATGCCGGCCTGACCCGTTTTTCGCGCCAAGCCATCATGCCGGAGTTCCCGCAGCGCCCGTCCGGGGAAAAAGAACGGAGATATATTTTTTAAAACAGCAGCACATGAGATGATAATCTCAGCCATGAGGACCCGCAGCAGAAACCACCCAGGTGGCTCTGCAGGGGCCCAGTCGATTCATTTAAAATTAACCGTGATATATAATGGAAATATTTAATATTATTTCAGGTATCATTCTTCTGCTGTTCGGCAGGAAACTTTTCTGGCTTTTTGTCGCGGTGGCGGGATTTATCGTCGGCCTGGAATTTGCCGCCATGTTCCTGGCCGATAAACCCGAGTGGGTACTGGTGCTGATCGGGCTCTGTACAGGCTGCTTCGGCGCCATCGTGGCGATTTTCGCCCAACGCGTCGCCTTTGCCTTGGCCGGGTTCTATGCCGGCACCTTCCTGACCCTGCTTCTGGTTCAGCCGTTCATTTCCTCCGAGGCCATCCTGATTTTTCTGCTGGCAGGAGGTCTGGTCGGCGCGGTTCTGTCGGCCTGGATCCTGGACCCGGCCCTGATTATCCTGTCCTGCCTCATTGGCGCCGGGGCGATTGTCAAGGCGCTTGGCACAGGGCAGCTGATGACCGCCGTGATTTTCGTTTTGCTGGTATCCGTCGGCATCTTCACCCAGACCAGGCTTTTCACGCGACTGGATTCAAAAACGACGGACTGAGCGACCAGACCCAGCAGCGCACCTTTGCATAAGAGAGGGCACATGAAAGCAATGGTACTGAAGAGAATCGGCCCCCTGCAGGAAGACGAGGCCCGGCTGGAACCTGCAGAGCTGCCCGTGCCCGAGCCGGCTGACCATGAACTGCTGGTGCGGGTTGCGGCCTGCGGCGTCTGCCACACCGAACTCGACGAGATTGAGGGCAGAACCCCGCCCCCTGCCCTTCCCGTCATCCCGGGCCACCAGATCGTGGGCCGGGTGGAGCGGGCCGGCAGACACACCACCCTGTTCAAGACCGGTGACCGAGTAGGCATCGGCTGGTTCTTCTCCTCCTGCGGCAGCTGTGCCTTCTGCCAATCCGGCAACGACAATCTCTGCCCGCAGTTTGCGGCAACCGGCAGGGACGTTAACGGCGGCTATGCCCAGTTCATGACCGTGCCGGAGAGTTCCGCCCACGCCGTACCGGATGTTTTTTCAGATACCGAGGCCGCCCCGCTCCTCTGCGCCGGGGCCATCGGCTACCGCTCCCTGCGGCTCACCGGCCTTACAGATGGCCAGAGCCTCGGTCTCACCGGCTTCGGGGCCTCAGCCCACCTGGTGCTGCAGATGGCCAGACACCGTTTCCCCTCCTCCCCATGTTTCGTCTTTGCCCGAAGCGAATCGGAAAGGGAATTTGCCCGGCACCTGGGTGCTGTTTGGGCCGGGGACACTGATGAGCCGCCGCCGCAAAAACTCGACGCCATCATCGATACCACCCCGGCCTGGAAACCGGTTGTCGCCGCTCTGGCCAATCTCAACCCGGCAGGCCGACTGGTCATCAATGCCATCCGCAAGGAGGAGCGGGACAAAAACTGCCTGCTTGAACTCGATTATTCCAAGCATCTGTGGCTGGAAAAGGAAATCAAGAGCGTGGCCAATGTCAGCCGGGCCGACATCAGCGAGTGTCTACGGCTTGCCGCAGAAATTCCCCTCAAACCGGAGATCCAGGAGTTCACGCTGGAGGAGGCCAATAAGGCCCTGGCAGAACTCAAGGCAAGAAAAATCCGGGGCGCCAAGGTCCTGCGCATCCATAGCGACAGGGCAGCTTAGTTCTCTCCTCCCTATTTTTATCGACCATTCTCTATCCGCCTGTTGCATCTTAACTAAATCCATGCAATAGTAAGGTATACTTATCCCCATTCGTCCAATCAAAGTTGACCAGACTGCTTCCCATTGGAAATTCGGAGAGTTGCATGAATTTTGAAGTTAGTTTTGATCACAACAGGAACATCGTTTCCTTGCGCTTTATCGGCACGGTAAACTATGACACCCTTATCGGTTTTCTGACCTATTTATTTCAACACCCTGAATTCACAAAAGGATACGACGGAATCTGCGACACCAGGGATGCCCTGCTGGAGTTATCGTACGAGGATCTCATCAAACTTCGTGCCTGGCATGAAACCCATGCAAAGGAAGGGGAATTACATGGCCGCTTGGCCATCTTGGCTGATACGAACCTGAACTTCGCCACCAGCCGCATGTGGGAGGGGGTATCAGCCGGTTACTATAAAGGTCTGCACGTATTTAAAAATGAGAAGGACGCCTACAGCTGGCTGCAGACCTCCGCATAAACGGCAAGGCAATCCAGTCCCCACTTTTTTAGCTGTCATACAAGGAGTTCTGCAATGCTGACCTGGCCCGAGGAAACAGCTGCTGCCGATGACCAGATACCCAGATGGCAGCATCCGGGGTCAAATCTCTGCCTGGATCTGCATGGCGATCCGGCAAAGGCCAACCTGGTGGTTTTTTCCGACGGCAATCACCATATGGCACTCCGGGAGACCCTGGCGCTCTTCCAAAAAGAGCAGCCGGAGGTGCAGCAGATCTTTTACGTAACCACCCCGCCCGGCCCTGTCCTGCTACTGCTCAGACATGGCAGCCTGCAGATCGGTAATCTCATCCTGTCAGTCAAACCCCATGTTTTCATCAGTCCCCCTGCCGTACTTGACAACCTGGTCCGGGAAAGATACATGCAGCGGCATATGCCGTTCATGCGTAATCAGGGCAGTGTGCTGCTGGTAAAAAAAGGTAACCCGAAAAACATCTCAGGGGTTGCTGATCTCAATCGGGAAGAAGTCCGGCTGTTTCTCTCCAATCCGACAACGGAAACCGTAAGCTACCAAGGGTATGTCCGCACCCTTGCCGGCGTGGCGGCCCGGGAAAACATTGCTCTCTCTTTTCTCACAGATGATCCGCCAAGCGCCAAGATCTGCTATGGAGAACAGATCCACCACCGGGAGGCGCCCCAGGCCATCATCGGTGGCCGGGCCGACGTGAGCGTTGTGTATTATCATCTGGCCTTGCGTTACACCCGCATCTTCCCAGAGTTTTTTACCATAATCCCCCTGGGAGGCACCATTGACCAGCCGCAGCCGTATCCGGAAAATGTCATCAGCCAGTCCCATGCGGGGCTGATTGGCGATGGCGGCAGGTGGGGGGCTGTATTTCTTGACTTCCTCTCCTCAGAAGCGGTCACTGACATCTATGCCCATCACGGTTTACTACGGGCTTGAAAACTGAGATTTCACCACGGAGAGCACAGAGCCCACAGAGCTAATTGATTGTAATAAAAAATATTTCTCTGTGATCTCTGTGTGCTCTGTGGTGAAAAAAGGACTTTTGTCGAGTTTATCAAATTTCCAGCTGGCTGTTATTTTGCCAGGATAAGACGGTTCGGGTCATAGCCCAGGCTGCGCACCTTGCCCAGCAGGGAGTCAAGAAGCAAGGGATCCATCTGTGGCTGTCTGCTCAAAATCCATAAATACTTTCTGGCAGGAGCGCCGACAATGGCGTGTTGATAATCCGGGTCAACATAGAGAATCCAATAATCACCAGAGAAAGGCCAGAAAAATGAGACCTTGAGTTTGGCATTGGTGGAAGGATCGACTATCCTTGCCTTTCCCACGGCTTTTTTGATCTTTCCCCCTTCTCCGGCAAGCAGGCACTGGTTGACCACCTGAATGGTGCCGTCATCCTGCATCTCATAGTCCGCTGTCACGTCCAGGCAACCATTCTCAAACCTGTGGGGATATCGGGCGATCTCATACCAGCGTCCGGTGTATCTCTTGATGTCCACATAGTCCGCCGTGGGCAGCAACGGGTGTGAAAGCTCTTTGCGGCACCCGAAAAAAAGAACTGCAAGAAACAGGGCTATGGCCAGCAGAATAATTTTTTTCATCATAGCATTGCCAGTAATTTGTCTTTGATTCAACAGTCAATTATTTTTTATCATACTGCATTCATGTGATAACCTGGAGATAAATTGCACCGATTTTTGACGCAGAAGGAAAGGATTCTTTTTGTTGATGATGAAGAGCTGCTGGCCGAATTAGGCGAGAAGATGCTTGAAAGGCTGGGCTACCAGGTGACTGTCAAAACAAAAAGCTTTGAGGCCCTGGGGACTTTTCAAAACCAGCCGGATCATTTTGACCTGGTCATCGCAGACCAGACCATGCCCGGCATGACCGGTTTTGATATGGCGAGAAGGATGCTGCAGATTCGCCCTGATATTCCCATTATACTGTGTACGGGTTATAGTGCACTGGTAGATGAACAAAAGGCAAAGTCTCAGGGCATCAGAGAGTTTGCCATGAAACCCTTAAACAGCAGCACCATAGCCGGACTGATCCGCAAGGTGCTGGACGCTTCCTGAAAAATTCCACCCTCCAGGTGATTTACAAAGATGACTTTTTCATGCAAAAACTATGAATTTGACACGGATACCTGCGCCAAATTAAAAACAGAGTGTATTCCGGGCCGGCGCGGCTGCGTGCTTGAGGGCAAAGTGAAGCTCAGCGAGGAGCTGCAGAACAGACTCAACAAACTGGAAGAGAAGAACGAAGAACGAAGAAGCCGCAAACAGAGCGGCATCTGACCGGCGACATCAGACCCTCAGCCGCATCCCTTTCCCCAGGCCATAGCCGTCAATCGCTCGTCCTGTTTTTTTCGGCGCTGACACCAACCTTGCCGTAATTGCTGGCACCGCATTCATTCTTGCCGAGATCCATGACATCGGCCTCTTCGTCATCAACCTTGAGCCAGCCGCCGTTGACCCGCCTGATCTGCGCATAAACCGCCGGCTGCGGCCGCAGATTCGCCTTGATGAATTCGGCAAATTTATGTTCCGTGGAGAAATGAAAGGCAATATTCTTCTTACGGAGATCACCGAGAGTATCCATGAAGATCCCGTCCGCGTTCGCCTCATCCCAGGCAGTATAATGACCGGGGAGAATCAGGATGTCATCACTGAGATTGCGGATTTTCAGGGTCAAGGTCAGGTAGAGAAAGCGGGACCACTCCTCGCTCTTGCCGCCCAGATCGGGACGGCCCGCAGTGTTGATGAAAACCGTATCACCGCTCAGCAGGTATTTGCCGTCAATCAGATAGGAGGTGCTGCCTATGGTATGCCCGGGGGTATGGATCACCTTGATTTGCGGACCGTTGTTGGTAAAGGAGAGGATCTGGCCATCCTCCACCTGATTGAAAACGAAATCCGCGCCAAGAAAATCCTCTTTTTTGACCATAATTGCGGCACCGGTCTTTTCCGCCATGCGGAGGGACCCGGAGATATAATCCGCCTGTCGATGGGTTTCACAGGTTCTGACGATCTGCGCGCCTTTTCCCGCCGCCAGGCGGATATAAAAATCCACATTGCGTGAGGGATCAAAAACCATGGCCTCCGGCCCGCTGATGAGCAGATAGCTGCAGGATGCCTTGCCCGGACGGATCATCTGATAAAGGCTGTAAGGGGCACTGGCAGGAGTTACCAGGCGCGCTGCAAGGACATTGCCCCAGGAGACAATGCCGCCCTGGAGATAGCCGACATCATCAAAACCATTGGCTGTCAACTGTTCCGCTACATATTTTGCCGAACCCTCCTTGGAGCAGACAATCCGTATCTTCTCACCGGCCGGGATCATGTTGATACTTTCCTGCAGATCCTCCATGAAGTTGAAATACGGGACATTGATGTATGGGAAAAATGACGGCCCCTCCACATACCAGTTGGCAAACTCCTTTTCATTGCGCACGTCAAGAAGGACAAAATCTGGCTTGCCGGCTATCCAGTCAAAGAGCTGCTCCGCTGTATAGG
>Ga0180007_10004677_pt1 | contig 14337 bp, 17 predicted proteins | sample MM_PC_MetaG_FD_121122 | JGI IMG/M metagenome (GOLD analysis project Ga0180007, IMG submission 121122) | Groundwater microbial communities from the Aspo Hard Rock Laboratory (HRL) deep subsurface site, Sweden - MM_PC_MetaG | ecosystem: Environmental > Aquatic > Deep subsurface > Groundwater... | reverse complement strand
CTTCTTATGTTCCATTACTAAAACATAAGCAAGTTTTGGTTGCTGGATTGGCGGCTTACCATTATCCAGTTCGGATTTTCACCGACAACAAATCAAAGAGCTTTACTTGGCACACTCATTTTTTCCTCCTGTTATTCCTCACTCTCCAAACTAAAAGAACAAACGCCGCCTGGACAATCGTCTTCTTTCGAAGTTGGCTTAGAATTATAACTATTTCCGGATGAAGACTGTTTACTAGATGTATACTTGTCATAATTTTTCGAGGAGTAATCTTTCGTAGATGTATATTTTAGTGAGGAATATTCCTTAGTTGGCCCCTTATTAGTTAGATTATGCTTCTTGTTGATGTCTCCAATCAACCTATTCACTTCGTCAATGGTAGCATCCGATTTATCAAATTCATGTGATGCTGGCGATGGTGCTTTCGAAATCGAATTTGTTCTGTCCGGCTGCGCAGGCCGGATGGAATCTTTACTGTTTTTAGTATAATCTTGATCGTTCCATACTCCTGCTTCATCAGATAAATTATTATCTTTAGTCATAAAAGATGAAGACGATGACGATGGCGTAGAAATTCCTGTTCTTGTTTTCATACTATCAATAAACTCACGAGTATCGCCAATAAAGTTATCGATTTTATTTGCTCTGTCTGACTTCGTAGGTCGGATGGAGTTTCCCCGCTTAATATTTGGCCCCTCAGCATACTCACCTATAATATGATACTCATTTTCTCTCGTTTTCTCTCCTTTTTCATTAACTCCATCCACTCCTATCCATATTGGATTGAGGATTTCCACTGCTTTGCGCGATACCTCCACCTCTGAGGTTTGCATTTTCTTATTCAGATTTCCTTCAGCGTCAATATACCATTTCTTTTGGCCGTCAGCACTAGGATCATTAACATTATCAATCCATATAATGTCTCCCGATGGAGGAGGATCAGACATGTATTTATATGCGCTCACTTTCACCTTCACTTTCTGCTTATCATCCTTTGGTTTCTCTACTGGCACCTCTGCTGGCTCAACTCTCAACTCCTCTTTAGGAGCTTTAGCTAATTCTACTTCAGAAACTTCTTTTTCCGACTGAAAATCCTCTAAGTCATCGGACTTTGCCAATGGCGGCATGAGAGTAGAAACAGACGGAGTACCTCCAGGAAATAAAGGCATTGGGGGCTCAGTAGGAATAATTGGCCCTGAGCTAGATGGAGGAAGTTTATGGGTAGTCGGGGGCGGAGGAGAAGAAGGCCTTGCTTGAGGTATCTCCTCTGGTTCAGATTCATGCCAACGCAAAAAGGGATTACCAAACATATCTTCCCAGGAATCAATCCGGGTAAAAGTCTTTTTTCCTACTTCATCGGCTGCTTGTTTTTCTGCCTCTAACTTCACAACAGCAATCTTGTTATTTAGCTCTTCCTTAGAAGTATTTTCTCCCTTAATCGGCCCGGCTTCACCTAAAATACTATCTGCTTTCTGATTGATCATCATTCTCCGCAGTTGGGGCTTAAGAACCATTTGCTCATAAAGGCCTAATTCCTGCCCAAGGCCGGAAGGAAGATTATGGGAAGTGCTATCCGTTAAAACATTCCAGCGGCCGAAATTAGACTTCGGAGATAAAAAACTATAGTAGCTTCCGCCGGGATAAGAAGCTGCCGCGGTCTCCTGCTTTTGCAGGGTAGTATAATTTTCTAAAGCAGAAATTATTTCTTGGGAAGCAGGTTGATGTTTAATTATGTCAGCGCCGTTAGCGTCAGAAGAAACTTCTCCTCCTACTATCTTGGCAAAATCAGCAACAGGAATTTCGTCTTTATATAGCTCCCTGCCTTGCCTGTCTTTTTTTACATAAGATATCGTTCCCTTTTCCTCGTTCACTTCAATGATTTTAATATATCTTTGAGAAATTAAATTATGAATTGACGGAGAAGAAGGGGAAATTGGGGCTGCATTTATTAATTTACCTTCGTTATTTCTTGCTCCATAAGCTACCACCCCTGTCTTAGGATCTGTAGCAATAACTTCGGGGGTATCCTGAATAGTAAATATCTCTCCCGGTGTAACAGAGGTAATGCCTTCTTTCAATAATACAAGCTTTTTTGTTAAAGCAGTATCAGGATACCCCTCAGGTATTAACCCTTTTTCTTCTAAATACTCAATCGCCTTACCTACCCCATATAGGCTTACTAAATCCATCCAGTCATCACCTTTTACCCCTAATCCCGCAAGTACCTCACCAAGCATGCCGGCAGCAGCAGCAGCTTCAAAAAAACCACGGATATTGCCCCCTATAATCGTCCTCTTCCAGTGATCATTTAGCATTTGGGCTGTAAGAGGATTCCGGTTCATTGCCGCTTCTGCCTGCCTCCAATCCTCCCGGGAAGGCCGCTTTAAATCCATAACATAAGCTTTTATATGCCGGCCGTAAACCACATCGGTAACGTTCTTTACTGCCTGATTATGATAACTGCTTACATAATTATCATACATTGCCGCCATAAGTCCGTCTTCCCTGATTGTCTGCCATCTTCCAGCATCTCTCACGGCAGAAAAAGCATCAGGTGGGTCCATAACAATTTCATAATGAGGTCTCCCGTCTTTATCAGCGACAATCACAGCATGGCCGTTGCCTCCGGATATATAACGGGCATTGGCCTCGGTAACTGCCCTGCCAATTACAGAATCAATAAACGAAAGCCTTGCTGCCCAGCCCTTAGCCTGAGCGAGACGATCAATAGCCGGGCTTCCCGAAGTACTGTCATTAAAATCTCCCAAGGGGACATCCAAAGTGAATAAATACTTGCTGGGAACTAAAGCGGCGTATAGAACTGAGGTCATCCCGGCATTAAGTATTGATGTGTACAGTGGGCAGGCGTCAGCGAAAAAAGTATCTTTATAAAGGTAACTTCCCAGCGCCTGCAAGCCGGCAGAAATTAACCCTGTGGCTAACCCGTACACAAAGGCATCCTTGGCAGTCATAGTCATCTGCTTTTTCTTCGCCGCATAAGCTTTTTTCATTGCCTGGGAAGCATTACGCCCTACTCTTGCCTCTTCTATTTCCTCACTAAGGCCGGCGGTGGTGGAACCCTTACTGTTCATAGCCGCATTATACCCCTCTTTATAAGCTTTACTCTTTGTAGAGAGCTCTTGGCTTTCGCCCTCACCGGATAGACGAGACTGCTTACCCTCTAAAGCATCTAACTGCCCCTGATAGAATTCCTCCTGGGCCTTATTTTTCTTTGTCGCCCAAGTTACCCCCAAAGCTTCTTTTCTTTCTTGTAAAATATCCAAACCCATGCTGCCATACTCGTTAATACTGCTTCGATACCCTTCAATGAAATTCCTCCTTGCTGTAGCATCAGTTACCCCTGCTTCTTCTGCTCTTTGCTCAGCGAGCTCAAACAAACTTTTATCAAAACTATCAATGAAAGCCTGAATTTTTCCCTCATCATTTATCTCTCTTTTTTTCGCCTCTGCTCTCAATATTGCTTCTCTTTCTGCCTTACTCCTTCCTTCTATTTGCCGGGCAACCTGAGCATCATCTATCCCCTGATAAGCTCCACTTAAACCAGATAAGGCCTTCTCCTCATCCTCAGCCTTGAACTGAGCATTAGCTTTGTTAAAAATTGCCGCGGAGATACTTGAACTCAAAGCAGATACAGCTTCTCCGGCAAAGAGGTTTTCGTCAAAGTCAATATCGGTATTATTCTTTAAGTAGGTCTTTATGGCAATTTCTACTGCCACCCGGGTAGCTTCTGCTCCATAGCGCATTAAGAATCTTTTATCGGTAATTGCGCCATCACCGGTAAGAGGCCCGGCGAGCTGAGTAAATCCTATGGCAAACAAGTTATCAAGCTGGCTCTCATAACCCTCAAAATGCTTGCTAATCTTGGTCCAATCAATCTCTTCCTGAGCATAAGTACGGGCCTCAGCAGCGATAACTGCCCGCAAGGCATCACGGGAAGCCATTCCTTTTACCCCGGCCCATGCTTTTCCGCCAAACCATTTGGCGCCATCTTTTACTTTGGAGCCTGCATCCCCGGCTATTTCGCCGGCGCTATTTCCCTTAACATAATCCTTTGCCTTACCATAAGAATTCTTTATCTTCCCCCACAAAGAAGTCTTTGCCCCATCAGCAACAGCTGCTCCTACCCCTCCTACGCCGCTACCGCTACTACCAGAGGCTTTATCACGGATCTTACCGAAGGCCTCAGTCCACGACATCCCTTGATTTCCAACCTCCGCTACCTGCTCTCCTCCTTCTGCTAAAACCTTACCTGCTTTTGCCCCTTCTTCCGCGGCCAAATCAGTTGCCGCGCCTTGATAATCTATGGCTTTATTCAACCCTATAGTAGCTACAGCCTGGATTCCTGCCTTAATGTAAGGGTTCTCTATCTTTAAAGCATCCACCAACTTCCCTGTCGCATAAGGAACAAGATAAGTTTTAGCAAACGTCTTAAGCACACTAGCCCCGGGTTTATAAGCTTTACCGGCAAAATACCCTGTTACCGCGGCAAAAACATAATCAATGGCATGCGGTCGTTTCTCTAAATCAATCACTTCTCCAAATGCCGGAGGAAAGAAAAATCCTCCGCCTACTACAATTACTACCAAAATCCGCAACAATTTGTTATTCACTATTTTTCCCATTTTCTCTCTAAAGGGACTGTTGCAAAATACAATAGTCCCTGATTACACGATTAATTTACGATTACAATGATTGAAAACATTAGTATCTTAATCGCTGTAATCATTCTTTAATCATTGAAATCAGGCGCTGGTGCCATTATGCGACAGCGCCCTAAAATGACTTAAAAATTCCACCCTGCATAAATTGCAGGAGTATCGGCCCGCCGACAATTATGCCAATAACCGGCAAAATACAAAAAATCAACGGGAAAAGCATTTTTATCGGCGCCTTCATTGCTTTGGCTTCTCCTATATAATAACGCTGTTCGCGGGCATCCTCAGAAAGGATAGCAAAAGCCTCGGCTACGGGAGTCCCCATTCTTTCTGCCTGAACAAGAGTCTGAACAAAAGAGCTAACTTCGGCAATCTCAAGCCTCCTAGACATACCCTTTAAAGCCTCAATGCGGGGTTTACCCCAGTTAATCTCTTCTAAAACAAACTTTAACTCCGTTAAGAAGGGGTTGGAAGAGATTTTCTCAATAGCCCAGCGGGTGGAAGTAGTAAAATCTAAACCCGCTTCGATACATAACCCAATAATATCTACGGTTTCGGGGAGAGTATCGGCAATTGATTTTTTATAAGCTGACAGCTTCTTCTTAACATAAAAATCAGGGAGAAAAATACTCAAAAATAAACCGATGATAAGAAAAAAAGGATTAAACGGCTTAATCACAAAACAAACGATAAAGAGAAAAATAAAAAGAAAAAATACCCTTATCCCCAAGAATCTCTCTAAAGAAACCCCCATCTTGGCTTCTTTTAAATTCCTACTTATTTTTTGTTTCCATTTTTCCTGGTGAAAAATAAATCTTCCCAAAAAGATAAACGGAGACAGTAAAAAATACAACAAAGATAAAATACTTTTCTTAGGAGTTGAAACAGAAGATGTAATAATCCCTCTTAGGGTATAACCGGAAGGGCCAAAAGCTAAAAAAACGCCCCAGCTCACAAGGAAGATGGCGAAAATTGTGAAAATTACTATTAAAATTCCCATTTTATATCTTGCTTAATTTGACAATAAAAAACATCCCAATTATTTGCAAGCCCACAGCAACACCCAAAAGTATCTTTCCTAAATCAGTGTGAAACATAATATCAAAATGATGAGGATTAGTGCTCTTTACAAAAAGGGCAAAAGCAATCGGCAGAATTGACATTATTACTCCCTGCATTTTTCCCTGCAGAGTCAAAACCTTCATCTTTGCCTTTATTTTGCGGTTATCGCGGATAGTATTAACCACCCGGCTCAAAACTTTAGGAAGATTGCCCCCGGTCTCCTTAGCTACCAAAATAGAATTAATCACCAGCTCTAAATTCTTCAATTTCATCCTCTGATTAAGGCTAGCTAAACTCTCATCAAGGGCAATTCCCATCCTGTTCTCCTTAACGATCCAGCCAAACTGATCCCGGGTAGGAGAAGGTATGTCCTCTACTACTGTCTCTAAGGCCTGTAAAATACTTAACCCTCCTCTTAAAGAATTAGAAATACAGTTAACCGTATCAATAATCTGCTGATCAAACGTTTCTCTTATTCTCTCCTTCCTTATCTTGGTAAGAAAAGACGGGATAATAAACCCTAATCCTGCCCCCACAACCGCCCCTAAGTAGTTGCGCAGGAAAAAGTAGCCTATTCCTGCCAGCAGGAGAGGAAGGATAAGATAAAGTCTCATAATCCAGGGGACCCCTCTCTCTAAGAATACATCCTTTAGTTCCCTCTCTAAATCCTCGGTTTTTTTCTTCTGCCAGTCATCTACTTTCTTCTCTACCGGAGGGGTAAAGTAGAAACTAAAGATGATCAGAGATATACCCATTAAAAGAAAAATTAAAATTAATATCATCCACATTATTCATCCTCCGCGAATTTTTTAGTTTCGGAAAATAACTCTTCTAAGTTGCTCCCCATAATGGTGATAACCGTTCTCCCGCGAGAAGAAAGTTCGGGAGGGGCAGTGTAGGCAATAATCGTTACTGTCTCATCATCGCGGTAAAAACAAAGAGGGATAGTCTCGCTCTTTTTGATCTCATCGGTAAAGTTAGTTAAAAATAAAGAGTCTAATTCTTTATCCTGGCTCCACCCCTGTTTGGGCATTTGCTTTCGATAAAAATCGATAACTTCCCCCGGGCTATTTTCTGTTTCATAAACAAAGAAATTCCCTTCTCCGGGAGTAAACATACCTAACCGCCGCTTACTGGAAGGATATCTGGGCACATCAGCTAAATCTCTTCCCTCGCTGTCAGGAAGCATCTCCTGCTTAAATAATTTCTCCCCCAGCATAAGGCAAATGGCTAAACTCTTAGGGCTATGCACAAGATAAATCTCATTTTTATCCCCTCCGAAAGAATCTCTAACCAGCACGTACGCAAACTTTCCCTGTTTTATAAAAGCTAAATATTTAAGCCCTTCGTACTTATTGCCGTCAAGAGGAGGAAAAAACCTTTCCAGCTCCCATCCTCTCTGGGCAAAAAGTTTGCGGTAAAAAGCGTCTAACTCAACATAAGGAAGCTGAGAAGTCAAATAAGTAATTTTCGCCTCTATTCCATTCACCTCTATATCTCTATCCTTCCAGACTAACTGGGCAGAAGAAGGAAGAGGTAAACTCCAAAGCTCTAAGTCCATAGAAAAAGCGGAAGGCAGAGGACAGAGAACAAAGGATAGAAAACAGAGGACGGAGAACAGAAATAGTAAAACTAATTTTGCATTTTGCATTTTGCATTTTGCATTTTTCATTTCACCCTTATCCTCCTATTGCAGTTTAGGCTTCCAGCCATTTTTTTTATTTCCATCTACAATTACAGTTGCTGAATGGTCAATATTCACACTGCGGCCAAAAAAAGGAAGAGGGGTAAACGGGGCCCTTTTAGTTGCCGAAACAATTATCTTCCCTCCTCTGGGATTTATTGTTTTTATCCATGCCCAGGGATGAGGAATAACACTAGGGACAAACACGCCGCCTGAGCCAACAAAAAAATAAAGTAACAGCATAGATTGTTTCTTTATCTCTAAATTTAATCCATTATAATCTACGCTAACTTGTAAATAGCCGTCATATGTATCGGCAGGGTCATCAGGTTCATAATCATCATCGTTCCTCAGTTTTTTTGCCTCCATTTTTCCTTGATCAGTCCTTGTGTCCTCTCCTTCCTTGTGCTGATACCACTTCCGCCAGGAATAAATTAAGGTATCACTATTGTACCAACTCGAATGGTTAGGTGGTTTTTTAAACGCCCGATACTTTTGAGTGAAATAAGACTCCTGGTCCAAATTTGCATCATAGTCTAAGCCTATTATGTTACCCTGGGCATCCCTTTCAACCGGCATCGGGTTAGGCTCATCAATCAACCCTCCGCCAAAAATATGGTCATATAAACCTTGGCGGATGGGGCCAACGCCGCGGCTATTTAAATCCTTTGCTATCTCCTTGGCAGACTTCCAGAGGTCATAATTATTAATAATAGCGTAAGGGTGCGTAGCTACGCCTATCCAGGCATCAAGAGGCGAGGCCCAAACATGAGAAAGAAGAAAAGCTTGAATATGGACATAATTTATAAGCATACGGTAGTGGATTTGACGAATCTGGTTTAAGCCGCGGCAAAGCCCGGAGATAGGCCCTAAGGGGGCAGAGTCTAAAACATTACTCACCCTTATTCTTTGATAAACTACCTCTCCTAAAAGAATGGTGGCGGCAATTACCGGAATCATAAGAGAAATAATCAAGATCATAAACGGAGCTACTTGGGTACTTCTTTCTTTATTCAATCGAAGCCTTTGCCAAATCACTCATCCTCCTTATTATTTAAAACCATTTATTTTCTAACTCTTCAAAATCAGAGTCATGGCCCTGGTAACCTTCCTGAGCGCTAATATCATTAGCCTCTGCCTCTACCTGAGCGTCTTCTGTCCGAGCATTACTCCAACCACCTTGTATGTTTCCAACTCGAACAATCACAGCATCAATGGCATTCTTGATTGTTTCTCCATATCGCTGTCCCGGACTGACAAAACGGGGAATAGCATCAATAGCAGCAATTATCCCATCTATCTCGGTCTGCTGATTTCGAGTTTCCGGGTCAAGATATTGATCATAATCAGAACCTTGGTTTTGAAAATCATCTCTAATATCCTCAATTCCTCCTGTGCCTGTAGTTTCATCATAATGTCCCTGATAATCTGTCAACCCATCTATTTCCCCTGCCCCCTGCTCATAACTATTCTGACTGGAGCCAAGATTACTATTCCTTACCTGATTTAAATGGTCTTTTGCCCGTTCCAGAGCCGCTTCTCCTGAGGAACCTAAATGTTCCTCGTAATGGTCCAATACTTGCCGCGTGCAATATATAGGTAGATCATCACTTGGATCATCTGGATTACCCTCATCAATGCCGCACTGATAAGTTTCAGTACGGTAAATCGCGGCTACTGAAACATCACCCTTAGCGCTATTTAACTCATTAATTGTTAATGCCAAGTTATTATCCGCGGGAATAAGGCCTTCATTGTCGGCAACCTCAAGAGAAGATTGGCCGTTATCTATTTCATACTCTGTAGAGCCTTTATCAGTAACAATCGCGTCAGGGGTAATTACTACCGGGGAGATTGCACTGCCCGCAGGTTTACCGGTATATAACATATCTTCAGGGGCAGGAATGCTCCCGCTGATTGCATTCGCGCGCGAACCATTATAATTATTCCAATTACTAACCATGCTTTGCAATAAACCCGGGGAACCGCCAGAAGGATTTACAAGCACTCGCTGCATTATGCCGGCAAGCAAAAAACCAAGAACGATGAATACCATAGTCATCTCTAAAATTGCCTGAACTTTGACTTTTCTTCTCAAAATCTTACCTCCTGGTATAATCTTCAGGTATAAATTTAAGGATTATACCTGTGTTTTTAATCGCTGTAATCTCACTTTTAATCATTGTAATCAGACATCCTTACTATTTCTCTTTATAGGATGTCTTATGGATTAGTAATTCTTTGACGCTGTATCTTCTCCTTTTGGTAAAAAATTATGTCTTTGGGAACAGTACTCTGTCTGATATTCACCGCTTTTATCTCTTCATCCGCGCCTGTCCCCTGATAAGGGTCATCCTTCTTATAGTCAGCATCGATATTCCTTCCACTGCTAGTGTCGTAATATTCAAAAGTTATCGGAATTGGTATTATATCATCAGAAGCAAGCCTCTGGGTGGTATTTTTTCTTGCGCTGCCACAAACCCCTGTGCTGGTCTCGTTAATATCAGTCTGATAGGTATAATCAAAAGTTTTCGGCTCATTAGGGTTGCCAAGCTCCCTAATGGAAGACTGCCGCCACATCCACATATCCTTCTCCCTGTTCTTATCCTGATCTTCTTTGGTAACCACCTGCATCAGGGTAGGAGGAATTTTTAGGAATGCTTTATCGGCAATCATAGCATCGCCAATCTGAAGAAGCTGCCAGGAAGGGGTATCCTCAGGGTCGCTATCTTTTCCATTGGGGTCATTCTCCCCCGGGCCGGGTTGCCAAATTTTCCAGGGGTTTATCTCTACCGAAGCCGAAGCCATCATCCGGCTGCGGCCTATAGCAGGAGAAAGAGTTGGGCTTAACCCCTCTCTAATTACGGTAAGATTTATTCCTCTGTCATTTTCCCGGGAAAGCTGAAGCGCTTTCCTGAATGTGTACATCTCCAATCCCTGGCGATCCTTTGAAGAAACTCCGTGAGAGAGAAGAAATCCCAGGACAAAAATCAAAATCGAGCCCATAATCGCCATCTCTGCTGTTGCCTGTGCTTTAAATTGCCTCTTGCTTCTTCTCTCTTTATACACTTATCCTCCTGTTTTCCTTAACAAAATCCTAGGCTAGTAAACCTGCTGCATATCAGTCATGCTGCTCTGAGAACCCCATCTTGTAGTTGTTTCCGGTCTAGAACGAGCATCAATACTGCTGTCCTGAATCGTCTCGCTTAAGCCATTAGTGTATCTTTGCACTGTTGTTCCGTGTTGCTGCGTAGTAAAGTTAGAGGTAGCAGTGCCATCCTCATAATGCGCCGGGCTTAGCTGGTCAGCCAAATCCCTGATTCTTCCCTGCACACCGCGTTTTACATAAATCTGCATCCCGATAATTGCCGCGGCAACGATTGCCAAAACTATGGCATACTCGTTAACTGATTGCGCTTTCTTCATTTTCCCTCTCATTTTGGGACTGTTACAACAATTCCTTTAATCGCTGTAATCATTCTTTGATCATTGTAATCAAGCGCTGGTGCATTATGCAACAGCGCTATTTTACCAAGCCGATACGCTTTCTGTACCAAAACGGGTCACTTGCTCTTCGGTACCCTTTGCTCCTTCCCCATCATCATAGCCCATATAACTTGCGCTTAATCCATTTTCTACTTCTTCTACGGTAGTGGAAGTGCGGTCGGTAGTATAGGTATAATTGCTACGACGGGCATCGAATTGCTCGCCAATACTATCGGCAGAAGAACGCAGCCGTCCCTCCACTCCTCGTTTCATATAAATCTGCATCCCTAAAAGACCGGCAACGATGATTGCCACCAGGATACTATATTCTAAAGTAGATTGACTCTTCCTTAACATTCTTTCACCTCCTTAATTCTCCGCCATAGGCGGAGAATTAATCCCGAAGCGCTTCTGAAAAATATCGTAAGAAATTTTTCAGATATTTAGGCGCGAGGGATAAATAATCTCAAACAAACTCAATTAATCCTTTACGCCATCTTCCCAAGAACGCATAACCTGAGCGCTGGTAGTGTCTGTTTTCTCCGGTGTTGTCTCGCTGGCAGTTACTCTGTCTACTTTTCCGCCGGGTAAAAACTCCTCAGTAGAATAAACATTGCTGCGTTCAGTCTCGCGGGCGCTCATCAGATAATAAGGCTCATATTGGCCGGTAGCAGTAGCGCTCTGGCCTTTGAGCTTATCAGTAGTAAACTTTATCCCTCCGGCAATGCTTCTTTTTATATAAACCTGCATAGCTAAAGCAGCGCCGATAACTAAACCAATAACAATAGCATACTCAGCCGTAGATTGCGCTTTTCTCTTTAATAACATCTTATTCACCTCCTTAATTCTCCGCCATAGGCGGAGGATTAATCCCGAAGCGCTTCTGAAAAATATCACAAGAGATTTTTCAGATATTTAGGCGCGAGGGACAAATAATCGCTAACAAACTCAATGAACTCAAAGAACTTAATCAATCAAATAAAGTTCCCGAAACACTCATTAAAGGGGAGTTAGCCGGATCTACTCCCACAGTTATCTTCTCAGACACGGCAGTGGCCTCAACAGCACTATCGGTAGTGCGCTCCTGTATTGCCGGAGTAATAACTTCGGTGCGGGTAACTCCTTTACCCGTATTGGTATCAACGGTAAAAACTATGCTTGCATCTTGTATGCCAATTACATTACTTGCAGCATTGCTGACTGTTAATCCCGTAAGCTCAATTGTTGTACCATCCTGCGTATTTCTTGTAACCACCCTAGAAGTGGTCCTGCCGGCCTCGTATTGACTGCCAACACTGTCAATAGAAGCGCGCAGCCGGCCTTCATAACCGCGTTTAATATAAATCTGCATTGCCAAAAGCGCCCCTACAATCACCGCGATTACCACTGAATACTCTAAGGTAGATTGTCCTTTCTTTTTTATCATCATCATTCACCTCCTTAAAACTCTCCTATTTGTTATTAGGGAGTGGGATCGCTAACGTTCTCATCATAACCACGATTGTAACTATGTTCGGTAAAATCATCGTTGGCTTGAGTAGTACGGTCAGTAGAAACTCTATCCACTGTCCCTCCTGAGGCAAAGGTCTCGGTTTCAGAACCTTCCAAAACCTGACGGGTTTGATGAGCCTGCTGCATATCAAAATCCCATTGCCTTTGTGCTATAACCTTGACTGGCCCTGCTGCACCGGCCCCTTCGCTAGTAATCGTATCCCACTGGGCAAGAGCACCGGCTGGCAAATTTTGTTCACTCACCGCATCAAAGAACGCCTCAGCTCCGTCCTTCATCCTCCCCTGCATCCCTCTTTTTACATAAATCTGCATTACACTAAGCACGCCGATTACAAGGCCGATAAGAATAGCATACTCGGCTGTTGATTGCGCTTTCCTTTTTAATAACATCTTCTCCACCTCCTTAAAAAAAGTTAATTAGTACTACTTGCCAAAATTTGTTGCCGAAGCATCTATCGAACTAGCCACGTCCTTAAATCCTTCATCAACTGCCGGCTTTATCTTGGTTGCTGCTGCCCAAAGAATAACTCCCACAATCGCGCTTAATACAATTACATATTCCAATGTACTCTGAGCTTTTATTCTCATTTTTCCCACCTCCTCAATGAGACCGCAATTTATGCACATAAATTGCATGGTCGAATTGATCCCGACGAGTGTTGGAAAATTATCGAAGAAAATTTTCCAACATCTTCACGAGTCGGGATAATATTACTTCGGTAATTTGTCTGTAGCCGCCTGCATCTTCAATCCTGCATTATCGAAAATCCCGGGCAATCCTGTCGTTGGCTGAGTAACATCAGTAAAATGCTTAACCCCGATAATTACCGCGGCAACGATTGCTGTAAGAATAATTACATACTCCAGTGTCCCCTGCGCTTTCTTCATCTTCATCTTCTTCACCTCCTCAATGAGACTTGCATTTTTTTACTAAAAAATGCCTAGTCGAATTGATCCCGACGAGTGTTGGAAAATTATCGAAGAAAATTTTCCAACATCTTCACGAGTCGGGATAAATACAGATTAAATAAATTTTCATTTGACATAGAACATTTACTGCGTTACCACCGGCTGTGGCGGATTAACGTAACTATCAAACTCTGCCAGCCGCGCCCCTACTGCTCTCTTTAAATAGATATTCATCGCTACAAATGCCGCCGCCACCGTAACCACAATTAAGGTATATTCTAATACACTCTGAGCTTTACTCTTTCTCATTTGTATGTCCCCCAACCGGAAACCTCAATAATTCCCCCGCCTCCCTTATATCCATTTCCGCTGCCATCGGCAACGCTAGGGCCATATATATCTACCCTTACTTTATCCTGAGGACAGCCGCCTCCGCCAACAAAACTCTCAACATCGCAAGACTGCTCCTGGCTGAACCCGTCAATATTTGTCCGCCAGTTTCCCTGCAACGCTCCCCGATAGTAACCCAGCGTTACTGCCAACAAACCGGCCATAACCATAGAAAAAATTGCCGCCGCCTCTAAAGTAATTTGTGTTTTTCTCATTTTCTTACCCTGTCAATAACCTTACTTAGCTCAGTGTCTAATTTGGAGGAAAAATTTAATTGATGAGGATCTAATATTCCAAAAACCAAAGCAACTCCCGCGGCAACAATAATAAAAAGGACAACATACTCTACTACTACCTGAGCCTTGCCAACCTTCCTCTCTTTTTTTATTTGTGTCATCTGCATCTTTCTTTTGTGTAATGTTGAATGTGTAATGTGTAATCTATATTCATTTGCGTTTATTTGCGTCCTCTTCAATTTGCGTGAATTCGCGTCTAAAAAAAAATCGGGCTGCCGTTTGTCTCTTAGAGACCTTCGGCAGCCCGGCTATTTTCTTAGCACTCAGGATTCAGTCTTCAGTATTCAGCCGAATTCTGAATCCTAAAAGCTGTGTGCTTATT
>Ga0180007_10004676_pt1 | contig 14338 bp, 11 predicted proteins | sample MM_PC_MetaG_FD_121122 | JGI IMG/M metagenome (GOLD analysis project Ga0180007, IMG submission 121122) | Groundwater microbial communities from the Aspo Hard Rock Laboratory (HRL) deep subsurface site, Sweden - MM_PC_MetaG | ecosystem: Environmental > Aquatic > Deep subsurface > Groundwater... | reverse complement strand
GGTCATGCATCGGGTGGCTATGCTTTTTTCAGTCTGTATTTTCTGCTGAAGCACCTTGGCTCACCTTACAGAAAATATGGTCTCCTGTTCGGGCTCGGTCTTGGCCTCATATTCGGGATAGGTCAACAGGTTAGAGGTGCACATTTCCCAAGCCATGACCTTTTTTCCATGGTCATCTGCTGGTATGCGGCATTGATATTTTATTATATTTTTTATCCCCAAAAAAAAGAATTGTTATTTTGATGATAAATAAACTTTTTAACTCTCCAACGACACGCTTTGCCATGCTGTTTCAGTTAACAGTGATTGTGCTGGCAAGCTTTTCATTACTAAGAGCCTTCCTTTTTATAAGAGTCTGGAATCTTATCGACCACACCCTTTTTGAATGGATTTATATTTTTGGAATGGGATTCATATATGATATTGCCTTTACCAGCCATTTTTTAATTCCATTTGTCCTTTTACTTTTGGTCCTGCCCAACAAGTGGCTTAACAATATTCTCTTCAAGCGTTCAGCACTGATGACAATGGGTTTGACATTATACGGTCTTTGTTTTTGCACTCTTTCCGAATGGCTCTTCTGGGACGAGTTTGGCGTACGGTTCAATTTTATTTCCGTAGATTATCTTATCTACCGTCGAGAGATCACTGAAAATATCATCCAATCCTATCCTGTCTTCTGGATATTACCGATCCTATTTATCATCACAGTATTTATTTTTTTTCTGGTACGCCCCAGTTTTACAAAGGCAATGGCAGTTTCAGAGAAATTTTCCAAGAGATGTGTCATTGCCTTCTTTGTATTATTGATTCCAGTCTCATCGCTCCTTTTTCTCAATCAGTCCCAGCGGAGTCTCTCGGACAATAATTATGTGAATGAACTGGCATCAAATGGCCCCTATCAATTATTTGCCGCTTTTCGCAATAACACGCTTGATTACCAGCAATTTTATGAAACCGGGACCGACAGGACACTCTCAAATGTATTAAAAAAACAGATCCAAGAACAAAACAGCCGATACTATCATAACGATTTATACAATATTTGCAGACGAATTGAAGAAAAGAAACCTCCCCAAAAACTTAATATCATTCTCATCACCGTTGAAAGCCTGAGTGCCAAGTTTCTAACGCGTTTTGGGGAAAAAAAAGACATTACGCCCTTTATGGATGAATGGTTTAAGGAAGGGAAGCTGTTTACCAATTTTTATGCCACAGGTACCAGAACCATCAGAGGACTTGAGTCCATCACCCTGTCAATCCCTCCCACACCGGGTCGTTCCATTGTGAAAAGACCGGATAACGACCATATGTACAGCCTGGGTAAAGTATTCACGGATATGGGATATGATTCAACCTTTCTCTATGGCGGACGAGGGTATTTCGATAATATGAACACTTTTTTCTCAGGAAATGGTTATCGGATTGTTGACCAGGGAAGTTTAAGTGATAAAAAGGATACCTTTAAAAACGCCTGGGGGCTTTCAGATGGAGATCTCTATGACCGTGTAATTTATGAAGCCAATCAAGTTCATGGTTCCAAACGACCGTTTTTCTTCCATGTTATGACAACCAGCAATCACCAGCCCTTTACATATCCAGAAGGAAAAATTGATCTGCCTCCTGGAGAAGGCAGATCTGGCAGCGGCAGAGATGGTGGTGTAAAATATACAGATTATGCATTGAGCCAACTGATCCAAAAAGCAAAAAAACAACCCTGGTTTGATGACACCATCTTTGTGGTCGTGGCTGATCACTGTGCCGCCAGTGCCGGTAAGATTGGACTGCCCATAGACAAATACCATATCCCTCTGTTTATCTATGGGCCTAAACACATTGAGGCAGAAGAAATAGATACGCTCTCCAGCCAGATTGATATCGCCCCAACCCTTCTTTCCTTGTTACATTTTTCCTATGACAGTTTCTTTTTTGGTAAAAACATCCTGGCCCCGGATTTTGAAGGCCGGGCCTTGATCGCAAATTACCAGAAACTGGGAATATTGAACCACAAAGAACTTTTAATCCTGTCACCGGGAAAAGAGATAAGCCTTATTGATACAAGCACACCAGTGCCATCCCTTAAAAAGATAAAGGATTCTTATCCCTTTGTTAAAGAAATGATGTCATATTATCAGGGCGCTGATTATGTTCTTAAAAGCCGATTAAACCGGTGGTCTGTTAAGGAACCTGGTCTTGCCGCAAACTAATGCTGAACAAAAAAAATTATATGATCCCAAAAAAATTACCCATACTTCACCTCTCATAAATTTTGCAGGATATTCTTTGGCCAGGATCATCGCCCTCTGGAAGACCATTGGACATTAATCCTTATTTTACATTTGTTATTTAAGAAAAAGCATTATATATCCCATATGAGCCATGAAATCAAAGAATCTGGAAATTCTGACATGAACATTCTCATTGTAGATGATGATTTAGAGCTGCTTGACCAACTGAGCAGCTCCCTGGAAAGAAAACGGTACCGGGTAGAAACGGCTGCAAATGGAGAGCAGGCTCTGGATAAACTATTTGCTATCACATATGACCTTATTTTGCTGGATATAATGCTGCCCCGCCGGGATGGGCTGAGTGTACTCAGGGAAATCCGGCAGGCAGGATTGAATACCCCCGTACTGATGCTCACTGCCCGGAGCGATGTCGAAGACAAGGTTAAAGGGCTTGATTATGGTGCTGATGACTATCTGTCTAAACCTTTTTCCATGGCCGAGTTGATGGCCAGGATTAGGGCAATGCTCAGAAGAGACGGCAAACGGGACCCAATTCTTTCAGCCGGGGCCATTCAGCTGGACACCATCAGTCGAAAGGTATCCCTGGGCGGCAAACCACTCAATTTAACCATCAAAGAATTTTCAATTCTTGAATTTTTACTGCACAATAAAGGAAGTGCCGTTTCCAGATTTAATATGGCTGAACACGTATGGGGAGAAGATTTTGATCCTTTTTCCATGTCAAACTTTGTTGATGTGCATATTAAAAATCTGCGTAAAAAAATTAACTCCCCTACGGAAACCGATATTATCAGAACCGTCCGTGGTATTGGATTTATAATTGATGAATCCATATGAAAATACGTAAAAAAATCACCCTGTGGATTTCCGGAACTGTCTTATTGTCGACCTTTGTTTTTTCAGGAATTATTTTTATTGAAATGATGGACGCCCCTTTCCGCTTCATTGATATAGAAATGAAGCACATGACACAGGCCCTTGTCAAACAAATGGAAAACCAGACCCTGAACAAAGGCCAGTACGATCTATCCCAGATGCCCTATAATCCGGATAATTACTGGATCAAGGCATATGACAATACAGGCAACACCATATATCAATCTGTTATAACCCAATTTACGGATATTCCTTTTTCCGGTAATAAAACAACATACATGCTGGAAAAAACCATCCCAAAATCTCAAATCCGGCTGGGACAGGACGATCATAATGATGTGCTCTTCAGAGTGATGGTGACCCGCACACAACTTGACTCGCTTCCCATTATCGTTCATATTGCCAAGCCCATTGAAGACCTTGAGGAAGAATTGCTGGCCCTGTTCCAATATATTGCAATCAGCCTTGCCTTATGTATATTGGTCATCCTTCTCTTAAGCTATCACCTGGCCGGCAAAATCCTGACACCAGTCGTATCCATCACCAGTATGGCAAGAAAAATCAGTGAAAATTCTTTACACCAACGCATCCCTGTGAGCCACAATAAAAATGAATTATCTGACCTGTCCGTTTCATTGAATAAAATGTTTGACAGGCTTCAATATTCTTTTAAGCGGCAAAAAGAATTTATTGGCAATGCCGCCCACGAGTTAAAAAGTCCCATCACCCTTCTCATGCTGGCCCAAGAAGAAATGCTCATGAATGATAACTTACCATCACAAGCCAATATGAAGCTGGGAAGACAGCTGGATACCACACGCAGAATGAGCCATATGGTCAGGAATCTACTGGATCTTTCCCGGCTGGAGCAACAGGAAACGCTCTTTAAAAAATCCGTTGATATGGCAATACTGACAAACCAGGTTTTGGATGATTATACAGAGTTGTTCGCAGCAAAAAACATCAGCATAGAGAACAACATGCCGACAGATTTATGCATTCAAGGTGATCCTGAAAAATTATCCCGCCTTTTAATCAATCTCATTGACAATGGTATCCGTTACAACTTTGAAAAACACGGCATTATCATTATAAACGGCAAAAAAGCGAACCAGGGAATCCTGCTTGATATTATCAATACCGGTTCTCCGATTCCTGAAAATGATCTTGATCTGGTTTTTGAGCAATTTTACAGGGTGGAAAAATCTCGTTCGGCAGGCCATGGCGGCTCCGGGCTTGGGCTGGCAATAGCCAAAAAAATCGTTGAACTCCACAACGGCACCATTGGTATCACCAATGAACCCGAACTATTTATAAAAATCTCTGTGTTTTTACCATTTTAAGCCCTGCACTTTTATTAACCCAAGCCCAGCCGGGTAAAATGAATTTGCCGGGCTAAAGCCTGGCTTCCCCTTATCATTTAAAAAAGGTCAACAGCGCGTGAAGGTTGGTAAGCGGATGCGGAGGGCAACCGGGTATAAACAGGTCCACAGGTAAAATTGTGTCCAGGCCGTGTGCTATTTCAGGGCTTCCTGAAAAAGGGCCACCGGTTATGGCGCAGCTTCCCACTGCAATAACCACTTTAGGGTCGGCAATGGCTTCATATGTCTGTAACAGGGCTGTTTTCATATTTCTGGATACAGGTCCTGTCACCACAATGCCGTCGGCATGACGGGGGGAGGCAACAAAATTGATGCCAAATCGGGCCAGATCAAAAAACGGGGTTGCCAATACATTTAAATCGGCTTCGCAGGCATTGCAGCCTGCGGCTGATACCTGTCTGAGCTGTAAAGAACGGCCAAATAATTTTTTAAAATGCTGTTTTGAATGTGTGGCAAGGGCCGGCAGATCGCCATTGGTGACCAGGTGTTCTTTTTTAAACGTTGAAATTTCAAAATTCCCTGAGAACTTGACAAATTTCCCATTGGAGATCCGTTCACACGTACCGCAGAATACACATCGCCCCATATCAATTTTTTTTGCCTTGATAACAATGGCATCTTGAGGGCAGGCAGTTGCGCACGTTTCTACCATGTCATTGGAAACATCTTTTTGTATGATCGGTTTTCCTCGATATCGCGCAAATATGGCCGGTTTTTCTTTAGGATAGGCACATGTCCTGTACCCCTGTTCAAATCGATTTTTAAGTGTATTGAGCATGTATAACTCTCTTTATCATTTTTTAATTTCACTTAATGTTAAAAAAAATATTGTTTCAACCATTTTCCTATCAAAGATCAAACCCACAATAAGAAAGGTTGAAACTTTTATTGTTTAAAGGAAAATCCGATATCCCTGTATCCCGCAATGCCATGGCAAGACCATTCCAATTGTGAAAAGACGGGTCCTTCACTTTATATCGAAGAATTTTACCCTGTTTATCTGTCAATATTGCATGGGAGACTTCACCGCGCCAGGCCTCATTAATGGTTACTGCGAAAGAAGAAGCAGGCAGGTTATGACTATTATCATTCACACACTCGGTCTCAACGCAAGACCCGATCAATGATTGAATGATATGGATTGATTGCAGGACTTCATCATATCTTACCCTTGCACGGGCATATACATCACATGTGGTTTTTTTATTTTCAGGAATATCTATTTGTCCATAATGCTCCGTGGGAAAACAGCGTCTGACATCATAGGGGATCCCGCTGGCACGACCCGCAGGTCCCACCAGACCCAATTGTTCAGCATCATAAATGCTTACAATACCGCAGTCTTCAAAACGGGCCCGCACCGTAGACGCAGAAAAAAGAAGATCCAGAACATGTTCCACCTGGGGTTTTAACTCTTTGAGCCGTTCATCAAGGGTTTTTCGAATATCATCGGATAGGGAAAACCGAACACCCCCGGGGCGGATCAATCCTTTTCCAAACCGATTGCCGCATAACAAAAGGGACAGATTTAAAAAATCCCCCCGAAGCCGTCCAAAATAGTTGGCTGGCGGTAAAAATGCCACATCACCGCTTAACGCCCCAAGATCACCGATATGATTTGCAAGACGCTCCAATTCCAAGGCAATGGTCCGTATGATCCGAGCGCCTTTATCCGGCTTAATCCGGGTCAGTGACTCAACTGCCTGGGCCATGCAAAGGCTGTGACCAATGGTGGTGTCCCCTGCAATATTTTCAGCAAGGATGGGCAATCTTTTTGCCTGGACGTTACAGAATAGATTTTCCACGGCCCGATGCTGGTAGCCCAGTTGGATTTCCAGGTGCAATACGCGTTCACCAATGCAGTTAAACCTGAAATGCCCTGGTTCAATTACACCGGCATGAACCGGCCCTACAGCAACCTCATGAATTTCATCGCCGTTGATCTGGTAATAGTCATAATTGCCCGGGATATCTTCTTTATAATTATTGCCAAAGACATCCGACAGATTTCGACTATTGGGATGATACCTGACCATTTTCATCCATGGGTGGTTGTCCGGGTGTATGCCGAATTGTTCGGCAATTTCTCTTTCAAACAGATGAAACGGTTCACAGGTTTGAGTAAAGGAAGGATAAAATTCCTTTGCATCACAACCTGCAACAAAAAGTGAGTCTGTCCCTGTTCTCAAAACAGCCATGAGTCTCATGGATGAGTCTTCATCCAGAAAACCGAAATAGTGGACAACCTTTCCGCCGTTTTTTACAATATCAAGACAATTTTCCTGAAAATCATTAAATAATAGATGGGGAATTTTTTCTCTTGATAGGTTCTCACCATTTGATATTTTTAAAAAAGCAGTTGTCATTTAACTCCTCCGCCAATGGCAGTCACTGCATCAATGATTGTTTGATATAATGTATCCGGCATATAAAAACATAGCACAAGGGATGTTAATAGCAGTATATATTGAGGCCATACCATGCTGGCCCTTTCTTTTAGACCCATTAATTTATCTGATCCATTCCCATCAAAATCATCAAAGGAAATTTTCATTGTCTGGTTGGCAAATCCGGCAAAAATGACACACAGGCTCAGGATAAATATACTGGCTATGATATAGTGCCCGGCCCTGAATGCACCTGCAATAATGAACATTTCCCCGATAAAAATACCAAAAGGCGGAAATCCTGAAATCCCGGCAAAACCGGCAAAAAAAGCCACAAATGTTTTTGGCATGCGGTTTACCATATCGCCTGTATTTTCAATAAATCTATTTCCATACCCCAATAAAATATTTCCCGATGACAAAAACAGGGAGGATTTGATCAGGCTGTGGTGAATCATGCAGATCATCGCCCCATATGCAGCGATACCACCGATACCGGTTCCAACAGCGATGATTCCCATGTTCTCGATACTGGAATAGGCAAGCATTCGCTTGTACTCATTCTGTTTAAGAATAAATGTTGCCGCGGCCAGAATGGACATCAAACCAAAAACAATCAGAATTGTGCCTGAAAAATCATCTAACCCTGCTACATGCATAATTTTATTTGTTTTAAAAATACCCAGGTATGCACAATTCAAAAGCACCCCGGATAATAGTGCTGAAGCCGGACTGGGGGCTTCGCTGTGTGCATCCGGAAGCCAGGTGTGCATGGGTGCAAGGCCCATTTTTGTGCCATAGCCAACCAGTATGAAGACAAACCCTGCTTTCAGCCACATGGGATCTAATCTTTTGGCGACCAGTGTCAGTGCTGAAAAAGACAGCGGGGCATCAACGTTTCCAATGTCCATGGAAAGTGTAATAAAGATTGATCCTAAAAGTGCCATGGCAATACCAACGGAACATATGAGTACATATTTCCAGGTGGCTTCAAGGGATGCAGAAGATCTGTGGGTAAGAATCAATGGCGCACTGGCAATCGTTGTTGCTTCAATAGCGATCCACATCACCATGATATGAACGGACAGGGTTACCATTGTCATGGTGGATAAAAACAGGAGCATGAAGCCTGTAAAAATATTTTCTGTCTGGATGTCACTTTCTTTAAGATACCCAACCGTATAGATGGAAATCAGGAAAAACAGAAGCGATATCACTATGAGCGACAACAAGCCTTCAGGAGTTACTGCAAAATAGTTGTTAAAAATTGCTTCGGGTCTGTTTTTCCAAAGAAGGAGTGACAGAATAAGATGAACCGCTCCCGTGCTCACTAAAGATAGGCGACCGATTTCTTTTGGAAGAAAAAAAGCCATAACACCGGTTATAAAAGGAATCAAAAAAACAATTTCTACCATACCTGACACCTATTCTTTTAAAGTTCTTAAGTGAGCCGTATCAACGTCATCAAAGGTTCGTTTGATATTCTGAAGTATAATGGTCATGATCATAACACCGGCAAGCACATCCAGCAAAATCCCAAATTCAACAATATGGCGGGCACGAATTGAGAATGTAGTTCCAACAAGGTAAATCCCATTTTCCATTATTATATAGCCAAGGACCATGGCAATGGCATTTCTCCGGGTCATCAAAAGAAACATTCCAGTCACCAGAAGGGCTATGGCTGTTGGGAATAAAAGGGTATAGTCACTGATGGACGGAATATTCAACTGCCGGCTGATATATGTGGCTGCAACGATTAATCCAAGCCCGAAGAGTATGGAGGCCTGATACCCTACAATGGGTGCCACCTTTCTTTGGATGGCCTTTTTCTTTATGGCGATGTAAATGCTCATTGGAATAATAATGCCTCTGATTAATAATGTTGCAATGGTAAAGACGATTCCCCCGGCAGTCATTTCGTGACCAATAAAAAAAGGAACCATGGACACCACAATCCCTTGAAAGCCAACGACGATGATAAGCCTGGGGAGTCGACTGTAACCATAGGACAATAAAACAGAAAGCAATACCAGTGACATGATCGTATCCACTGAATGGATCATTTTATAAACTCCAAAGTAATAATGGTTGCAAAAAATGCCAGGGCAAAAGATGTCAGGACAAATTGTGGAACTTCATCCATTCTGTACCTGGCAATCACCGATTCAGTCACACCAACCGCAATATATACGATGACGAGTCCTGCAGCAAACAATACAAAGTCAAACCCCAAAAACCCTATGTCAAAAGGTAAAATCAGTCTTGAAACAATTGCTGAGTAAAAAAACAGTTTACAATAAGAACCCAACTCGATCAGTCCGAAATCAGGTCCGCTGTGATCCAGAACCATGACCTCATGAATCATTGTAAGCTCCAGGTGGGTGGCAGGATCATCAACCGGAACCCTTGAATTTTCAGTCAGAAGAATAATAAAAAACGCAATCACAATAAATAATAAGGGTGCTCCGGCCAGGTTCCACAGCCCAAGGGTATTCCCTTCTGTAAAATAAGCCGACAGTTGAAGTTCGCCCGTCAATCTATAAAAAAAGATCAAAATCATAAATGTTGCGGCTTCACAGATAATCGGGAAATAGGCTTCTCGCGCAGCCCCCATCCCTTCAAAGGGGGACGCTGTGTCCATGGCCGCTGTAATCGTAAAAAAACGGCCAAGCCCCATGGTGTATAAAATAAATATAATGTCGCCGTTAAATGAAAACATCGGCTGATGTCCGGCAATGGGCAGAAACATGAGCACTGTAATGGCACAGCACAGTGAAACAATTGGACCCAGTTTAAACATGAGGGTCGTACTGTTGCTATACACGGATCCCTTTTTAAAAAGCTTGATCAAGGTATAATAATTAATCAGCAGCGGTGGCCCTTTTTTCCCTCCGAAAAAAGCCTTGACCTTAAGTATCATGGCTGAAAAAAAAGGTGCCGATAAAATTGCAAGAAACCAGAGAATAATGGATTCAATCATAACGTATTCCCATTTATTTATTTTATATAAAAAACAATAATAAAATTATCGCCAGTAAAATATAGCCAATATACAGATGAATATCACCATGTTGAATCCATCTCAGTTTATCAAATAAAAACAATACCGGATTAACGACCACCCTTTTCATGTGAAGCTCTGCAATATCATTCACATGACTTGTATAATATGTCTTTAACGGGAAACGTCCCGTAATCTTTGGATGATCTTCGTCCAATGGGGCAGCCGGCCGGAAAAAATCAAGAATAAACGATGCATATGAAGACCCGGTATACTGCATTTTAACGGTTGGTTGAGCAAAACCACATCCCCAGGTCCCAGACCTTCTGATAATTTTATCCCTGTATAAAAACCAGCGAATCACAATCACCAGCAATAAAATGATAAGGAAAAGGGTTGCGGCAAGCGTAATATTTGAAGTCATCTGCTCAAACGGCTCAAGAATGGTAAGGTCGTAGGGCAACCCGATAGCAGATACGGCTTTTAAAGGCAAAAGGATAATTATTTTTGGAAATATCCCGATCAAGACACATGCACTGGCAAGAATCGACATGGATATCAGCATGGTCAATCCTTTTTCATCTATATTTACGGCCGCTTTCGTCCTGGGTTCTCCTTGAAAGGCAATCCCGATTACTTTTGTGAAGCAGGCCAATGCCAGCCCTCCAATAACTGCAAGACTGACAATGGCAAAGATACTTGCAACAAAAGCAGAACTTTCCAGAGCAACACCTTTAAATCCACCCATATATATAAAAAATTCGCCCACAAATCCATTAAAGGGCGGCAATCCGCAGATGGCAAGCGAGCCGATGATAAAAGTGACTCCGGTAATTTTCATACCCTTGAGAAGTCCGCCCAGCGCATCAATTGAGCGGGTGCCGGTTTTATGAAGCACCATCCCTGCCCCCATAAATAGAAGGGATTTGAAAATGGAATGATTCAGCACATGAAGAAATGCACCGGTAAATCCAAGAACTGCCATAAGCGGTTGTTCAGATGACACACCAATCATTCCGATACCCAGTCCGATCAAAATAATACCGATGTTTTCAACACTGGAATAGGCGAGTAATCGTTTGAGATCTTGTTGACCCAGGGCATATACAATCCCGAGAATGCCCGAAACCACTCCAGCAACAAGAACGATATAACCAAACAGCGGCGTGTGAAAATCCAGAAGGGAATACATCCTTACAATCCCGTAAATACCGGTTTTGATCATGACCCCGGACATGACGGCAGAAATGTGACTAGGGGCGGCAGGATGGGCATGGGGTAACCATACATGAAAGGGGAACACACCGGCTTTTGAGCCAAAACCAATAAATGAAAAAATAAATACCAGAATTTTTGCGGTTTCGGAAAGAGCGCCCATTCCCTCAAATCCAAAGCTGCCTGCATGGCCATAAGCGATTCCAAATGCGGTGAAGATGAACATGGCGCCAGCATGGGAAAAAATAAAATACAGATATCCGGCTTTTCTGCTTTCAGAGGAGGTGTGCTTGTAAATAACCAGGAAAAAAGAAGACAGGGACATGATTTCCCAGGACAACATAAAGGTTATCATATTTGCTGATGTTACAACCAATGCCATGGAGGCAATTAAAATACTGAAAAAAAAATAGTTCACTGCAGTTCTCACAGTGTTTTCCGAATCTTCCATATAATGAAAGCTGTAAATCGCAGCAATCAGGCAAACCGCAAAAATAGCCATAAGGAAAAAAGCAGAAAGTCCATCCATTTTGAAGACAAACGAAAAAACATTCAGATATCTAAAGGATGCTCCGGCAATGCCGGGTTCCATGAGTTTCACCACAGCATCCAGTAAGCCTGAAAAACATCCGATACTTAACAGCAAAACCGTAATGATCTTTGCCAATTTATCTTGCCGTACTAAATCAAGGGATAAAAGGCCTCCAGATAGAATTATCAGTATTGATATAAAAAATAAACCCATAAATTCCCCATTCTTTGTTTATTCATTTCCCATTTTTCCACAAATAGAATCTTTATCTATTAGAATCGAACTTGTTTTGTCAAGCAGATACGAAAAGGAAATCAAAAAATGCCAGGCCTTGTTTCAGGAGATGAGCGGATAAATCCGGCCCGGGAGATGGACCCCGGTATTAATGCCGGTAAATGATGGGCCGGTCTTCAGCGTCAATATCAATGGCAATGGTATCACCGGTTTTAAATCCAAGACGTAAAAATTCTTTTACCACCTCGGCATGCCGGTCGATATGCCAGTAAGCCGACCAGAGCGGATTTCTTACCGTGTCAATACCATATGCGTCATGGCTGCAGAGATTGACCCTGAATTTGTGTTTGGCAAGCAATGTGTCTGCTTCTGCCAAAAAAATATCAATCTTGTAAAGATTGTTGTGCAGGGCTTTTGAAAGGGCTTTCTGAAGCTCAGGCAACTCTTCCAGGTAATGATTGGCAATCTGGTAGAGGTCACTTGAATCCTGTATTGAAAATCCCAGAATGGCAAATCTCTGATGCCTGAGAGCAAAAGACTCAAGTTCATTTTCATAGGCAGTGATGCTGGATAGGATACCGGTGATATCCGGCTTGTTCGCATGGGCTTCCTGAAGAAGATCTTCGCACTGGCTGATGATATTGATATAAAAAGCCTTGTTGTCCATTACAAAAACCGATCTTTCCCTGTAATTTCTTCGTTTTCGAATGCGCCGGATACCATCGAGTTTGATGGAACGTTCGCTCTCTTTTAATTCCAGTGTCTCAATATCTGAAATATCTTTGGCCTGAACCACATAAATATCTCCTTCACTGGAAATAATATATTCAATCTCGCACCTGAACCCCAATACTTTTTGTATCTCGTCTGAAAGCGTCAACAACCTTCTGTCATGCGGTACATTGGTGATATAAGGTTCACTTTGGACCTTTTCAGATCGATTCCGGCAATAACCGAATTCCCAGTGATTTACAATCATTTTGGCCATGACGCTGGAGCCGGAGACAAACGGCATGACGACGATGCCCATTTCATTGATATCGATTTCAGGTGCCTGGTTAAACCGCTGCTGGCGCTTGATGGAAAGCTGTTTCGAAGTATTGGCAATTTTGATCATGCGGTTTCGTGCATATTTTATCCCGCCAATATCTGCATATGTATCAAGAGAATCAAAGGTGCCTCCCTTGTACCATGACTCCAAAGGATGGGCGCTTCTGGCTATTACCTTATAACTTTCACGATGTTTGTCTAGAAATGCACCCAGCTGGGTAAACTCTTCCCTGTCAAAGTGATGTGCCGGAACATAAATAAAATCCGGAACATTAAACCCATTATTCCGAAGTTTTTCCAATAACTTTGCTTTTTCAGGAATTCTATTTTTCATGTTTGACATTGACATTTATAGCAAATTTAAATAATTTGACGACACTCCACCGAACATTTGAGTGGTTGCACGCTTATTTTAGGTAACATATGCCAAAGCAGAATGCAATACTTACAACTATCACTAACCCCTCTAAAAACGAGGCCATGAACACCCAGGAGCACCATCAGTCAAATCTGTCTGAAAAAGGCAATATTGACCTGCCATTAAAAATCCTTCTGGTGGACGATGAAAAAGAATTTATACAAACCCTTTCAGAACGTCTTCAAATGAGGAATATGGGAACTGCCGTTGTCTACGACGGGAACGCTGCCCTGGATCAGGTGCAGTATGACGAACCTGACGTCATGATTATTGATCTGAAAATGCCCGGGATTGACGGGATCGAGCTGTTAAAACGGGTAAAACAGACCTGGCCTCAAATCCAGGTGATTGTGCTGACCGGACATGGATCTGAGCAGGACAAAAAAAACTGCATGGCGCTGGGTGCTTTTTCATATATGCAGAAACCCGTTGATATTGACCTATTAAGCGAAAGCCTGAAAAAGGCGTATTTAAAAAACAAGACCTTTAAATAAAATACCGGGGCAACCGTTAAAACCCCACAGATACACTCATGACGCAAATAAAAAAACTTAAACCCGCATTATGGGACCATCGAGATATTAAAAACGATCATGTGGACAATGATTTTAATTTTGCCCGCAAGTGGAAACTGATTGTTTTGCTTACCTCTTTTATGGCCCTTTTGCCCCTTTTTGTGATGACCCTTGTCGAGTTTGGCATCACGCATCGAATCATTGCAGATGAGGTAAAAACCAGCATGTCAAAACTGCTGAATGCTGCTATCGTTTCCATCTCTTTTTCCAAAAACCCTGAAAAAACCGCCATAGACTATATTGCCCGTATAAATCCAGGAAAAAACAACGATATATTTATAGTCAATGAGACCGGTACTTTGCTGACCACCTCCTTTTACTATGGCAATCCCGGCACACCCAATGCTGTTAACACCAGTCTTTTCAAAGAAAAAGCCGGAATTGAGAAGGATCTTACACCAGACAAAAAGCCTGTC
>Ga0180007_10004675_pt1 | contig 14338 bp, 10 predicted proteins | sample MM_PC_MetaG_FD_121122 | JGI IMG/M metagenome (GOLD analysis project Ga0180007, IMG submission 121122) | Groundwater microbial communities from the Aspo Hard Rock Laboratory (HRL) deep subsurface site, Sweden - MM_PC_MetaG | ecosystem: Environmental > Aquatic > Deep subsurface > Groundwater... | reverse complement strand
TACGCGTGATGAAGAAAAAAATTATTATTATCGGACCGTCTTCTCCTCCCTATACTGGAATGAGTGTAGCAACCGAAACTATTCTTAAGTCATCATTACAGGATCAATTCAATATCATTCATTTGGATACGGTTGATAAAAGAGCGATTGGCAATATGGGAAGGTTTGACTTTATAAATATAATATTGGCATTTAGCCATTTTTTTAGATTTATAAAGTTATGTGTTAAAGAAAAACCGGTTTTAATCTATTTGCCGATCGCTCAAAATCTTCCGGGTTATCTAAGAGATTCTCTTTTTTTGACGGTTAGCAGAATTCTTGAAATAAAGACGGTAGTTCATTTACATGGGGGATATTTTAGGGATTTTTATGAAAAGTCATCCTTAGGGGGTAAAGGCCTTATACGGTTCACGTTAAAGAATGTTTCGGGAGTTATTGTGTTAGGTCATTGTTTAAAGTATATTTTCGATGGTTTAATCGATGAAAAAAAGATTTTTGTTGTGCCCAACGGTATTAGGGATAATTTCAATGGTTATCAAAGGATTTATCATCATTCCGGTCCGACGCGGTTACTATTTCTTAGTAATTTTCTTAAGGATAAAGGAATATTTGAAGTATTGCGTGTAATTCCAGATATTCTTTCTTATACGAAGAATGTGAGATTCATATTTGCCGGAGAATGGTATAAGGAAAAAGAAAAAGAAGAAGCGTTGGAATTTATAAAACAAAAGGGAATTGAATCGTATGTTGAATTCAAGGGGGTTGTAGAGGGAGTAAGTAAAGAAAAATGTTTGATTAATTCGGACATATTTCTTCTTCCGACTTTCTATCCTTTTGAAGGGCAGCCGCTGACTATATTAGAAGCTATGTCGAGTGGTTTGCCGGTTATCACAACAAATAAAGGAGCGATTTCAGAAACGGTATTAGATGGAGAAAATGGATTTCATGTTAAAGCTAAGAATTCTCTAGAGTTGATCGAAAAAATAATGGAGTTAGTTTCGTGCCCTGATTTGCGTGAAAAAATAGGGAGGAGGAATAGAGAAACGTATCTTAATAAATACACGCAAGATATCTTTGTGGGAAATTTGTATCGGGTTTTGAAAAAGGCTGTTTCCAAGACAGTAGGTATAAGAAAAAAAGTTTTATTCATTGTCCCTTTACCTCCTCCCTATGCCGGACCGGAAGTAATTAGTGAGATGTTGCTTCAGTCTTGCCTTAAAGAAAATTATGAATTGATTCATTTGCGCAGTAATTTAAACGCGAAGAATAAAGATAAAGGAAGGGTTCATTTTTTATCGGCAGCGCGTTTTATCATGTTATGTTTTAAAATCATAAAGGTATGTATATTTCAAAAACCTTCGGTTATATATCTGCTCCTTTCGCAGAATTTTACGGGATTTGTCCGTGATTCATTGGTTTTGTTCATTTGTAAAGCTTTTCAAAAGAAAATCGTGTTTCATTTTCACGGATCGAATTTTGAAAATTTCTATAATTGCCAGTCAGAAATCTTTAAGGCGTATATAAGATTTTTATTACGGCGGATAGATATTCTTATTCTTCAGGCCCGGTGGCTTAAAAAATTCTTTCTACGGTTTGTTTCCGATGAGAAGTTAAAAGTTATATATAATCCGGTTAACGCGATTCAGTTTTCTCCCGGGCGTGTTTCAGCCCAGACCGGCAATAAAATCAATGTTTTTTATATGAGTTATTTATCTATCGCTAAAGGATTTCTGGTTTTTGTTAAAGTGATACGGGAGATTATAAAAGAGAATCGGGATATTCATTTTTTTATCGCGGGAGGAATAATCGATCGGGAAAGGAACATCTTTTTCAGCCAAAATGGAGAAAGAATAGAGTTTAATGACGTAAATAAGATTATTCATGATATAAAATATGATAAACTGATTAATCAGCAGATTACCTTTTTAAATGAAATTAAAAACATGAAGAGAAAAAGAGACATTTTTTCTCGGTCAGATATATTTGTTTTACCATCATATTCGGAAGGATGCCCTATGGTTGTTTTAGAAGCAATGGCTTCGGGTTTACCCGTAGTCGTTACTCCGGTGGGAGCATTGCCGGAAATTATTGAAGAAGGAAAGAATGGATTTTTCGTTAAAATCGGTGATCCTATAAGCCTTAAGGAAAAGATAATTCTTTTAGCGAATAATATTCCTTTATGCAGGGAAATCGGAGAAAACAACCGGCGGTTGATAGAATCAAAATTCACAGTTGAAACGATTATCCCTCAGTTTCAGGATGTGTTTTAGTAAAAAAGATTGCTTTGTTAGGGGTAAGAGTTGAAAAATCAGCGGAAGATTTCTGGAGTGTTAGATTATAAAATTATGGAAAACACAGAAAGTATTCAAAAGATTAATAGTTTTCCCAATTGGCATTATCAATTTAGGCGCTGTTGCATAATAACATCAGCGTCCTTATGCTTTTTAAATTTTTTCTCTCGCTTTATAGCGTTATCCGAATCAGAAAATTTAAGAGAAAATGGATAATCAAAAAAATGGGGAAAAATTCTTCATCGTAACTCCATAGAACTTATAGCGGATATATGCTATAATAAGGGCTTCAATTATTTCAAATAAGGGAATTATTAAAGATAGATTAATATAATGGGGTTATCTTTTTGAATTTATTGAGACTGTTGCGATTATATGGTAAGTGTTATGGGAATTTTGCTTAGATGCCCTACTTTAGAATGAAATCAATACGATTTGATGATGTGATTATCGGTTTTTTTAGATATATTGCCTATATCTATGAAAGAATGCTTATTTGGAAAACAGCAATAAAAAACAGAATTTTTGTTGTGTGAGTAAGGGTAAAGATTAATACGGTATTATTAAATAGGATGGCAGGGGAGAATAAATTACAGATGAAGCAGATTGTTCAGAATTATAAAACAGGAAAGTTAAATATTGAAGAAGTTCCTCCGGCGGTAGTAAAAAGAAATGGCGTACAAATAAAAACGCGTAATTCACTTATCAGCGCGGGTACCGAACGGACGAAAGTCGAAACTGCTCAAATGAATATAATTGAGAAAGCTGTCTCTCGGCTTGATTTGATGAAGACGGTTTTAAATAACATTAAACAGGAAGGAATAATTTTTACTTTTAAAAAAGCATTTAATAAACTGGATAGTTTTATGAGTTTAGGATATAGCTGTAGTGGAGAGGTTATCGCGATAGGAGAAGATAGTGAATTTAAAGTTGGGGATCGTGTCGCCTGTGTGGGAGAGAATTACGCCGCGCATTCAGAGATAAATTCAGCGCCGAGAGATTTTGTAATTAATATTCCCGAAAACGTAAGTTATCAGGACGCTTCTTTTGTTGGGCTGGGGGCTATAGCGTTAAACGCGGTTAAACTTGCGCAGCTGCGGCAGGGAGAGTTGGTGGCGGTGATTGGCTTAGGATTAATCGGCCAAATTATAATACAGATTATTAAAACGGAAGGATGTCGTGTTTTTGGAATCGATATCGATAATGATAAGCTTATTTTAGGAAGTAGATTGGGCATGGATAGTAAAGCCAATCCCCTTAGCGACGATATTTACGGGCAAATAAGCGATTTTACTTCGGGAGAAGGGGTGGACGCGGTTATTGTTTCCGCGGCGAGTAATAATAATCTTCCCATTGAGATGGCCGGTAAAATCGCGCGTAATAAAGGGAGAGTAATTCTTGTCGGAGCGATGCCGATTATTATTCCCAGAAAAGATTACTATGAAAAAGAATTATATTTTACAATTTCTTGTGGCTTTGGCAGTGGATTGTACTATCAGGATAATGTAAACAGAGCCTACCCGTATAATTATAAAAGTCATTCAGTAAAAGAAAACATGAGGGATTTTATTTCCTTTATCGCTCGAAAAAAAGTCGATGTTACTCCTCTGGTTACGCATCGGTTTCATTTACGGGAAGCCGCGGATGCTTATGAGCTTATTCGGACGCGAAAAGAAAAACATTTAGGAATTATTTTCGATTATAACGGTAATCCTTCGCGGGAAAAAAATGTGGATGTAGCAGGTAAAAAAGATAATTCGATGTTAGGCCTGGGGTTTATCGGTGGAGGCAGTTTCGCGCAAGGATATATTTTGCCGGTATTGAAGAAAATGAAGGAAGTCAATTTAGTAGGGATTTCTACTGCCACGGGAATTAATGCTAAAAATATCGCCAGAAAGTTTGGGTTCCGATATTGCACGACAGAGTATAACCGGATTCTGAATGATAAAAAGATAAATTGTGTTTTCATTGCTACTCGGCACGATTTACACGCGAAATTTGTCATTGAAGCATTAAAAAAAGGCAAGAATGTTTTTGTTGAAAAACCTCTTTGTTTAAATGAAAGGGAATTAAAGGAGATTGTTTCAGTTTACCAATTACTAAGAACTAAACACCAAACACTAAATTTAATGGTTGGGTTTAACCGCCGCTTTTCTCCCTTTGTTAAAGAGATAAAGACGTTTTTTAGAAATAGAACGGCTCCTCTGATAATTTCATATAGAGTTAATGCTGGGTATCTTCCGGCGCGGCATTGGGTACATACTTCTGAAGGTGGGGGCAGGATTATAGGAGAAGTTTGTCATTTTGTCGATTTGTTAACATATTTTACAGAATCCTTTCCGGTAAAAGTTTCGGTTTCTGGGCTTAAACATCCGGATAAAAGTATTCCCCAGGAGGATAATGTAATCATTAATCTGGAATTTAGGGATGGATCGTTGGGAAGTATAAATTATAATGCGATAGGTGATATTTCTTTTCCTCGGGAAAGGGTTGAGATTTTTGGTAACAGCTCGGTAGCGATAATAGATAATTTCAAAACGGCTAGTTTGTCGAGAAATCGGCAGACGAAAGTATTACGCAAGCTGGATAGAGATATGGGGCATCGGGATGAAATAGAAACTTTTGTAAAAGCGTTATTAACAGAAAAGCGGTCTTTAATATCATTTAATGAGATTGTCTCGACAACAGTTACTACTTTCAAAATACAGGAAGCTTTGAAATCTCGCGGCGAAATCGCGATAAACATGAAAGAATGGGGTATTCATGGATAAGAAGTTTAATTTTTTAGGGTTAAATTTTCATAATGTTACTTTTTCGGAAGCGGAAAAAAAACTTGAATGTTTTATCGCTGAGAAAAAACCTCATATGGTATTTATGCCTAACGCGGAGTTAATTGTCCGTGCTGGAAAAGATAGTCGTTTGCGGAAAGTATATAATGATACCCATTTTCTTTTAGTTGATAGTTATGTTGTGTATTATGCCGCGCGTCTATTTCGCAAACCGATAAGTGAGCCTATAAACGGAGCGCGGTTGATGTTTAGTTTTTTAGATACGATTAATAAAAAAGGATACCGGATATACTTGCTGGGAGCTGAAGAAAAAGTTCTTTTTCAGGCGATAGAGAATCTTAAAGTTAAATACCCAGAACTAAAAATCGCAGGGCGGCATCACGGTTATTTCGATTTTGATAATGATGATATGGTTGTTCAGAGTATCCGGGAAAGCAAGGCGGATGTTCTTTTTGTCGCGATGAGCAGCCCGCTTAAGGAAAATTTTGTCGCCAAGAATTTAGAAAAAATGGATATTCCGGTATGTATGGGGGTTGGCGGCAGTGTTGATGTTATCGCGGGAAAATGTCAAATGGCTCCTTTATGGGTGAGCAAAATAGGAATGGAATGGTTTTATAGATTTATTCAGGACCCTCGGCGGCTATGGAAGAGATACACCTTCATTAATATAAAATTTTTAGGACTTTTAATGAAGGAGTTTTTAAATGGAATTTTTAGAAATTAAATGAAAAAACTATTAAAAAATATGCTTATTGTTGGTATGGTTATGGGGCTGTTTTTTTTATGCGGAGAAATAGGTTTTAGAGCTTTTTTCCCTGAGTATAGAAATCATATTTTTTCGTCTAATTTAACTCTTGGGAAAAAGATGAAGTATACGTCTATTTATGGAATTGATGTTCGATCTCGAACCTTGCAGGATAATTTAAAAATAAATTCAGACGATAATATTATATTAGTGTTTGGAGATTCAGTGACTGCAGGATATGGGTTGGCGTATGAAGATATATTTTGGAATTACTGGCAGCGAATGCTTGATTTAGAAGGGCGCAATGTGAAGATTGTATCTATTGCTGGGTTCGGCAATAATTTTAGCAATGGATTTGATAATATTACTAAAATTACCAATTGGTTTCATGAAAATAATTTCAAAATAGGAGGCATTATTTACCAGTTTAATTTTAATGATTTAATACCATATACTAGCAAAGATATAAAATATTTTAAACATCTAAGGTCTAAAAGCTGCATAATTTCTAAAATTATAATATTTACGAATTCAATCAGGGTAAAGTTTTTATATCGTAGTGTTATGATTAGAGTTATTTGTAATAAGTTAACACGGTTATTTTATCATAGAGGGAGTGTTTCATGTGGAGGGTTAGGTGTAGATGCTTTAGGAGAGTATACATATTCTTTTGGCGCTGAGAATTTTGAAATATTATCAAATAAAATTTGGGATGAATTTGAAAATAGGTTGATGAGAGTGCGAGCCGATTTTGATAATATACCCTTTGTATTATTAATTACGCCGATCGCGGAGTTCATCGATCCAGATGAGGTAATCTATACTTTATCTAGGCCAAGGAGATTTGATTGCGCGACCATAAAGCCGATAGATAAGCTAGAATCTATTTGTCGCGAATTAGAGGTGATTTTAGTTAATCCTATAGAATATATGAGGAAGTATTTTAATAATTATGTTATAGAAGGGAATCCCGCGCGTTTTTATCATATAAATGATGATAATCATCTTAATGAAATAGGGGCTAAGTATTTTGCCGAGTATAGTTACAGGAAAATATTTAGAGAAATTATTAAATAAAGTTTGTACCGGAGGTGTTTGTTATGGAGCAATACAAAAATTTTTATAAGGGAAAAACAGTTTTAGTTACCGGTGGCGCTGGCGCTATTGGAAGTAATTTAACTCAAGCTTTAGCGGAATTAGGCGCTCGAATGGTTATTGTTTTAGATGATCTGTCTTCCGCTCAAGAATGGAATATTCCTTCTTTCTCTAACGTGTTATTTGCTAAGGGTGATATTCTTGATGAAGTAAAATTAAAAAGGGTATTTTTTGAAAAACCGGATTGTGTGTTCCATTTAGCGGCTTTTTTTGCTAATCAAAATTCCGTAGATCATCCTGAGAGAGATTTGATGATTAACGGCAGGGGAACTTTAAAATTATTGGAATATTCAGTTTTATCCGGAGTCGAAAAGTTTATTTACGCGTCTTCAGGATGTTCAATCTATGGCAGTAACGCGCCATTGCCTTTAAAAGAAGAATTTATGTCGATGCATTTGAGTACACCTTATCAGATTACCAAAATGTTAGGGGAGCTTTATTGTAATTTTTTTCAGCATCATTACAATTTAAGGATTGTGAAAACAAGATTTTTTAATTCCTACGGACCTGGCGAAATTCCGGGACAGTATCGAAATGTTATCCCCAATTTTATTTATTGGGCTATGCGGGGAGAAGTTTTGCCGATAACGGGAACAGGAGAAGAAACCAGAGATTTTACTTATGTCGGTGATATTGTGGAAGGGTTATTAAGGGCGGGTTTTTTTGAAGAGGCGGTGGGTAAAGAGATGAATTTAGCTTCCGGAAGAGAAATAAAAATTGTTGATTTAGCCAGGATGATTAAAAATTTAATCGGTAGCAACAGCGATATTAGTTTTGTAAATAAAAGAAAATGGGATACTAAATCGAGGCTTTTAGCCTCGGTAGAGAAGGCAAAGGAGCTTATTGGTTATCAACCCAATATTCCTTTTGAGGAAGGATTAAAAAATACGATCAGCTGGTTTAAGAAAAATTGGGCGAATATTTCTAATGGGGTACAGTTTGGTCCGGGTGTTTCTTCGGCAGTACGGGATATTTATGTCAAAAGCAAATAAGAAAAAAAAAGTAGTTGTTGTATTTGGTACAAGACCGGAAGCGATAAAGCTGGTGCCAGTAGTAAAACAATTGCAGAGGAATTCTTCTGTTTTTGAAACAGTAGTTTGTACTACGGCCCAGCATAGGGAGATGCTGGATGAGGTATTGGATTTATTTGATATCAAACTCCAGTATGATTTAAATCTTATGCGGCGTAATCAGGGACCATTGGACTTTACGATAAAAGGGTTGGCGGGCATAAAAAAAATATTGGAGCGGGAAAATCCTGATTTTATTTTAGTGCAGGGAGACACGGCGACTACTTTTGTGGCTTCCTTGGCGGCATTCCATCAAAGAATTCCTATCGGCCATATCGAGGCGGGATTGAGAACTAATGATAAATATAACCCTTTTCCGGAAGAAATAAACCGGAGGCTTACTTCTCATTTGGCGGATTTTCATTTTGCCCCCACAGTCAGGGCGAAAGATAATTTGATTTCCGAAAATATTTCTAAAGCGAGCATTTTTTTAACCGGCAATACGATTATCGACGCTTTATTTTATGTTTTGAAGGGAATAAAAAAAAATAACAATTGTTGTGATAAATTCCCCTATCTAAAAGATAAATCAAAAAAGGTTATTTTAGTTACCGCGCATAGAAGGGAGAATTTTGGACAACCTTTACAAAATATCGTTTCGGCATTGAAAAAAATAGTAGAAAGAAACAAAGATGTCATTGTCGTTTATCCGGTTCACCCTAACCCCAACGTTAAGAAAAATGTTGATAAATTGTTGGCCGATATTGAGAGGATTCATCTAATTGTTCCCTTAAATTACGCGGATTTTGTTTATTTGATGAACCAGGCGTATTTAATTCTTACTGATTCCGGAGGTGTTCAAGAAGAAGCTTCTTCTTTGGGCAAGCCTATTTTGATAATGAGAGATAAAACTGAGAGGGTAGAGGCTGTTGAAGCTGGCGCGGCAGAATTAGTTGGTACAAATGTTAATAAGATTATAAAATTTGTTGAAATTTTGTTGAACGATGCGAAAGTTTATTCCCGAATGGCTAAGGCAGTTAATCCTTTTGGAGACGGCGCGGCCGCGGAAAAAATTATAAAAATACTGAAGGAAAGAATATAATTAGTGAAAAGATGAGAATATTATTTGTTTATACGGATATCAATACGATGGGGCTGGGAGCGCGCAGTTATCATTTTGGTATAGGAATATTATCAGCAACAATGAAACAGCGTGGGCATCAGGTGGAGCTTTTTTACACGCAGAATAAAAATCAATTAGAGAATATTGTTCAGGTAATCAACGCGTTTAAGCCGGATATTATAGGATTTACTGCCGATACTACCCAGATTATTTATATTAAAAAAATATTGGCAAAAATTAAGTGTTTTAAAAAATCTTTTACTGTTTTAGGAGGGTGTCACGCTTCTCTTTATCCGGAATGTCTTTACGAAATCGAAGGTCTGGACGCGATCTGCCGCGGAGAAGGAGAAGAAACGCTTGTTGAATTAGCGGGTTCCTTAAGAGATGGTAAGGATTATCGTGGTATAAAGGGGTTATGGATTAAGACAGAGAATAATCGGGTTGTTAAAAATCCTACGAGACCATTTATTTCTGACTTTGACGCTCTTCCATTCAGAGATTATGATCTCTTTGATTATCAAAATATAATTAATTCCGATTATGGCCGATTATCTTTTATGTTATCAAGGGGATGCCCTTTTAATTGCGCTTATTGCGCGTCTCCTACTATGGGCAGGCTTCAGGAAGGTAAATACGTGCGTTTTTTTAGCGTGGGCAGAGCAATAGCGGAGTTGAAAAGTTTAAAAGAAAAATATCAGTTCAAAACCGTATTCTTCGCCGATGATATTTTCACGCTTAATAAAGATTATGTTTTTACATTTTGTGAGAAGTATAAACAGGAGATTGGTATTCCCTTTGAAGTAAATGCCCGAATTGAAACTATTTCCGCGGATATGTTAAGTGTTTTAAAAGAAACAGGATGTTTTAAAATACATATGGGGATAGAACACGGAAACGAAGATTTTAGGAAAAATATACTTAACCGCAGCATGAGTAATGAACAAATAATCGACGCTTTTAAGAAAGTAAAAGAATTCGGTATTGCCACGAAAAGTTATAATATAATTGGGTTTCCGTTTGAAACGAAGGAGATTCATTTTGATACGGTCGCGCTTAATCAGAAAGTTGAACCTGATGCTCATGTTTGTTATGTTTTTCAGCCTTATCCCGGCACGAAATTATATGATTTCTGTCGGCAGCATAATTTTATCGCGGCGGATGTTTTTGAATCAGAAATAGTTTCTCGGCGGGATACGGTTTTAAACCTACCCAGTTTCCCGCGCAAGGAAATTGTTAAGTGTCACCGTAATTTCAGTTATCGGATTTATCGAAAGAAATCGCTGCGCAAGGCGATTGTTTATAAAATCTATTATTCTCAATATGGAGAACGGCTGATTAAAATTTTATCGCCGGTGAAGAATTTATTGAGAAATTTCGCTATGAAATAATTATATGTCCTGGTCATTTCGTAAAATATATCCGTTTTATTTCCTGGTTGATTTTATTCTTATCAATTTAAGTTTCTATATAAGTTATTTCTGGAAGTATAACTCATTTGAAACTTTTCGCTATGGTGTCAATCTTTCTAATTTTAAGGAATACTCATTCATTTTTATGCTTTGGTTTATCCTCATCATAATTTCTTTTAAACGAAGGAATCTGTATTCCACGGATCGCAATATCACTATTCCTCAAGAATTTTTTAAAGTCATTGTAGGAGTTGTGTTTTCCAGTGTTTTTATGGGAGCGGTTATATTTTTTACGCAGTACAAGTTTTTTTCCCGGTTTGTTTTTTTTGTTAGTTTTATTCTGCTTTGTTTGTTTTTAAGCGTGTGGCGTATCTTAAAAAGGTTAGTTTTGCGTAGATTGATTTCCGGAGGGTTCCATAACGTAAATGTTTTAATAATTGGCGCGGGAAAAGTAGGCAGGGCTGTCGCTGGAGAAGCGAAAAAAGTTCCCTGGCTGGGCCTGAAAATAATTGGTTTTTTGGATGATAATGTAAAAGAGGAAATGGATAATATGCCGGTTTTAGGCGCTATAAAAGATTTTTTTGTTATCACGAAAAAATACTTTATTGATGAAGTCATTATTACGATTCCTTCGGAAAGAAAAGCTGTTTCCGATATAATACAGGAAGCAAAAGAGATGCGGCTGGGATTAAAAATTGTGCCTGAAAAATTTGAAGAGTCTCTTCCGGTTTTAGACGTAAATCATTTGGGACTAATTCCTTTATTAACGTATAAAGAGAGAAAGTATCATCCTGCGGAATTCGCTTTAAAAAGATTTTTTGATTTTGTTATTTCGGCAGGATTGTTATTGTTTTTGTTACCGTTATTTATCATTGTAGCGTTTTTGATAAAACTTGAGTTCCCCGGGTCGGTATTCTATGTTCAGAAAAGAATGGGATATAAAGGTAGAATTTTTAATTTTTATAAATTTCGTTCGATGGTAAAAGATGCGGATAAATTAAAGCCATATTTATTGAGGAAAAATGAGGTACGAGATGGAGTCATATTTAAAATAAAAAAAGATCCACGGATAACGAGAGTGGGACATTTTTTAAGAAAATATAGCTTAGATGAATTGCCGCAGATTTTTAATGTTTTGAGAGGAGACATGAGCTTGATCGGACCAAGACCTTTTCCTGTAGATGAAAGCCGTAAATTTGAATATAATCATATGCCCAGACTTTCGATTAGACCGGGAATAACGGGATTGGCTCAAGTGAGGGGGCGATCGGATTTATCATTCTATCAATGGGTAAAGTGGGATTTATGGTATATTCATAATTGGTCTTTTGGATTGGATTTGAGGATATTGTTGTGGACAGTTCCTGTGGTTTTAAAGGGCAAAGGGGCATATTGAAAAATACAAGATGTGATTAATTTTGTAGGGGCGCCGCTTGCTACGCCCGTAATAACATAATTATTAATATTTGAATATTTCGAATTTTTTTAGAAGCATTTCTTTATCAAAATTTACAATTTTCTTTAGTCTATTTATAATAATCTCTGCTTCGTTTATGAGGCAGGGGATGGATTTTTGTAAAAGGTTTATTGGCGAGCAAGGTTTTGTAATTTTAATAGGGCTAATTCTGGCAATTTCAGGATTAGCCTTTATTTTTAATAACACTTGACAAAGTATACAAAACTGTATATTATGCTAAAGCATGATTGATATTAATAAGATTAAAGATAAAGCCGCTGAAGAGAGAGTAAGCATAAGTCTGGTGTTTAAAGAACATGTGCATTTTTTTGTGTTAGATTATCTTTTCAAAAAAGGGATGTTCTCGTACTTAGTGTTTCAGGGGGGTACGGCTTTACGTTTGGTTTATAACGGATTACGTTATTCGGAAGATTTGAATTTTGTTTTAAACAAAAAAAATAGCGGGTTTTTTAAAAAAATTTCCGGGGAAATTAAATTATTACCTTCTTATTTGGAAAAATCATTTTCTTTTGTTAGAAAATCTGAACTTAAAGTTCAGAAAGATACATCATCATTTAAGCGGTATTGCCTTATCTTGCAGACTGATTTTCTCCCGGCCAAAGATAAAACTAATATCGAGATTGTTAGTATTCCTTCTTATAAGAATAAACAAGTAATTTTACAACGTTCTGAAATTCCTGTTGCTCCGGTAATCAGTGTAGAAACTCCTCAGGAGATTTTCAGTGATAAAATTATTGCTTTCGGCGCCCGTCAATATTTAAAGGGTCGTGATATTTGGGATATCCATTTTATGTCAAACACGATGAAGATTGTTTTAACTAGTGAAGTTATTGATATGGTGGATAAAAAACTTTCTGATTATAATTTAAGCCGGGCAAATTTTATTACAGATTTTAATAAGAAACTTATTGTTTTGAAAAAACAGGGCGGGAATATTTTGCGTCAGGAAATGGAACGGTTTTTGCCTCTGGATTACCGTCAAGCTTTTAAAAAAAACTGGCTGGATATTTGTAACGATGTTGTGTCAATTTTGGAAAAAACAATAATGAGTTTAAGGAAATGACTATTAAGGAATGGCTTGATTTTTTTAAAAAGTACAAAGATACTAAAATTTTTAGTATCAATCATTTTAAACTTCTTGCCGGTAAAAGCGGGAATAATTTAAGAATGTCCCTTTTTCGGCTTAATCGCAAGCAATTTGTTAAGCGTATTTGTCGTGGATTTTATGCCAATCCTTTTAATTTACCTACTATTGAAGAAATTTCTAGTCAGATTTATTGTCCCAGCTATATTTCAAGAGAATCGGCTTTGTCGTTTTACGGAATTTTAAGCCAGATTCCTCAGATGACTACTTGTGTTACTCCTAATTTGCCTCATCTTTTCAAAACAAGTTTTGGCGTTATTGAATATCGACAAATAAAAAAAGATTTTTTCCGGAATTTTGTTAGAAGAAAAGGGTATTTTATTGCTGAGCCGGAAAAAGCTCTACTTGATTATTTATATTTTAACCGTTCAGATGTAAGGAAAGAAAAATTGGCTGAGTTAGACATTAAGGGCTTTACAAAGAAGAAGTTAGCAGTTTACGCGGAAAAAATTGGAATGAGAAAATATATAGTTTAAAAAATAGGGGCTCTTGCCGGTAGTCAGCCTTTAAAAATTCATTTCATCGATGTCGGTGAGGGCGATTCTATTGAGGCTCCAAGCGGAAAAACAGTTCTTATTGACGCTGGTAATCTTATCTCTGGGTATAGGGTGTTTAAATATTTAGAGAAGAGAAATATTCTTAATTTAGATAATACTATTTTTACGCACTCTCATTTCGATCATATTGGAGGGGTGTGATGATGACTGATTTTAATACAAACTCAATAGTTGTTATGGTATATAAATAACTGGTCTTTTGGATTGGATTTAAGGATATTGTTATGACCGATTCCTGTTGTTTTAAAGGGAAAGGGAGCATATAGAAAACAGGGACCAACTTTTAATATGCCTTGTATTATGACCAGTTTTAGGGCATTATATCCTTGGATATTAACCATACATAGAAAGGTTGAAATGAAAAGAGACCTGGAAAGAGATTTTTTTGGAATCAGGCTTATGAAACGAAAACTCATAAATTTATTAGATAAAATATCTTTGTTCTCTATAGGGGCTATGGTTTTTCTAGTGCCCTTTAGCGCTCATTTTTTAAAGCGATTTTTTTTCTTGGGAGTAGGGTGTTTAATAATACGGAAAATATTAGAATGGAAATGGCCATTTCGTAAAAATTATTTAAACGTGCCTGTATTAATATTTGTGTTGACCATGTTATTTATAACGTTAGTTTCAACCAATAT
>Ga0180007_10004674_pt1 | contig 14343 bp, 22 predicted proteins | sample MM_PC_MetaG_FD_121122 | JGI IMG/M metagenome (GOLD analysis project Ga0180007, IMG submission 121122) | Groundwater microbial communities from the Aspo Hard Rock Laboratory (HRL) deep subsurface site, Sweden - MM_PC_MetaG | ecosystem: Environmental > Aquatic > Deep subsurface > Groundwater... | reverse complement strand
GAAACCGCTGCGGTGAATAAGCCTGCGACGCCCACAAGTGAAAAGAATAAACTTTTTAATGAGAATAAATTGGACAAAGACCGTTTGATATCACCTGCTGCATCCTTAACTGTTTGCCCAAGAGCTTCTTTGAATTTTAGATTACTCTCTTTCATGAGCTCTAATGTTTTTCCATATATTTTCCCAATCAATGGTATTTGTTTAGCGGTTTCGATGCGGGCATCAATGGCAGCATCCCTCAATTTCTTTTGTAATACTAATCGTTTCTTATCTATCTCCAACATCTTTTTTGCGGCTGCTGCAGCACTTATAGTATTGTTTTGTATGTCGCTTAGTATTTTTTTCATCTCTTCATTAGTGGAAATCATCTTTTTAAATTCTACATTTGCTTTTCTTATTACGTTGACACCGTAAGCTTTTTCCCAATCCTTCTCCCTCATCATTCCTCTAAGCTTACCGACAACACCACCAAGAGCTTGATCGAATGCAGCTGTCATGTCTGTTGCAAATTGTCCACCTAATTTAGCAGAGATATCTTTGAATCCATCTGGCACTTTTTATTATTGTCTCCGTATACTTCTAAGACTACTTAGCATTGAAATTAATTATTTAGGAAGGAAAGTTTTTTACAGGAGGTTTTTGAATTGATTTTTATTTTTTTTTAGCGTTTTGTTTTTTCAAAGATTTGATTAATGAAATCTTCGGCGCTTCGAATTGGATAATTAAAATCTTCTGGATACATATATTCCGATTCACTTGAAATATCCTCTATCGGAATATTAAAATTATCGTAAATATATTCTTTAACGTCTTCGTCCTCTCCCAAATATTCAAATGCAATGCTTACCGAAAGTTCATCTTTCACTCACTGTATCATTTCTTCATTCGTATCTGCAAACTCTTTAATAATTTGTTTTGGCTTAATAATTTCCTTAATCATTCTTTTCATTTTAAAATTCCTTTTGTTAACTAACAATAATTCTAATTACCACTTCTTTTCTTTTTCTACAAATTTCTTATTTTTGATTTGCGAACCCAAATCTTTAATGGCCGTTTCAAGTTTTCTGACATTCTTTTCTGTACCTTTTATGATCATTCTTTTTCCTAGTAGGTAACCACCAATTACTATTGCAGCCTTTTTTAATAGACCTTCACCAATTAAATCTTCTTCTAAGCCATCATTCTCTATAACCAAATTCATTTCTTCTTTGACTACAGTTTGCAGAACGTTACGAAGATTATGAATAGCTTTGTGCAATGCTTTAACATCTTCTTTGTTGCCTCTAATTATAACTTTGACTTCTTCGTCCTGGAGAAAGTCTCCAATTGCTTTTGCTAAGGTTTGTATGGCACTTTCATTTAGAGGATATTTGAATTCTATTATTTGTTTTTGCATGTTGAATCTTATCTTATCCTTCTAATTTCTTTTAAAGTTCTTTTCATTTGAAACTCCTTTTATTTTAAATATATATACTTTTTAAATAATTTTAAATAGATAATTATGTTTTAACCACATCTTCTAATTTGGCTTCCTTAACAATCTCATCAATTTGTTTTTGAAATTTCTTTTTTTCAGCAGGATCAGTTGCCATAAAGTATGCGTTGAACATCATGAACAATCTGCTTCTTCTCACTTCAGGAATTTTACCTTTAATTGTCTTCATAATTTTTTCATAGTTTATTTTTGTATATTCAAGGGCATAATCTTCAGGTCTTGTAATTTCATTTTTGAGAGTCTCTGCGTTGTGACCTGACGCTCTTCGGCCTAAAAAAGAATGTTGCGTCTCAGCCTCTTCTCCATATTTCTTTTTTAAGGATAAGATATGTTTGCAATCTTTGTTTTGATTGCGAAGCCAGGCCCAGCATGAACATCTCCATTGAGGATGCTCATCGTAACGACTCACAATGTAAGTTTTGCCTGACGTATCACTTTTTACTTCTGCTCTGAATACTTGCATGTTATTCTCCTTCAATCTCTAAATATATTATAACTTATTGAAGGAAAAATGCCAACTTATTTTGTTGATTAATTCAAAAACTCATATTATAATAAAGATATGAACAAAGACAAACTTCCTGTCATTAAGGGTTTTGAAGCTATTCCTTGCAGATTTAAAAGAGCTTTTAGATTTCCAATGGGCAAAAGATGCGATAGCACCTGTCGCTATTGGATAAAATCAGAAAAATATTCTAATTGCTCTATCACAGCTGCAAATGAAGGTCCTCTCACGTTAAAAGAAATTGCTGATATATTTGAGTTAAGTGAAGCAAGAATTTCGCAAATAGAACAAAAAATTCTTAAAGGGCTAAGAAATCATCCAGGAATTTTGAAACATTTGTTATATCGTAAATTCAATCAAACATCTTTTGGTAGTATTTATCTAAATGACAGAAGATGAGAAACAATTAAAAAAGATTTTAAGTGCGATAGCTACTTTATCCTCTTCCATAATCACGCAAGCTCGAAATTTAAAAAAGAAAGAAGGAGTCGGACTAAAAGAATTGGAGGGTGCAGTTGCTATACTCTGTCAAACTAATGAATACTTTGCAAAAATTGCTACCGTAATTCCAGATAATGATGCTGCACAAAAAATATTATTTCATTCATGTCAAGACTTAGTTGCAGAGACATACGGTATAATTGATAAGATCACAAAGATGCCTTTCATAGACTTAAACAAATATCAAGTCTATACCTTTGCCAAGGTATCAATGAGAAAAACTTTAGGTGAAATTCTTGAAACGAATTAAAATTTTATGAGAAATGTTTCTTTTTTGATTTCAAGGTCAGAATTTTTCACAGCAAGAAGAGTAGAGTTCATATTATCAAATACAATAAGCTTGTAATAATAACTTCCTGTAACAAGACCTTTAATGATTTTCAATTTCTGTTGTGCTGACGAACTAAGAAATGTAATCATATCTTTATTGCATATGTAAGGCTTTATATAGAGCTCTGTTGTCTTGTCGCCCATAGCAATTATATTATTCTTTTTAAGGTTGACTCCTATATTGTGTAGCAAATTATGTATGTATTCTCGTCCCGGTCTGAGTGTGATAACATAGACCTCATAAGAAGGATCAGTAAGAAGTTTCTTTAACCTATCAATTTCTCTGCCATTAACAATAAAATTGTTAATTGGCTTTATGAACTCTCCTAAATTAATGACGTCTCCTTCTTCAAGAGCGAATCTTGTAAATTGTTCTGTGTTTAGCGAAAAATCTTTATCCTCCTTTTCTACTTTTCGTCTTACATATATCCTTGCGTCTGTTTTGATGATGGTGTCATCAAGGTCATACACAACCAATGTTTTCATAAAAGCCTCCTTTATTCATAAAGTTATATATAAATTATATATTAAAAACTTATTAATATTAACTAATTATTTTTGAGTGCCTTTTATAACTATTGATGTTTAAAGGAATTTTATGATTATCATAAAACACTGTAAAATATGTAGAAAGGAATTAAGCAAATATCAAAAAATATACTGTTCTCCAAAATGTAGCGCTAACGATCCAGTCGTAAGAAAAAAAACAAAGCAAACAATGTTAGAAAGATATGGAGCTGACAACCCTATGCGATCTGAAGAAATTAAAAATAAAATTCGGCAAACCTGCTTTAAAAAATATGGCGCTTTTGTAGCGACTAAAAATAAAAATGTAAAAGAAAAAATAAAACAGACCAATTTAGAAAGGTATGGCTTTGCCTGCTCGTTGCAAAATGAAAAAATTTTAAAAAAAGCAAAAAAAACTTTAAAGCAAAATTACAATGTCGACAATCCTTCCAAAAGTAGAGTCATCAGAGAAAGGAAAGAGCAAACCAGCATAATAACTTACGGTGCTAAATATCCTATGCAAAATGAACAATATAAAAAGAATTTTACTCAAAAAATTATTTCTAAATACGGATGCAGGAATGTTTCACAATTTGAGCAAGTAAAGCAAAAAAAAGAAGTGACAACCTACAACAATTACAATGTAAAAAATCCTTCCCAGAGCGAGCTGATCAAAGAAAGAAAGAAATCTACATGTTTAAAGAATTACGGAGTAATACACCACATGAAACATGAAAAAACAAAAAGAAGAATATTGGGAAAAGTATTCGGCAGTCAAAATAAAAAATTTGTTTCCAAAATCCAAAATAGAGTTTTTAAAGAACTTAAAAACCATTGCGCTGTTTTAGCAGATAATAAAAGTATACATATTCCAAATAAGAAAAAATTTTATAACTGCGACATCGTTTTTAAAGAAAAAATGAAGATCATAGAAATTTTTGGTGATTATTGGCATTGCAATCCTAAAACATATAAATCTGATTATTATAATGGAAGCATTGGTAAAACTGCAAAAGAAATTTGGGAATATGATGAACAAAAAATTATTAATTTAGAAAGTAAAGGTTGGCAGGTTTTAATTTTGTGGGAAAAAGATATTAATAAAGATTTCGATAAAATTATAAAAGAAGCAAAAAAATTTTTAAGTTCTCCTCATCAAGGTCATACACAACCAATGTTTTCATAAAAGCCTCCTTTACATTTATTCGTATGGATAAAAAGCTACTACTTTTCTGAGATTTATTATTTTTATCTTTCTATCTTTTGGCGATTTTTTTTCCGTTAGAAGTTGCGTATCACTTTTAATCATTTCTAATTGAATGAAGCCATCTTCATCATGGCTCAATGGAATTCCTATGAATTTTCCTGAGTCCGTAATAAATTCAATAGGTTTCTTTGAATATAATATATCATAGATAAAACTTTTACTTACGTCCATTGGTACCTCTAAAACAATTATAAACGATTATTTCTTAAATCTTAACAGGTTATAAATTTCTGTGCAAACCATTGGGCATTAAACATATTTTTAAGTAAAAATACCTCTATATATAATAGGTTAATTAATGAAAATTTCGAAGTTAAAATTTCCTAAAAATCTAATATAATAATTTTATGAGGTAAAATATGTTCATAGGTTCAAAGTCTTTTCAAGAAAAACTTGTCTACGTTTTGCTGACGACAGAAGATAAAGATTTTCAATTACAATTTGCTGAGTTGATAACAGCAAATTATTTTGAATTGTACTATTTGGTTGCATTAATAAAGCTAAGCTTAAAGTATTATAAAAAATATTATGATATTCCTTCAGCCGATCACGTTCTTACAATCCTGGATAAAGAAATAGATCCCACATTGGAGGAAACAAAAAGTACAAATGAAGCAGTGAGAGATTTTCTTAATAAGTATAATTCTAAAAATATATCAATATCTGAAAGAAATGATATCAAGCAGAAGGCATTAGACTTTATTCAGAAGCAACAATTTAAACAAGTCATAATAGATGCCTTTGAATATGTACAAGATTTAAGTTTTGATTTTGAAACAGCAAAAGAACGATTCATTAAAAAATTGATAGAGACAGACAATGCAATAACTGATTTAGATTTAATCAAAGACTTCGATAGATATATTAATGTTCCAAGATTTCCAATAACAACTGGTCTTCCTGAACTTGATAAATATCTTGATGGCGGTTTGGGAATTGGTGAAATTGGAATGTTAATTGGAGGTCCCTCCACTGGAAAGAGCCATGGTCTCATTGGAAGAATTGCAGAGGCTCGCAAAATATTTAAAGAAGATAATGACTGCGCTGTTTATTTTACATGCGAATTGGCTGATCATGCTGTTCAAACAAGGACAGCATCCTATCATAGTAAAATACCTTTCAATATTTTAAAGAAGGATAAGAGTTCTCAGGAAAAGACAAAAGAAATTTTACGACAATTTAAGGGTACAATTAAATGCCAAGAATATCCTTCTGGTACTGCAACAGTATCTATGTTCAGAAATTATCTTGAAAGATTAAGGGCAAAGAATTATAACATCAAAATGATAGCAGTGGATTATCCAGAAGAGATGGCTATTAATGTAAGTTCAACCAGACTTTCAATTGCCCAAATATATCGTCAGCTCAGAGCGTTAGGTCATAAAAAGAGTTTTAATTGCCCTGTTTGGGTTGCCTCACAAGCAAATAGAGATACCTTTGAAGATGATGTAATAACCCTTAGAGGTCTTGCAGAAGCTTTTGCAAAGGGCATGATTGTAGATGTTGCCTTATCCATCAGCGATGAAAAATTAGTTCTTTTAAAAAATAGGGTTGCCGGTAAGGCAAGTGTTGTTTTTCCTATTGAATTAGATACTGACATATCTTATTTTAAGATAACGGGTAAAGCAATTCCTCTAAAAAATTACTTAAAAGCATCTGATCAATTTGATCAAAAGAAATTTGATACAGCTCTTAGAAAGCGCTTTTCAGAGTTGCATGGAGGAGATAAAAATGGAAACGGAGACAAAAAAGAAGAGGTTAACTAAAGAAGATATAACATATCTTCTTAAAGAAGGTGACGAATTGCGAAAGAGAATGCATAAAAAATATGAAAGAATGTTTACGATAACGGACAAACTTTTAAAAACAAAAATGGGGCAATATGAAACCTAAAATTCCAAGAGAGAAGATGGAAACGTACTGCGGCATATACAATTCTCGTCCGGCGGCATGTAGAGCTTTTCCGTATCCCAATGGTTCTCCAACATCAAACTGGATGGGCGGCGATATAATCATTAAGTTACAAAAATGTATTTATTATGATAAAAAGGAAAAGGATTATGTAGAACATGTTTCTTTATTAAAGGGGCATTCGGCAAAAGAAATATCAGATTACTGCAAAAAGTGTGGTATATGTTGCATGTACTTTGATACTAAAACAAAAAATGTTATTGGAACTTGCAAATTTTTAATATTCGCAAAGATTGGGAGAAATGAAAAGTGCGGCTGTGGAAGTGATATTAAATTTAAAAAATGTTGCGGTGCATTAAAAAGATTGCCCATTGAATATTTCTCATCTAAATTGTTAACAAAAGAAGAAGAAAATGTCTGATCGAAATGCCGGTAGAGTTTGTCCTCATTGCAATCATAAAAAATTTGCATATATAGGAACCGAACATGGCAAATATGATGGGCGTTACAAAACAGTTCATAAACTTCGTTGTCTTAACTGCCTAAAAATTGTAATTTTAGATAAGCATGAGATAAAATGAAAAAAACATTCATAATTTATGAACCTATCGATGACAATACCTTTAAAAGAATTAAGTTAGAAGCTGAAGTGGTAGGTAAAGAAGTTAGAACTTCTAACAAACCGGAAGAAGTATTGGGCATATATCGTAGAACAAAAGATGGAGAAGAGCCTGAACGAATTGTTGATATGGCGGATCCAAAGACACTTGAAATTTTTCAAGTTGGTTTAATGGAGGTAAAGGAATAGAAATGACACCTGAAGAATATTATAAAGACAATAAATTAGCTATTTCTATCATTAAAGAAAAATATTTTGCAGAAGGTGAAACAAGCATAGAGGATATATGGCTTCGACTTTCAAAGTCAATTGCTTCCACTGAAAGAGGCGAAGAATTACAAACCCATTGGCAAAAAGAATTTTACGAGATAATGAAGGATTGGAAATTTGTTCCTGCCGGGAGAATTATTACAGGCGGAGGAGTCACAAAGTATAAAACCACTTTAAGCAACTGTTATTGTAATCCTATAGACGATACAATATGGAATGGTGACGAACCTTCAATTTATAAATGTCTCATTGAGCATGCTTTAACATACAAATATGGAGGAGGAACATCTGTTAATCTTTCTTATCTGAGGCCAAAAGACAGTCCAGTTGAAAAAAGTGGTGGGACATCATGTGGTCCTGTTGGCTTTTGCGAATTATATTCCGTAAATACAAGAACAATTGCATCCGGCAGAAACAGAAGGGGAGCTCTTCTCATTACCTTAAGAGTTGATCATCCAGATATCTTTGAATTTGTTAAGTTAAAACAAGATCCGCATGCATGTCAAAACGCTAATCTTTCTGTTTTAATTACAGATGAATTTATGAAGGCTGTAAAAACAAATGATAATTTTAATTTAAGATGGCAAAAAGGAAACGATTATGCCATTCATGGTAATGGTATATTTTATAAAACAATTAAGGCAAGAGAATTATGGGACTTAATTATTGAATGCGCTTGGAAAAGTGCTGAGCCTGGAATATTATTTTATGATAATATAGTTAAAAATTTCAGTACACAATATTATAAACCCTTTTTAAATTGTAATCCTTGTCATAGAGGTTCTGATTTAATTATTACCTCAAATGACGGTGCTATGCCGTATGAACAGTTTGTAGAATTTTTTAATCTTACAAAGCACAGTCAAAAACACTATATTAATGACGATGTTGGAATACCGGTTAAGGTTTTAGATGCATTTTGCAGTGGTCAAAATGATGTTATAGAGTTTAAACTCTATAACGGTATAAGTATTGGTGTAACTCCTCAACATAAGCTACAAAAAGAAGACAATAAATGGATATCAGCAGAGGATCTTAAAGTAGGTGATGTTTTAAAGAGAGGCTTGGTTGCCTTTCAGAGAAAAGGCGAAAAAGATTTTAAAACTTATTTCATTAATGAAATTGATAAAATCTTAGAAAATATTGACAATAATATTAGAAAAAACCATTGCCATCAAGCAAAATTTATTAAACAAAAGATTCAAAATGATAATGATTATTTAGTACTATTTTTTGAATTATTCGGCCTCATTTTCGGAGGTGGTCGTTTGATAAAAATGCAAGCTGAAAAAACTGGATATCGATTAGGGATTACGTTTAGCAAGAGTGAAAAATTATTGTCGGGGTTCAAAGCGAAATTAAAAAATCTTTTAGGCGAAAATCAAAGTTGCTATATCGTTGATAACAAAATGTCTGCTGAAGTCAATTGGCAAAGTGGTTTACTTAAATTAATTTATGATAAATTAGGCTATACAAATAAACAACATTTACCTCGATGTGTGTACTATATTCCGCAAAAATATCTCATTGCTTTTTTACGTGGATTGATAACAGCAGATGGCTCAAAAACTAACAGTACAAATTATTTTAAGCTATATACCAGCAAAAAAGCAATCGCTGATGAAATAACAATTCTAATGAATGAACTAGATTGTGTAACTTACATCACAACTTCTAATACCAAAACAACGTTTAAGCGAAAAGAAAAATCTTATAATTATCGTCAAAAATTATATAATATTTATTTTAAATCTTTTAACAAACAAATTGTTAGTTGGTTTCTAGACGATTCTACAAAATATAAAAAAATTATTTATAAACACAGCTTGGAGAGCAAAGAACAATACATTCGAAAACAATATACTATTAAAACTATACAACATAAATCAAAAGAAAAAGTGTATGATGTTAAATTATTTAGCGATAAACACAGCTATATAGTTAATAATATTATAAGTCATAATTGTGGCGAACTTCCGTTGAGCGAATATGGAAATTGTAATTTAAGTTCTATTAATCTGTCCGCGCTTGTTGATGAAGGAAGCAATTTTCTTCTTTCGGACTTTAAGAAAATAATACCAATTGCCGTTCGCTTTTTAGATGACGTTGTTGATTATAATTATGAGAGACATCCTTTGCCCCAACAAAAAGAAGAGAGTTGGCAATTAAGAAAAGTTGGTCTTGGTGTCATGGGCTTAGCGGATATGCTTATTAAGATGAAAATAAAATATGATTCGTTCGAGGCAATAAAAATGGTAAAGAAGATATTTGAAATTCTTAGAAACGAATCGTATAAAGCTTCTTGTATGTTGGCTAAAGAGAAGGGCGGATTTCCTGCTTATCATCCTGAAAAATTTTTCCAATGCTGCTTTATTAATTCGTTGCCAGAAGAGATAAAGAAATTAATAAAAGATTGTGGTATTAGAAATGCTTCATTAACTACAATTCCTCCAACCGGAACAACAAGCATCGTTGCGCAAACATCTAGCGGAATAGAACCGATCTTTTCAAAAACTTCTTTAATAAGAAGAGCAAGAAGATCAGATGACCCTTCAAAATTTGATGAATTCAGAATGGTTCATCCCTTGCTTAAACAATATGATGAAAAGAATTATCCATCTTACATTGTTGATGCCTATGATGTGAGTCCACAAAGAAGGATAGCATTACAGGCGGCCATTCAACAATATATCGATTCTTCTATTTCAACCACCATAAATTTGCCAGAAGATGTAAAAAAAGAAGTGGTTGATAATCTATATCAACTAGCTCACCAAACAAAGTTAAAAGGGTTGACGGTATACAGAAAAGGTAGCAGGATGGAAATTATTGAGAAGATAACTTAGAAATATATTCTTCCCGTGAAAATCCGCGAAATATTGAACCGACCAGTTCATGAAGGCGTACCTGACGGCGTCCTCATTTTTTTTTGCCGGGCTCATCCAGCAACGTTGTACTTCTTCATTTCATGCAGGAACTCTTCAAATTTTGGCTTGGTGTTGACAAGAGTGTACGGACCTCTGATCGTATGCTTAACACCTACGCCATTTAACCTTTTAAGTAATTTGTTTCTCGTAGAAAATAAAGAACTGTCTAACAATCCTAATTGTTTACCGTCACTCATCTCTACTTTACTTCCTTCAGTTCTTTCTCTATAATTATTTCAAGGGATGCTTTCAAGTTAAAATCCATCGTTCCTCGCCAATACTTCCATAACATTTCAATAACTGCCTCTATCGTCATTTCAGAACCTTCGTTAAAACCATAATATAATCCATCCTCAAATCCTCCTTCTATCGCATCATCATCATGCGGATTTTTTATTTTTATCATTTCTTCTCCTTATAATATTTAACAGCTCTTTTAATCGCTTTTCTTATAATAGATCCTTTCCTCATATCAGCGACTTCCTCTGTAGAAGAAATCACTTCCGCATATTCTTTGGCTACAGCAGCTAAAGCTTTCTCTCTCACCAATAACTGTTCCGACATTTCTATGGAAGATTCAGCAAACTCGGTAAAGATTTCTTGAATTTCGTCTTCATGCAATTCTTTTTTAAAATTATTTACTTTCTCCAATCTTCTACAAACTGCTTTAAGATTTTCGATTGATCCCAACAAATCTTCTTCATCAACTTCAAAGTCTTTTGACATAAATTCCATAATTATTTTTCCTTTTTCTTAAAAACCAAAATATACTCATGACATTTAGCTGTCCTCACTTGCTATGAAAATAAAGATTTTATTCTTGCACCCGACAATTTCAAGTTTGACGTTATTTGTCATATTAAACCTAACTCACATAACTTTACATCTAAAATCACGCATTTTGAAATTAAATTTTTGTCTCTGCTCTCTTCCAGCACTTTAGCAATGAATTCCATTTGTACAAAACTAATTGGGCGGGGAAGAAGTTCTCGTTCATACACTATTTTAATATTGTCAGTTTCTTTATAGTCGTTGGACATAACTTTTCCTATTAATGTTTTTAAATCCTCAAAATGCGTTTTTGGAGTTGGTTGCAATTCAAAGGAAATTCCAGTAACAGGATGTTTGGCAACTATAAAACTCAACACTAATTCTTTTGTGTCCTCTTTATTTTGAAATATTTTTACTATCATATCTTTATTATATTATAACAGCTTTACAATAACAACTTATTTTTTAATTTTTCATATAACTATTTGGAACCAAAAATAAATCACAAAAAGCTTAAAAAAATTTCTTTCACATTTTTTAGAAAACCTATACCAACATATAGGTTTGAATTTTAGATGGGTTATATCGGAGTTTATCCGCCTTTAAATTGATGTTTGAAATAGAATCTTGTCCAGTTTTTCATTAAACATTTTATTTGACATGGAAACAAAAACCTGGAACATTCTATTAAAGCCCATAAAGAAAATTGAGTCACTGAACATTTCATAGCGCAGCATTGCGGGATCAATTTGTTTGAAGCAAAATGTATTAAGAGCATACTTGATTTTAGAATACATGTTGTTGGGCAACATAATATCTCTTAGATTCATCAGTTTAAAATTTTCAGCGAGCACGTCAGGACTATCAATAATTTTTTTATATACTCTCATATTCTGTTTTGATGCAGTCTTAAGAATCTCAGCACTATATGTGCTGATGTCGTCAATAGAAATTATTCTTTGTTCTTTTAATATAGGAAAGTAAACATCCCTCAAACGCTCAATGGGAACATATGTAAGAGGCTTTATATTGTCGCTTGAATCTCCCATTAAACATTTAATTATGATCCAATTTTCTGGTTGAATCTTATAAGTCTCTATGAACTTTTCCTTTGTCAACATTAATCTTTTTTGAATAGAAAAAATTGAGGTGTTATCATTTATTAATTGGTAAAAATCTTTATCTTCGGAAATGATTACAACGTCGTGCTCTTTTGAAGTTCTTCGGGCAAGATAAGCAATTACTTCATCAGCTTCTGTTCCAGACACTTCGAGTTGTGGAATGCTCAATAAATCTAAATATTCACGTATACGAATATGACATTTTTGAGCATCTTCATCAGGAACAACACCTACTTCTTTCTTTCCTGATTTATAGCTACTTTGAATGCGTCGTTTGCGTAATGTGGATTGCCTTCCTTCCCAGAAGACAACGACCAAGTCAATATTGTTGTAAAAGACAATATTTTTTACTGAGTCAAGAAATTTCTCGATACAGCCAACAAAATTTCCTTGATCGTTGATTCTGGAAATCGAAAGACACTTGATGAAGAGATTTGCACCGTCGATGAATCCAATTTTCATACTTTTCTTTTAGACGAATGTTCTATCAAGAACTCTTTCTGCCTGGATGAAGCTTTTGCGATAAACACGGTAGGAATTAATATTCCTTACCACATTCTTCAGCTTCTGCTCATACATTCTGTCGGGATCTGCGAAGTCAGCTTTTACCAGAATTTTCTTCAGATTCTCCTTCTCCGTGTCCGTAAGACGATTAAGGTTAAGAGCATGAATGCGATCTTGTGCCTCAGCAAGCACAAGAACTTTGGGATATCTGTCATGTGCTTTGGGCGCCGTGTAAGTAAAGGTTGTAACTGAATTAGGTTCAAACTTCATTTTTACCTCCAATTAAAAGTTTTTTATAACCATTAATTATATTATAAAACAAAAAAACAAAAAAATCAACTTTTATTTTATACCCATAAAAAAAATAATAGTACAAGTATGAAGATAACAAAGAGGACCGGAACACTTATTCTGGCTGCGACAATAAGAATATTAATGATCTTTTCTCCTCTTGTCTGGCAACAACTAACAACACTTTCTTTATCTATAAAGACTTTTCCGCATTTGGGACATGAAAATCCAGAAGGTGTCATTTGTTTTCTCTTCGATTATAATACAAGGGCAACTATCAAATAATTAATTCTTTGTTTCTCTTTCGTTTCAGCAGCCGCATTTGATTGCGCTGCTTGTTTAACTAATTCAGGCCATTCACCCAACGTTATAATTTCTTTGGGAATATCTGCATTAAATACATTTGCTACATTCAACTGAACTTTTTCTTTTGATTTGTTAATGATATTATCTGCATACTCATCATAAACAATCGCCTGAGCTTTGTAAGCAAGAATATCATTATATGTTGTAAAATAGTTTACGATAACAGCGCTTGCCCCAAGAAAAAATATTCCTGCTGCTACAAAGAGTGCTACCATTCCGCCAAAGTGGCCATTGCTACAACAATTAACTGCACTTGATCGATTTAATTCTTTGCGATTGCAAACTTTGCATTCCCATGGATATCCGCGCTTTACTCCTTCTTCATATTTTATCTTGCCAATTCTTTTGCATAAGATATGTCTCCAAAGTATAAAAGCGCCAATTAAACAAATAATAACTAACATGATAAACCTCCTTAAAAGTTAAAATCTTAATCTTCTTCTATCTCTATTATAATGCTTTTTTTTAAATTTTTTATGCTGGCAACGTTTGAGACCATTCCAACCTTCTTTGTAACAGCGCTTCCAGCATTTTTTACCGCAATGCTTTTTGCAATATACAACTGCTTCAATAGCTTTGTAAGAGGCAAGAAACAAATTGTATTTGGCATTCTCACAATCAAGCCAATGATGGCTAAGTTGAAATAAGCCACAACAATTCTTTGAGGAAATTGCATCAATTTGCCAATTACTTTCGCCTTGAATTAATCTATATGCATCAACTTTATCTTTGAGATTGCCAATTGGACTATAAAACAGACAGTGCCAAACAAAGATTTGAAGAAGTTTAAGTTTTAAAAGAGCAATCAATTCTTGTCTTTTTTCTTTCTTTTAGGATCAGGAATGAATTTGCTGTAGCCACCTTCTTTGTAGTCAGGATTCAAAATCCATCCCTTTGCCGGCATTCCTTTGCTCTTATCTTCTCCCAATTTACTGTCCTCCTCGCACGCACCGGACAT
>Ga0180007_10004673_pt1 | contig 14343 bp, 5 predicted proteins | sample MM_PC_MetaG_FD_121122 | JGI IMG/M metagenome (GOLD analysis project Ga0180007, IMG submission 121122) | Groundwater microbial communities from the Aspo Hard Rock Laboratory (HRL) deep subsurface site, Sweden - MM_PC_MetaG | ecosystem: Environmental > Aquatic > Deep subsurface > Groundwater... | reverse complement strand
TTTGTTCCAACACCTCTTCATTTCCGGAAATAGCCGGCGAGGCGGCCTTAATGGTTGACCCTTATAATTTTGGCGAAATTGCCTGGGCGATGGCCGAAGTTTTAAAAGACTCGCGACTACAAGGGAATTTGGTCAATAAAGGGTTTGAACAAATTAAAAAATTTTCCTGGGACAAATGCGCGCGAGAAACACTGGATTTCATAACTAACAACTAAAAACTACTAACTAAAAACTGATATGCGAATCGGTATTGACGCCCGCTTCTTTGGCCCGCGGGGCAAGGGGCTTGGGCGTTATACGCAAAAATTAATTGAATCGCTTCAAGAAATTGATAATCAGAACGATTATGTGATTTTTTTGCGCCGCGAAAATTTTAATGAATTCCAGCCGCAAAACCCGCGCTTCAAAAAAGTTTTGGCTGACTACCGCTGGTACAGCGTGGCGGAACAGATTTTTTTACCATTTGTTATTTACAGGCAAAAAATAGATTTAATGCATTTTCCCCATTTTAATGTGCCGGTTTTATATTTTAAGCCGTTTGTTGTAACTATCCATGATTTGATTTTACGCCATTTTGCCACGCGCCGCGCCTCAACACTGGGATCGGTTAAGTATTGGTTTAAAAATCTGGCCTACCGGGCGGTTTTTCGGTTGGCTATCAGTCGGGCGAAAAAAATAATCACAGTTTCGCAATATGTCAGAAACGATATTATAAAATGTTTTAAAATAAAACCAGAAAAAATAGTGATGACTCACGAAGGAGTGCCGCAAAAAAATTCAAAATTCAAAAAGGCCACACCACCCCTTTTCCCTTCGGCAAAAGCCTACCAAAATTCAAAAGTAATTTTAGAAAAATACGGAATAAATAAACTATACCTGCTTTACGTGGGCAATGCTTATCCTCATAAAAATTTGGAGCGGCTATTGGGGGCTTTTAAAATTTTAGTTGAAGATTTTAAAAAAGATATACAGCTTGTGCTGGCAGGCGAGGAGGATTATTTTTATCGCCGCTTGGAATCGTGTAATATTCTCATACTTCGGAGTATGGGAATATTACACGGAGAGCAATACGGTAGGGTAATTTTCACTGGTTTTGTGCCCGATGAAGAATTAGCTGGATTTTATAAAAACGCCAGCGCCTATGTTTTTCCCTCGCTTTGTGAAGGGTTTGGCTTACCATCGCTGGAAGCGATGAGTCAGGGCGTGCCGGTGGTTTCGTCCGGCGCCACCTGTCTGCCGGAAATTTTGGGCGAAGCGGCAGTTTATTTTGACCCTTTGAATCCGCGCGATATGGCGGAGAAAATAAATCAAGTTTTGGCAGATGAAAATCTGCGGCGCGGTTTGATAAGTAAAGGCTTTGAGCAAATAAAAAAATATTCTTGGCGGAAGATGGGGGAAGAAACATTAAATATATATTCAAATGTAAATATTTGAATAGGATGGGCGGAGCAATCCGTCTTTTTTCTGTGGATTAAAACAATTTCCAGTCGTGATATAATTTAATTAATGGCTTATCGCAATGTTTTCAGCCAGATGTTTGATGTACGTCCGTGTACGCAACTGGGCGGTTTAGATTTGGAACGGATAGAAAAAATCCAGCGCGTTTTAGATTTGGCACAAACAAAAGCGGGGCAGGAGCCGCAATTAAAAAGCGAGAAAGAATACGAAGCCAGGCGAGTTGTTGATTTGCGTGAAAAAATTGCCAAAAAGCTCCTGTTGGGAAATGCCGGAAAGCCGGTTCAGCCGCTTTCGCCCGACGAGCAAATTTTAAAATATCTGATTCCAGAAAAATCCATAGAGCCCCCTTCCTATAATCCCGAGATTTTGGAAAATTCTTATCCCACGCGCGAGGAAATTTTGGCGCAGTTGGAAGAAATTGAGCGGATTAATATTTATTTGCAAGAGCATAATTTTATTGATGAAGAAACAAAAGAACAGGTTGCGGAAGCAATAGACGAATCGCAAGACGAACTACTGAATATTTTGGCCCGGGTTAGCCCGGCGGATTTTGTAGAAGAACAGCAGATATCAAAAGTCATTGAAGAGGAGCCGGAAGAAATTGCTGTTTTCCGGCCAGTTCTGCCGTCTGAACCCTTGGCGGCCGAAGTTACGGTATCTGAAATTTCTGAATTGTTGCCAGCGGATCTGGCTGAACCCGGAAGCGCGCCCGAAAATAATATTTTTCAAGACGAGGCCGCGACGGAAATACCCGAACCATTAATTGCGCAAGAGCGAGATCAAAAACCGGAAGTCTGGGGATTTAGGCGCTCGGCCGTTGCCTTTATTAGCGCCGGCTGTTTGATATTTTTGGTAATTTTCGGTCTATCCTTAACCGGCCGGGGCTTGTCGGCAAAAGACAATATTTTAAGCTCCGGGCTTGAGGCTTACCGCGCAATGCTCGTTGGCAAGGAATCGGCCAGCCGGCTTGATTTTTCCGCGGCGCAGGCAAGCTTTTCTGCCGCTTATAGTAATTTTTTGCAGGCTGATCAGGAATTGGATAAAATGGGGCGCGCTCTTATTGTCGTGCTTGAACAGCTGCCCGGCGGCTCGCCGGTTGAATCTGGCTCTGCGTTAATTTCTGCCGGCAAAGATTTAGCTCAGGCGGCGCAGAGTTTTTCACGCATCGGCAGCTTAGTGGCAGTGCAAAAAATCGGAGACTATTTTTCTGGAAGCGGCGAATCTCTAACCCAAAAAGTCGCCCAAGCGCAAGGCGAACTTAAAATTGCGCAGGCTTATTTAGTTTCGGCTAACAATAATTTAAATAAAGTTAATGTTTCCGATTTGCCTTCTGATTTAGCACCTTCTGTTAGTTCGCTGAAAGAAAAATTGCCGGCAGTGGCAGCCGCAACCGCCGAGCTTGACCGCTGGAGCGGCGTTTTTTTGCAGGCCTTCGGGCATGAGCGCGTTCAAAAATACCTGCTTATCTTTCAAAATAACGCCGAAGCTCGAGCCACCGGTGGCTTTATCGGCACCTACGGCATTTTGGATTTGGACCAAGGACGGATAAAAAATCTTTTTATTGACGGCATTTTTAATTTAGACGGCCAGCTTGACGAGAAGGTCGTGCCGCCTCGCCCAATCCAGAAAATTTCCACCGCCTGGTCAACGCACGACGCCAACTGGTTTCCCGATTGGCCGACCTCAGCCAAAAAAATCATGGGTTTTTACGAAGCGGCCGGCGGCGGCGAAACCGTTGATGGCGTGATTTCTTTAACGCCTACGGTGGTGGAGCAGTTGCTGGCGCTGACCGGGCCGATAGATGTGCCGGAATTTAATTTGGCGCTGGACAAGGATAATTTTTCCGAGCTCATTCAGTATAAAGTGGAGTCTGACTATGATAAAGAGCTTAATCAGCCCAAAAAAATCTTGGCTGACTTTACGCCAAAATTTTTGGAGAAGCTCTGGGAAATCTGGCCGCAAAAATACGACGAAATTATTACTATTGCCAGCAACGCTCTGGCCGAAAAACAAATCTTATTTTATTTTTCCGACCCGGCGCTGCAAGAAACTTTTGTGGAGCAGGGCTGGGCGGGCGAGGTGCTGCAAACCGACAAAGACTATTTGAGCGTGATTAATACCAACATCAATGGTTTCAAGACCGATAAAATGATTGAGCAGAAAATTTATCATAGCTCACAGGTTCAAAGCGACGGCTCAATTATTGATACGGTAAAAATTGTCAGAACGCACACGGGCGGCAAAAGCCTCTATGACTGGTATAACAAAGTCAACGCTAATTATTTGCGAGTCTATGTGCCTCAAGGAAGCCAGCTTTTGTCGGCACAAGGCCACACGCGCGAGACCTACAGCGCGCCGGCTGATTATCAAAAATTGAATTTTAAAACCGATCCGGATGTAGCCGCCGAGGAGCAAGGAATGACGATTGATTCAAATTCGGGGACTCAAATTTTCACCGAATCTGGCAAAACCGTTTTTGGCAACTGGGTTTATGTCAGCCCGAGCAAAACGGTTGAGGTAACTTATAGATATCTGCTGCCTTTTAAACTGAATTTGGGCGCTGACAGCTTCAGCTATAGTTTGCTGGCGCAAAAACAAGCGGGGAGTATAATGGATAGCGGTTTTGAAAGTATTTTAGAATTGCCGCAGGAATTCAAGATTGGCTGGCAGTATCCGGAAAACTTGCAAATCTCCGGCTCACAAATTAAATTCAGCGGGAGCTTGAAGACGGATAAGTTTTATGGAGTGGTGTTTGCCAGGTAGGGATGCCGTTTAGCGGGGTTACTACCTGGTTTGTATGTTAATGTGGAAATTTTTTAATAATAAAATTCTCAACGGTCTCAACGGCCAGTCGCAGACCATAACCTCGGCTGCGATAATTTTGGCGGTGGCTTCGCTGGCCAGCCGGTTTTTGGGTTTGATTCGCGACCGGCTGCTGGCCGGCCAGTTTGGCGCGGGCGACACATTAGATATTTACTACGCCGCTTTTCGCATTCCCGATTTGGTTTATAATCTTCTGATTTTAGGCGCGCTATCGGCTGGTTTTATTCCGGTTTTTGTCAGCCTGTGGCAAAAGGGCGAGCGCGATGAAAAAGCTTGGCAATTTGTGAACAGCATTTTGAATATTTTGCTGGTGGGACTCATCATTTTGGGCGGACTTTTTTTTATTTTCGCGCCCTACTTGATGAAGCTAATCACGCCCGGATTTAGCGGAGAAAAATTTAATTTGACCGTGCAGCTGACCCGGATTATGTTTTTGAGCCCTTTGCTTTTAGGGATCAGCGGGATTTGGGGAGGGGTTTTACAAAGTTTAAAAAGATTTTTCGTTTTTTCACTCGCCCCGATTTTTTATAATTTAGGCATAATTTTTGGCATTTTGTTTTTGGTGCCGCGTTTCGGGATTTACGGCTTGGCTTATGGCGTAGTTTTGGGCGCGTTTTTGCATATGGTGATTCAACTGCCAACGCTTTTAAGCTTAGGTTTCCGTTGGCGGCCGGTTTTCAACTGGGCCGACGAAGGAATGCGGCGGCTGACAAAACTTATGGTGCCCCGCACTTTAACCCTGGCTGTTTCGCAGTTGAATTTCGTGGCTATCACTATTTTGGCTTCAGGCCTGGCGGCCGGCAGTTTGGCGGTTTTTAATTTGTCTTTTAATATCTGGAGTTTTCCCTTGGGGATTTTAGCTGCCTCTCTGGCCATCGCCGCTTTTCCAATATTGTCGCAAAACGCGGCAACGAAAGACCGGCAGGCTTTTGCCAAAACTTTTTCGGTAACTTTTCGGCAAATTTTATTTTTAATTATTCCGGCCAGCGCTCTATTTATTGTGTTGCGCGCCCAAATCGTGCGCGTTGTTTTGGGAACGGGTAAGTTTGACTGGACAGATACTATTTTAACTTTTCAGTCTTTGCAATATTTGACTTTGGGGCTTTTTGCCGAAGCGTTGATTTTGCTTTTAATTCGCGGATTTTTTGCGCTGGAGGACACCAAAACGCCTTTCTGGTTGGGTTTATTTAGTTCGGCGGTGCGGATTTTTGGCGCCTGGATTTTTGCGGCCTATCTGGGTGTGCCCGGCCTGGCCCTGGGTTATGCGCTCGGCGGCGTGGCCTATCTGATTTTGCTTTGGATATTTTTGGAAAGAAAAGTGGGGGATTTGAATTTTAGGGAAATTTTAAACAGCGGGCTCAAAATATTTTTAGCTTCTTTTTTGGCCGGCATGGCTGCTTATTTAATGTTGCAAGTAATGGATAAATTTGTGAACACTCATAAGGTTTTGGGCATTTTTGCGCAAGGACTGGCAGCCGGCATAGTTGGAATAATTGTTTATTTTTTAGCCGGTCTGATTTTGCGCTCGCAGGAGATGTGGGCATTTTACCGTTCGCTCAAAAATCGCCTGCCTTTCAAAACCGTCGCGCCGGATAAGGAATTAATTCAGGAATAAAATTATAATTAATATTAAAATTTTAAACATGCGGGTGGTGCAAAAGCAAAATTTTACATCATGCGTAAAAATATATGCCAAATCAAGATTTAAATAAATTTATAAAAGAAGCTTTAGCTTCCGGTAAAACGCTGGAAAATATCAAGACTGAGCTAACGGGCACGGGATGGGATGAAAAGGAAATTAGCGCCGCGACAAAAGAATTTATAAATCCAGCGGGCGATTTTTTTCATAAGAATAAAAAATTACTTATATTTTTTGGGATAATCGCTGTACTTATCGCTGCGGGAATTTTAGGATGGTATCTTTATCCCAATTTTCAAAAACCAGCGCAGGCAAAATTTAGTCTTGAAGCGGTCAATGGCGACCAGGTTGGAATTGAACCCCAAACAACTTTTTTACTGAAAAGTTCGGAAAATATTTCTGAATCCGACGTGAAAAAAATCGTGAAATTTGATCCGGAGATAGCCTTTAGCGTTAAAAAAATAAAATCGGTCCTAGGAGCTATTACCGAAACGATTCAGGCTAAAGCAGTCTATGAAATAAAACCGCAGGATTCTTTGGCGCAAAGGCAGGTTTACCAGGTAAAAATTAATGACTCCGATTTTGCCGAGCACGAATACGGCTGGGCGTTTCAAACAAAGGCGGTTTTTCAGGTAACCCAAACGCATCCCAGAGACAAAGCGACAAGCGTTCCTTTAAATTCCGGCATTGAGATTATTTTTAACCGGGATAATCCGATCGGTCCAGAAAATAATTTTGAAATAAGTCCCAAAGTTGACGGTACCTTTGAAATAAACAGAAACAATACTTTAGTTTTCCTGCCAAAAAATTTGACTGCGGGAACGGTTTACACTATAACCATCAAGAAAGGATTAAGGGCTCAAAACACAGACGATACTTTGGTTGAAGATTTTTCTTTTGCTTTTGAGACCGGCTCTGGAAATTATGGAGAATATTCGTATTTCAGCTTTTCTGAAAATTTAATTGATTCTCTCCCGGAAATTAAACCGAGTCTTCAGATTTATTCCTATAATATTAATTTGGAAAATTTAAAGGCTAATGTTTATAGGTTCCCCGGGGCTGACGCATTCTTAAAATCTTATGTGGATAGCAGAAATTGGAATTGGTATTGGACAAATTATTATTGGAAGGCTGGCAAAAACGATATCCCAAGTAACACTCAAAAAGTCGTATCTTTTAGGCCGGAAATTTCCACGGTTCAATATAATAATTTTTTTGAAATTCCGCAGGTACTTGATGCGGGTTTTTACTTGGTAGATGTTGAATATTCCGGGGGACGACATGAACAGGCCTGGCTTCAGATAAATCCGCTTTCTCGTTATTTTTCTGTAAGTCCAGATAAGAGTTTTGTCTGGATTCAGGATTTTAATAAAAAAGAGCCGCAAAAGGATGTAAAAATTAGCTATGTCGGCGGGGGCGAAGAAAAAAATTTAGGCGTGACCAATCAGGACGGATTGCTGGAATTTGCGACTCCCGATTCGCTAAAAAATCAGGACATAAAAGATTTTAAACCTAAATTCTTCAAAGCTCAAAAAAGCGGATTACCCGAGTTTCTAATCGCCATCACCGACCGCTGGGGGTATCGCTCAAGTGTTTCCCAGGGGAATCTTTACTGGAATTATATTTCTACCGATCGCGCGGTATATCAGATATCGGATTCAATCAAATATTGGGGCGTAGCTAAGGGCCGCCAGTCTGACATAAAAGAAAAGATGGTGAATGTCGGGCTTTACTCTTATGGATATTATTTTTATGGCTACGATTCTTCGCAAGATATCCCGGTTGTTTCGCAGGACGTTTTAGTTTCTCAATTTGATACGGTTGAAGGCGAGCTGAATTTTAAAGGGCTTTCCCCCGGCTATTATGTTTTGCAGGTTAAAAACGGCAAAAACATAATTTCATCCGTTTCGGTTGAGATTATGACTTATACCAAGCCGGCTTATGAAATCAAAATTACCCCTTCTAAAGAGGCTGCGTATGCCGGCGAAAACATTATTTTCCGCGTTGCGGCCAATTTTTTTGACGGAACGCCAGTATCTAAGCTGCGTTTGAAATACTCCGGTTACTGGGATTCGTCTTTTAGCGGAGAATTAATATTAAATGGAAACGGCGAAGGGGAAGTGACTTATACGCCGCAATATATAGAAACAGACAGTTTTTATTATCCCAGAAGCCTTGAATTGACATTTCAGCCGGTTTTATCAGAGGAGGGAGAAATTTGGGGCAGCGCCAGCGTTTTGGTCTTTGGTCCGAATATTTATTTGCAGGCATTCCAAGAAAATCAGTCCGGAGACAATTATAAAATTACTGCCAAGACAAACAGAATTGACATAATCAAGGGTTCAATTTCAGAAAATAATTATCAGCCGGAATATATCGGTGAGCCGGCTTCTAATTTTACGCTTTCGGCAGAGTTAATTAAAACGGTTTATGTCAGCCGGGAAACGGGTCAGTATTACGATCCGATTAATAAGGTTGTCAGAAAAATTTATGATTACAGCTCCTATGACCAAAGTATTGAGCAGTTTTCGGGGCAGACGAACAGCTCCGGCGAGTGGATTTTTACCAAAACCGTGCCGCAGGAACAAAATGCCAGCTATAGAATGATTTTTTCCGGGCATGATAATCAGGGCAGAAGAGTCAAGCAAACTGTCTATTTTTACCGGCCATATTATAACGAATCTTCCGACTTCTCAATTTCCCTGAAGGGTAACAAGGCAGATAACGAGGAATATTCCATCGGTGAGAAGATAAATCTTGAGACAAAAATAGAGCGGGGCGACAAACCCGCTAATCCAAAGATTTTATATTACAGATTTAAAAACAGCATTGAAGAGGTTTTTGTTTCGGGCAATTATCAGATTCAGGAGGAATTTGGGACGGATTTTGTGCCTTCGGAACAATATATGGCGGTAATGCTTGGTCCCAGTGGTTTTGTGGAGACTAATTCTGTTATGATTCCTTTCAAAAAAAGCGACCGGAAGCTGAATATCCAAATCAACCCCGACAAAGAAAGCTATCGGCCGGGCGATCAAATAAAAATTTCTTTAACAATAAAGGATAAAGACGGCAAACCGGTTTCGGCTCAAGTTAATGTCGCGGCAGTGGATGAAGCACTTTTTCATATTCTGTCTTATAACTGGCGCCAGGATATTCTAATCGGACTTTATCAGCGTATTTATAATATGCCTCTTTCTAATGGTTCTCAATACAATTTACTCAAAACTGAGGGTGCTGAAAGTGGCGGCTGTTTCGCCGCTGGCACGCAAGTTTTAATGGCGGACAAAAGCTCTAAGCCGATTGAAGAAATAAAAATCGGAGATAAAATTACCACCTTTACCAGCGAAAAAGATCATAATTTAAAGTCGGCAATCGTTCAGGGAATTTCTGTTCACAAGGTGGAGGGCTATCTGATTATTAACGGTCGTCTCAAAGTCACGCCGGAACATAAAATATTTTTGAATGGCGCATGGAATTATGCCGGTGTGGCCAAGGCGGGCGACGAGCTAATTACGAGCAAAGGACAAAAAGAAAAAATTAATTTCCTTGTGTTTGAAAAAAAACAGACTTTTGTTTATAACATAGTGGTTGATTCGCACCATACCTATTTCGCTGACGGCCTTTATGTTCATAATGCCGAAAAAGGAGGCGCCAGGACGAATTTTGTTGATTTAGCTTTATTTCAAACGCTAAAAGCTGACGGCGGCCAGGCCCAGATAAGCTTTAAGGCTCCGGACAATATCACAAGCTGGCGTACAACTGTGCTGGCTTACGATTCGGACGGAATGAAGGCCGGTCAGTCGGAAAAATTAATTAAAGTTTCTTTGCCATATTTCGTGGATGCTGTCCTTGGCAGTTACTATCTTGAAGGCGATAATCCTTACTTGCGGCTGCGCTCTTTTGGCACCGATTATAATTTTTCAGAACCGGTTGATTATTCAATAACCTGTGAAGCTTTGTCTTTTAACCAAAGTCAGATAAGCAAGGACAATAGTGTTTATATTCCGCTTGGCAAACTGAAAGAGGGTGAATATGATTTTACGATTTCGGGAAAACAAAATAAGCTTCAGGACTCGCTGGTAAGAAGTATCAAAGTTCTGAAAACATTTTTTCAACAACCACAAACTGCTGTTTATCCGCTTTCAGAAGACCTTTCTAATTTAGAAGGCAACAGCGACGGATTTACAAAGTTAGTTTTTATGGATCAGGGCAAGGGGAAATTTTATAAATCTTTGCGCGAGAATTCTTATGGGGACGGAATCAGATCCGACCAGTCAACAGCGGCTTTTTTCTCTCAAAAAATATTAGCCGATTATTTTGACCAAAAACCACCAGAGAACAATTTAGATTTGAGCGGCTATCAGGTGCCAGATGGCGGATTGGCTTTGTTTCCTTACGGCGATAGCGACCTTGAGCTTTCGGCAAAGCTTGCTGATTTGGCGCCTGACTATGTTTTTCAGGATCAGCTGGCAAAATATTTTTATGCTTCTTTGAACGACAAAAAAACCGATATTCACCGTATCGCCAAAGCGCTTTACGGCTTAGCGGGATTAAGAGAGCCGGTTCTGAATAAAATTTATAGCGTCAAAGACAGCAGCGACTTGAATTTTGAAGATAAAATTTATGTCGCTTTGGCTCTAGCCAGATTGGGAGATAAAGAAAATGCGCGCCAGATTTATGAAGCCCAAATTAGGCCGCAGGTGCGTTTTCAGGGGTCGGAAGCTTGGCTGGCGGAGGAAACTGACCAGACAAAGCAAGTTAAGCTTACTTCAGCTATTGCTGTTTTGGCCGCGCATCTAGATTCGGGCGACACTGATCCCCTGTGGAATTATATCTCCAAACACTACCCAATAAGGGATCTAAACATAATTGAACAAATTATTGTAGCTCAAAATGAGCTGCCAAAATTCCAAAAACAACAAGCCGAGTTTTCGTACGAAGCCGGAAACAAAAAGGGACAGGTGAAACTTCAGAATGGAAAAACTTTTACACTCAATCTTTCCAAAGAAGAGCTTAATTCAATCAAATTTTCCGGAATAGAAGGGGACATCAGCGCAGCCAGTTTTTATGAAAAATACACTAATTCAGACGAGCTGACAAAAAATCGGGAACTGAGCTTAGACCGGCAGTACTTGGTTAACAGCGTTACGACCAATTCATTCCCAGAGGGCAGTATTGTGCTGGTCAGATTAACGCCGAAATTTGCAGCAACGGCTATGGACGGTCCTTATCAGATAATTGATTATCTGCCGGTGGGCTTACGGCCGATTACCCAACTTTATAAAGCGGGATTAGGATACGGTTGGGATTTGTGCGATACGACTTGGTATCCGACGAAGATTGTCAATAACGCCGTTTACTTTAATATTTCAAAAGATTTCAACGGTAAATGTTCCCAGCGGACCTTAAATTATTACGCCCGCGTCGTTTCCAAGGGGGATTTTCAGGCAAACCCGGCGATAATTCAATCATTAAAAGACTTGGAAAGCTTAAATGTTTCGGCCAAAGATGATGTAAGCATAAAATAGAATTTTAGAATTTCCAATTTTTTGATAATTGTCAGAGGAAAAATAAAATGGAAAATTGCTGCGATTTTAATTATTGTTATTGCGGCAATTTCGTTTATCTTGGTTTTTTTGCGGCTGAATGGCAATTTTAAAATTGGCAAGAAAAATTCAAATTTGCCGGTCAGGCGAGATTCAGAAAATTTTGTTTCTTCGCAAGATTACATTGTTTTTGATTATGGAAATGCCAAAGATTATGTTGAAAAATATTTTAGAGATAATCCGGCCGGCAAGGTTAATGATTTTCAAATCGGTATAACTTCTCATCATTTGCCGTCTGCCGCTTATTTTATAGGAGATTTTTATCAGAACCTCGGAAAGGCAAATGACAAGATTTTTGTGGTGGTCGGGCCGGACCATTTTGAAAGTTGCGGCGGTATGCTCTTAACTACACAAAAATCCTTTCTGACTCCTTTTGGAATTTTGGAAAGCGATTCGGAAATTGTTAAAAAGATTATTGAGAGCGGAGCAATTTTTAATGACACATGTTTCAGTAGAGAGCATTCTATCGCTGTCCAAGCCCTTTTTATAAAATTTCTTTTTCCCGACGCAAAAATTGTTGCTTTGCTTCTTTCGGCGAATATTGACACAAATACACTTCAAAATTTAACAAATAGTCTGAAAGCATTTGGGAAAAAAATAGTCCTGATTGGCAGCGTTGACTTTTCGCATTATCGCCCCTATGAGATTGCCGCCAGCCTGGATGCAGAAAGCGAAAAAATGATTTTAAATTATGATGTTTCTGCGATTGATCTTGGCCACGTTGATTCTCCTCCGACAATAAAATTATTAGTTTCTTTGGCAAGAGAATGGAAACTGAAGCCGCGGATTTTAGGCAGGGCAAACTCTTTTAATTTTACCGGAAAAACTGAAGACACGACGGGCTATATTAATGCGATTTTTTATGCTCCGGTTGGGAGCCGAGATTGAAAAAATCTTAAATTTATGGCAAAATTAAACCATCTTGAAAGGATGGTTTTTGTTTATGGAACAGCAAAAAAACATCAGAAATTTTTGTATCGTGGCGCATATTGACCATGGCAAGTCCACTTTAGCGGATCGTTTTTTGGAATTGACGCAAACAGTAGAAAAACGAAAAATGCGTGAGCAATTTCTGGACCAGATGGATTTGGAGAGGGAGCGAGGAATAACAATCAAGCTGCAGCCGGTCAGGATGGAATACGTTTTGAAAAATCCAAATAACAAAATCCAAAGTTTAAATAAATTTCAAAATCCAAATGACCAAAATGTTCCGCCCGCTTCGCCGCAGCTTCAACGAGGCGAGCAGGGCGGGACTGGATTAGAAATTAGAAATTCGGATTTAGAAATTGCAGATTCAAAATTTATTTTGAATCTGATTGATACTCCGGGGCATGTAGACTTCTCATATGAAGTATCAAGATCGCTGGCCGCGGTGGAAGGCGCGATTTTGCTGGTGGACGCGACCAAAGGAGTACAGGCCCAAACTTTGGCTAATTTATATTTAGCCCAGCAGCAAAATTTAGTTATTATTTCGGCAATCAATAAAATTGACTTGCCGGGCGCCAGAGTTTCGGAAGTGGAAGATGAAATCAGGAATATTTTGGGCGAAAAAGGCGCGGCTACGGAAATTTTTAAAATTTCCGCCAAAGAAGGCACAGATGTTGAAAAATTATTGCAGGCGGTAATAACTCAAGTTCCGTTGCCCGAAGGCGATGCGCAAAAACCCTTGCGCGCTTTGGTTTTTGATTCTGCTTACGATTCTTACAAGGGCGTAATTGCCTATGTGCGGTTAATAGACGGAGAGATAAAGCGGGAAGACAAAATTATTTTTATGGCTTCAAAAGCCCGTGCTGAAGCGCTTGAGGTAGGAGTTTTTAAGCCCGATTTGCGTCCGGTTCAAAAATTGTCGGCCGGTGAGATCGGCTATATTGCCACCGGCCTGAAAGACGTGGCGCTTTGTCGCGTAGGCGACACTATAACTATATCAAATATCAAAAATCCCCGGCCTCGCCCGGGCTTGGCCGAGGGCGGGCAAAGATCAAATATTTCAGAGGTTAAACCATTATCAGGATACCGTGAACCCAGGCCTATGATTTTTGCCAGTTTTTACACGGCTTCCGGGTCGGAGCGGGAAAATCAAGACTTTAATTTATTGCGCGACGCGCTGTCAAAATTAAAATTAAGCGACGCTTCGCTGGTTTTTGAACCGGAAGCGTCGGAAGCCTTGGGCCGCGGCTTTAAATGCGGATTTTTGGGCATGCTGCATTTGGAAATTGTCAGCGAAAGATTGCGGCGCGAATACGGTTTAAAATTGATTATTACCACGCCAAGCGTGGTTTATCAGCTCAAGGAAAAAAACAATCCCGAACAAAAATTAATTTACTCGCCCCAGCATTTGCCCGACGCCAGTTGCACAGAAGAGATTAAGGAGCCCTGGATTAAGTTGGAAATTATCAGTCCCAACGAATATCTGGGAACAGTGATGAAGTTGCTACAGGGATTGGGTGGAATTTACGCCAACACCCAATATCTGGGCGCGCAGAGAGTCATAATCAGCTATGAAGCGCCGCTGCGAGAAATTATTGTTGATTTTTACGATAAATTAAAAGGCGCTACTTCCGGTTACGCTTCTATGAGTTATGAATTGATTGAATGGCGGGCGGGAGATTTGGTTTGTCTGGATATCCTTGTGGCCAGTGAAAAAGTAGAGGCATTTTCGCGGATTGTCCCGCGCGCCAAAGCATTGTCGGAAGGCCGGGCGATCGTGGAAAGATTAAAAGATGTTTTGCCGGCCCAGCTTTTCACGGTCGCTTTGCAGGCGGCTGTAGGCGGCAAAATCCTGGCGCGCGAAACGATTAGGGCGCGCCGCAAAGACGT
>Ga0180007_10004672_pt1 | contig 14346 bp, 26 predicted proteins | sample MM_PC_MetaG_FD_121122 | JGI IMG/M metagenome (GOLD analysis project Ga0180007, IMG submission 121122) | Groundwater microbial communities from the Aspo Hard Rock Laboratory (HRL) deep subsurface site, Sweden - MM_PC_MetaG | ecosystem: Environmental > Aquatic > Deep subsurface > Groundwater... | reverse complement strand
ATAGCAGAAAAAGGCGAAGGTCGTGTTATGAAGGTCGGTGAATACGACGAAGTAGAAGATATAGAAATAATAGTTTCAATGTTTGATCGGGACGTTATCTTAAGTATTGAAACAAAAAAAGGCGAAGAAGATTAAATATTGTAGTTTTTGCGGGTCAAATTTTACAAGATTAAATAAAATAAAATGAATAAAATAAAACTTAATGAAAGATTAATCGTAGCCAAGGATTTATTAATTAAGGAGGGCAAATTAATGCCTGTTGCCTTTTTGGAATTAACCAATAAGGCAAATGCCATAATTGGTATTCCTGATATGCCACAGGATTATACGGATAAGGCATATATGTTTTTTAAGTTAGGAGCATCAAGTTATTTAGAGGGAAAAAAGGTAAAGGAAATTAGTCTTTTAACTGAAACTTGGTATAGTAAGCCAGTAGGAAAAGGAGAAAACATTATTGCACCCAGTCAAGATCCAAATAGAAGGGAGGCTATTGCAATTATTACGGTTAATGCCAAAGGAAAATGTTCTTTTATGATGCAACCGTTTAAAAAAGAGGGCGAAGATATTGTTTTTGGGATAGATAAAGACATCGAAGAACAGGGTGAAGGAATAGAAGTAAAGGATAATATCTTAAAGTGGTTTTGGAGGGGCTATCAAACTGGGCCTTTGGCAAAGAAAAAAATAGAAAAGATCGAGGAATTATTAAAAGAAATTAATAATATAAAAACATGAACAATTGGAAGGAAGAATATAGAAAGTTGTGGATTAAAAATCCCACCAAACAAAAAGATATTGAGGCTCTTATTGAGAAGTTACTGGCCAAGGTGGTCATTATGGAGAAGCCAAGAACGTGGCGCAAGGGACAGACTCTCTTTAATCTTCTAGAGTGGATGGGGAATAATGGACACGCCCCAAGGACTAATACAGAAAGACTATCTGATCCATTTCACATTACAGATGACGAATTTGACCGACTATATGAACAGTTTATGGAAGAAAATAACTAAGACTAGTTGAAGTTCTTTTACAATTTTGAGATTTAAAATACAGTTGATCACATAATATGAAGACGTACAATGTTACTATTAAGTTTATTACAGACTATTTACAGGCGCGTTTTACCGAAGAAGCAAAAAAAGAATTAGAAAATTATGTTAGCAAGGGTATTGTTAAAACATCGGACGATAGTTGGATTGTTTTGTTGCATCAGGATGAAAATGGAATTTATATCCCTAATCAACAAATAAGAAATTGTTTAGTTAACGCTGGAAAAGAATTTAAGGTTAAGAAACAAAGAAGAAGTCTAATGGCATGGGTCATCTCAAATGTAATTATCGAGCCAGATAAAATTTACCTAAATAGGATGACTCCTGATACTATTCTAGTTAGTTATCCTGCCAGAAAAGATGGGATGAGGGTCACATTGAAACACCCGGTAATTAATAAGGGAACACAAGTTGAATTTAAACTTTCCTCACTAGATAATGACATGGAAGATAAGGCCATTAAGGGGCTGCTTGAGGCCGCGGGAAAAATGTACGGCATTGGAGCAAGAAGAAGGGATATGTTTGGAAGATTTGAGTTAGTTAAATTTCAGAAAGAATAATTTACCTTGCCTTTCTTTGGTTTGCTTTGTATTAGATTAAATCGGCTTATATTGGTTTAGCTTCTCTTAACCTAACTTCTCTTTATTTAAATTAAATCAGCTTAAATTTAAATCTCAAAATTGTAAAGGAACCTATAGATTGTCTTCTATTGTATTTTGTTGATTTTATTTGGGTTCAGTTAAGTCAACTTGGGTTAACTTAAGTTAAGTTCGATCGACTTGAATTATATTGTAATTATTTTATATTTTATTAATTTGGATTAAATCGCCTTAGTTTAAATTTACTTAATTTAGTTTCTATTCGGTTGACTTCATTTGTCTTCAATTTGATTAAATTGAATTATCTTATAATTGTTAAACTAAATAAATGCAAAATAGTAATTTTATATCCCTGGGGGAACTCGCCATCGAGATGGGGATCAACAAGTCAAAATTGTCGTGGTATTACCTGAAGGAATTGATTACTCCTGATTTTGTTGTCGGGAAAATGTTTCTTTTTGAGAAACCTAAGGTTAAACTCAGGATCAAAAAGATTCAACAACTTAAGAAAAAGGGGTTAAAATTAAATGAAATTAAATTAAAATTAGATGAATTGTCCAAGGTGTAAGAGTGAATTCTCTCAATATTTGACAAAAAAAGTAACCTTCAAAAATGGAACAAGGCATATAGAGGCAAGGTGTCCAGTTTGTAATAAGTATATAAAATATTTGGCTCATAGCGAGTATAATCAATTGAACAGTATTAATCAAGAAGTAAAAACAACTAAGACCCAAAGTTATATGCGGATACGAATTGATCCGGTCGGCAATTTTAAGTACTCATTTGAATTTCCTTTTTCTTATGAGATACTTGATTTTTGCCGATATCTTAGAATAAAATATGCACCTTCCAATTTTAATTACCTGCCGAAAGGGTGGAGATTTAATGATCTAAGTATTGTGGAGACCATCAAAGAAAGGTTTCCAGAAACCGAAATAGACCCGGAGTTGTTCTTAGACATTGAGAAGTTTCAATTGGAGAAGAGAAGCATGGCATTGCAAGAAAAAAAGGCAGAAGAATTGAAGGCTGCAACTACCTCTAATCTCGTTGTTAAGAATATTAAGGGAGAATTAAGACTCTATCAATTAATCGGCTTAGAGTTTTTAATAAATAATAAAGGAAGGGCCCTATTGGCCGATCAGATGGGGCTGGGAAAGTCAGTACAGGCACTGGCCTATGTAGCCCATAACGAAATAGCAAAAACCCTGGTAATCTGCCCCTCTAGCGTAAAGGGAGTCTGGACCAATGAGATTAAAAAATTTACAAAATTAAAATCTTATACGATAGACAGCAAAACAAAATTAACCCCTGATATTATTGGAGAGTATGATATTTTTATTATTAATTACGATATTTTACATAAATTTCTCAATATTCTAACTACAACCAGATTTGACTGTTCCATTTTGGACGAATCACAATTCTTCAAATCTAGTCAAGCGCGTCGCAGTAAATGTGTTAAATTAATTTGCCGAAGGATCCCTTCAACCATACTTTTGAGCGGTAGCCCGCTTTTAAACCGGCCCTCGGAGTTATTTAATAGTCTCAATATCATTGACCCAAAAACTTGGAATAATTTTTGGGAATTCACAAAAAAATATTGCAACGGACATCAAGGGTTTTTTGGATGGGAGTGCTCCGGTGCCTCAAACATCTCCGAATTAAGAAGTCGCATAGGTAAATATTTCCTGAGAAGAGAAAAAGAGGTAGTTCTGAAAGAGTTGCCCCAAAAAACATTTATTGACGTGCCAATTGTGTTAGAGAATGGAGATAGGGAAAAATATGATTTAGCCGAACAATCATTTGTTGAATATCTACGTAACATTAAGAAGAAAAATAAAGAAGAGATTGCCAGAAGTATGTCGGCAGAAACTATCGTCAAACTGGGGGCACTGAGGAAGCTAACAAGTGACGGGAAGGTATTAATGGCAAAAGAGATAATTGAGAATATTCTAGAAAGTGGAGAAAAAGTAGTGGTTTTTTCGGTCTATAATTCCCCTTTAATAGAATTAAGTAAATATTTCAGAGACAAATCTGTTATACTTATCGGGTCAACTAAGGAGGAAGAAAGAAATAAAATTATCTCTGACTTTCAATCTAAGGATATTTGCCGAATTTTTTTAGGAGGGATGAAGTCGGCGGGGGTGGGGATTTCTCTCACTTCCGCTCCCAATGTTTTAATGATAGACTTTCCGTGGGTTCCGGCAGACCGAGAACAGGCGATTGACAGGATTCATCGTTATGGGCAAAAGGCGAATCATGCTACTGTTTATCAATTAATTGCTAAAAATACAATTGATCAACGAATGCAAGATATATTAAATAGTAAACAAGAAATATTTAATCAGTTAATCGAGAATAAAGTAGTTGGGAACATTGAGCCGATAAGTTTAGTTAATAATTTGTTAAAAGAATATGGGAGAACAATTTAAAAGAAATAAAAAATGTAAATATAAAAATAAAAAATATAGTTTTATTTGTCCAACATGTAATAATGAATTTTTTAGTTTCAATTACGTAAAAAATAGAAAATTTTGTTCCGGTAAATGTACGAGAAGAATAGTCCCCATTAAAGAAAGAATTCATAGGAGTAAAATGGCGAAAGAGAAGCATTACGGACTATGGATGAAAGGCAAAAAACACCCTCCTTTTTCTCCTGAGACACTAAAAAGAATGAGCGATATACAGAAAAAGATAGGGAGCAGGAATCCCGAAACTGAGTTTAAAAAAGGAAGTTTACATATTAATTGGAAGGGAGGAGAAAAAGAGGCACATAAAAGAAGGTGGCAAAAAGTGAAGGGGAGTCCTAGGTTAAAAATAAGGCAAAATTTTTCTTCTCTGATAAGTTCTAGGTTAAAAAGAAGGTTATTAAATAAGGGAGGTAAAAGTACTTTTAAATTTTTACCCTATACCATTGAAGGGTTAATGCAACACATCGAGAGTCAATTTAGACCGGGGATGTATTGGGGAAATTATGGTTTTTTGGGCTGGCACATCGATCATATCATACCTGACTGTAGTTTTGATTATAAATCAGTAGACGATGAACAATTTCAACGTTGCTGGGCGCTTGATAATCTCCAACCGCTATGGGCATATGAAAATATAAAAAAAGGAGGAAGATTTGGCGATTTACTGCTTAGAATAAAGGAAAACGGGCTAGGCACTTGACAAGAAAAGTTGGGGAGAGTATACTGTAAATATAAGTATTAAATAATAAATATGAAAAAAAATAAAGATTTCCTGTGTCTTGTAGAAACAAAATTTTTAGGTATTACTTTTTTTAGGTATTATAGTCATTTTTGGGGGTATAAAAATAAGTGGGAAAGGGTGTGTGAAAAATGCGGTAGAGTGGAAATGAACATAAATGACGGTGAATATTCTAATGACAATGAATATCATTTAGACTGGAGAAAAAAATATAAGAAATAACTAAAAAAAATGAACATAGACTTAACGAATAATAATTCTCAAGGAAAAAGGGATAAAACGCTTCCTTGTGGATGTAAAATGCATCAATTCGGATTCAGTGGATTTGTTGAATGGGTCGTAATTGAAGAGTGTAAAAAACCGAACTGTGGTTACCTTAAAATGTTAAAAGAAAATCAATGATAAAAATATATACAACACCGGCCTGTGGCTCGTGTCAGGCTGCTAAGCGTTATTTTAAAGAGAAGAAAATTGAGTACGTGGAGGTCGATGTTACTCAAGACGAGGAGTCCATGCAGAAAATATTAAGTGAGGGCTTTATGTCAGTTCCGGTATTTGAATATAATAATGTTTTTCTTGGAGAATTCAATGTTGATAAGATTAATAAATTATTAAATATTAATATTGACAATATAAAAAATGAAAAATAAAATAAGCCGGTGGGGGGAATTAATTCCTTTTACGGGAAAAATTAAGGGAGCAACGAGGTGCTTTAGAACTGGAGCAACGCGTGATAATGAAAAACAAAAAATTGATCCAGAGGGATTTATTAATCCGCTTGTTATTCAGGCTTATTGTGAATATATGCATAAGCATAGAATACAAGCCGGCAATCAATTAAGAGATAGTGATAACTGGCAAAAATTATTTGACGACGATCATTATGCGGTTTGTATGAAGTCGTTGTGGCGCCATTTTTTAGATCTTTGGCTGTTTCACCGAGGATTTAAGGGAAGAGAAACAAAAGAGGACGCCTTGGCTGGAATTATGTTTAACGCAATGGCCTACTGGTATAAATTATTAATTAATAAAAATAAAAAAACAAATGAAAAAACAAAAAAATAATGGCCTAAAGGTCGACCCAAATAGGGGGGCCATGGAAAAGTGGTTAATAGAAAATTGCACCAAATTACACAAGCACTTTCTTCTGGATTTTAGTCATTTAAAAATCTTTTTCAGGAATACAATAGACTCAACAGATAAGGGTGATATGTTTATCTTTACAGTTAACTATAATCACGCTTATAGGCAAGTTTCCTTATCGGTTTTTCCCTTGGCATTAGAAATGTTTAAGAATAATAGTAGGGCAGAATTATTGGATGGCTTAATCCATGAGCTTGCCCATGTTCACACTATTCCGTTGACTGATGCCAGCAGAGAAAGATTTATCTCTGACAAGGAGATTATTGCCTTAGCAGAAGAATTGACCGAAACGATTGCTCAATATATCAGAAGAAGTATTTACTACAAGATGGCTAAAGACGGCCTACAAATTAATGCGGACGACTTAAAAATTACAATTAACAAATAATAAATTAACACATTAAAATTATGACTTCTATATTCGATGATCAAAATAAAGTAAAAAACAATTGGTTTAAGTTTGAGAAAATTGATGATAAGGTGGAGGGAACCTTAGTTGGTATAAAAACCATTAACAATCAATTAAGTGGCGGAGAACAAAGGGTTTATGAATTAATGCTTGATAATGGAGAATATTGGAATGTTGGCGGAAAGCCCGGGATTGACGGTCAAATGCAACGAGTTAAATTAGGTCAAGTTGTTGGGTTTCAATTTGTTTCAGAAAAAAAACCTAGTAAACCCGGATTAAGCCCGACAAAAATTATTCAAGTTTTTGCTAACTCTAAAGTTGTTAATGAAAAATGGCTGAGTGAATACGAAACTGCTCAATCGTTAGTTAAAAAGACTGAGGAGGGTGTGGAAGAAAATACTGGGACTGTAGGTATCGAAGAGACGCCTATGGAAAAAACCATATTGGATTTAGCAAAACAAAAGATCGCCGAAGCCGATGACCTAAATTATAGGATTAAGGTTATGGAGACAACCGGCCTGGCCTATATTGAAAATAATTACGAAACTATAATTGAAAAACTAAAGGCCCTTTAGTTTGTAGTCCGCATTGATTATAATTAATCCTCTAATAAAAACATGAAAATAGGCCTTGTGCCAGATTTACATCTTAAGGAGAAACTTGGTTACAGCGAGTATGTCGCTGATGGACGAGTGGCTGAAAAGGCTGCTATCTTAGGGTTTATTAAAGTTAACCTTTCGACTTGTGACAAAATTGTTTTCATGGGTGACCAGTTTAATTCTAAAAATAACTCGTCACCTATTATTAGAGAATTTTTAGGCCTTCTTGAGTCATTTGAAGGTAAAGAAATATTTGTTTTAGCAGGAAATCATGAAAAAATAGCTGATAGAACGGCAATTGACTTTCTTAGAGAAGTAAAAAAGAAGAAATGGCACGTCATTACCGATAAGGTTGAGGTATTCGGCGATCTGGTATTTGCCCCATACTTCCATCGCAATGAATTTGGCACGACCGACAAAGAAGTAGCAACTAAGAAGTTATTAAAAGAATTAAAACCGGGGAAGATTTTATTCTCTCATCAGTCGGTTGCCGAAGCCAGGGTCAGGGGAATAAGTTCATCTATTTTCGACGAGATAGTTTTACCTACTAAGGAGATGGAGAAGAAATATGACTTAGCTGTTTTTGGACATATTCATGCGTCTCAACGAATTGGCAAGAAGATATTGTTAGTAGGAAGTACCTTTAATAATGAGGTCGGCGAACATGATAAGAGTATCTGGAAGATAGATGAAGAAACACTTAAAGTAGAAGAGATTAAGTTACCCGGCAGGGGGATTTACAGAATTGAAGGTCCAATTTTTTCTGCATTGCCTAAAGACAGTATTATCAAGGTAATCTTAACTAAGAGATGTAGTAAGTCGGCAATGGAAAAATTAAGAGAAACATTAAGTAAGTACGATGGCTATATTATCTTAGAACAAATTCCATCTCAGAAGAAAACATCGATGGTCGGTGGAAATGTTAATGTCTTGGATTTGTCGGTCGACAAATTATTGGAAATATATGCTAAGCAAAAAAATATTAATCTGGATAAACTTAAAAATGGCTTTGAGCTTATTACAAAAATATGACTATTTATGAAACAATCCAGAAGGCAATTAAAGGCGGATATAAAAAGGAATTTGGCTATTTAGGGCCCTCTCTTGAGCGAGATTATTTTGAAATTTTTCTTGATCCTCTCTTTTGGCTAAGCCTCGGTAAGGCGCTAGGGTGGGAAGATGAAAAGTTTTATCAATTTGAACCCTCACATTCATTTATGGGCGAAAAAATGCCCGAAGCCAAATGGTATTTTCGTTCATTTATGAATCATATTTGGGAAGGAAAAAGTGCAGAAGAATTTTTTAAATCATTAAAATAAAATTATGAAAGAATTAACACCCGAACAAAAAGAAAGTATTAGACAAACAATCTATATCTGGTTGAAAAAATATTTCTTCAAGATAGAGAACTTTGACAATAGGTCTACTAAGGGACTTATCATTAAGCAGTCTGACGAATTAACGGAATTAATTGGGGATAATATTATTTTTAAGGAGTCATTAAAAAAAGCCAGAGAAATATTAAGTAAGGAGGAAAATCTATGCAAAAAATAAAAACATTCGTATTAGCTAATTGTCCCCATTGCAGTAAAGACTTCTACGTTAAGCTTGAAGAGTCTCCTATTGAGGTGAAAAAAATTTATACCCCCGTTGAGATGATGACAATTAAAGAAGATTTAAAAAATAAAATTAAAGGAATTAAAATAGATTCTACAGAAGAAAAGAATATTTGTTTTTCTCTTGACGATGAAGAGAATATCATTGACCAGGAGGACGCAGATCAAATGTTAGAAGAAATAAAAAAACAATATGAACAAAAATAAAAAAGTAGGAAAAATAAAAGAATGCAAAAAATTTGACAAGGAAATTAAATTAATCCGCGTTTTTGGCATAATGATGAAAGATGAACATGGAGAAGTATTTTATACTTTTTATGACAAAAAAAAAGCAGATGAATTTTATAATGTATTAATAAGTAATAAATAAAATGATATTGCTCAATAAAATAAAACTTACTAATTTCCTTTCACACGCTTCGACTGAAGTGGAATTTAGTAATGAGCAAAAATTATTGATTTCTGGAAATTCTGGCAGTGGAAAATCATCAATAATTGATGCTATTATCTGGGCACTCTATAACCGAGGACGAAGCGATAATCGTTCGCTTATAAGAAGGGGAGCGACAACCGCCAGAGTAATTTTATTTATTAATGATAACGACGTATCTTATAAGATTGAAAGATCAATTAATAGGGCCGGTAAGCATGAATTTGACCTATTAAAAAAAGAAGAAGAAAAATGGGTGCCGCTTAATATCTCCGGAATTAAAAATAATCAAGACTTCCTAGAAAATAAGATATTAAAGTCTTCTTATCTTTTATTTATAAATTCGATCGCCTACCCCCAGGATAATCAGGAGAACTTCATTAGGCAAACCGCGGCCAAGCGGAAGGATATTTTATTAGAGATAATTAAGGCTAATAGTTATGACGAATATTATGCCCTAGCCAAAGACAAGTTGTCTAAGATTAATAGTGAAATATCTTCGCTCAATAGCTTGGTGGGAGAGAAAATGTCCTCAATCCAGGTAGACAAAGTTGAGGCAGAAAAGTTACCGGCACTGACCGAAGAGTGGGCCCTTGCTAAAAAAGAGTTAAACGAAATAAAGGAAAAAATCAAAAAATCAGAAGAGGCAGACATTAATAATAAAGAAATAAAATTTAAAATTGAGTCAATAGACAAAGAAGTGGCTTCCCTGGAAAACGAAATAAAGGAGAAAGAATTGTCAATGGCGGAAAAAGAGAAAGAAATTGCTGATGTTAATAATATTGATGTTGAAGTCCTAAAGGTTAAGGTTAATGAGTTAATAGTCAAGAGAATGATCTTAGGAGAGTTAGAAAGGGTTCAGAGCGTCCATACTGAATGGTCGGCTAAAACGGTAGAATTATTAAAGGAAAAGCCATCTAATAATATTGAGGGTTTAAACTCAGAAATTATTGGATTAAATAATAATTTAATTAAACTCATCTCTCAAAAAAATGATATCTGCCCTGAAACCAATAAAGTTTGTCCAATTGAAAAGAAGGATAAAGAAGAAAGAATCGGAGAACTATCATTGTTATTAATTGAGAAACAAAAGGCGCTTAATGAACAGAAAATAGAGATAGACGAGTTTGCATTAAAAATAAAAGAACTAGGGGTAGAGCCGGTAGTGGAGCAATTAAAAATCACAGAGATTAAGGGGGCAATTGCCACGCTGGAACCCTATGAAAAACAATTTGTTCAGTACCAAGGGCTTAAGGAGGCCATTAGCGCCCGAACAGAACAAATAGGCATGTTAGTTGCGGCTATTAGTGGAATAAAAGAAAGAATTAAAATATTGTTCAACGACAAAAACTCATTAGGGCTTAATGTTGATCCTTTTGCGGCCGGTCAAAAGAATAGTTATTTAACTCAACAAGAAAAGATCAATGAAAGATATATGGATTTGACTAAAAGAGTGACGGTGGCCGAAATATCTGAAAGAAGAATAAGTGAAAGTGAAAAAGGTATTATTGAGGAAAAACAGAAAATATCTGAGGCTGAATTAAATAAAGAAAATGTTGAATTAATTAAGGAAGCGTTTAGTACTAACGGCATTAAGGCATTGATTACCGACATGGTAATTCCTCAGCTGGAAGATAGAATAAATATCGTTTTGAGCTCACTTTCTAACTTTAGGATTAAACTAGAAACCCAACGGGATGCGATTTCCAGTGAGTCGGTGATTGAGGGGTTATTCATTGACATCATAAATGATCAAGGGGAAACGTTTGATCTGGAGAACTTCTCAGGTGGAGAAAAAACAAAAATTATTACAGCCATATCTGAAGGGTTGGCGTCGATGCAAAATATCGGGTTTCGCCTATTGGATGAACATATAGTGGGGCTTGACGCTGAGACAATTGAAAGTTTTGTAGGAGCGATGGCTTCAATCAGACATAGGTTCAGTCAATTGATTTGTATCTCTCACATTTCGCAGATAGCTGAAACATTCGAGGATGTAATTCACATAACTAAAAAAGACGGTGTATCGACAATAAAATTTAGATGACCGGGGGATATTACACGCCATAAGGGGTATACACGATTTGGACAAAGCACCGGGTGCGTATAAGGAGATAGACGAAGTTATGCGCAACCAAGAAGAGCTAGTCGCTGTCTTGGTAGAGTTGCAACCATTAGCAGTAATAAAAGGATAAATCAATGATCAACATTAACGAAGGGGGAAAATTCTTCATATTTTATCTAGGTAAAAATCTTCTTTATTTTAGATTATATTTCAAGTGGCGGGCTGTTAAAATTAGATTTAAGAGATAAAATAATTAAACAAAATAATATGAATGAAGAAAAAATTGAACCGTACTATCAAAACAACGCCAAGCAAATTATTGATAGTATGTTTGATGTGAAGATTTTTAAAGAAGAAATAACACGAGACGATATGATTGGATTCGAAGACTTGATAGCTTATTATTTGCAGTCGCAAGCATATACCGCCAGAAAAATTGCTGATTTTCAGGCTAAGTGGAACTTAAAAAAATGACCGAAAAAATAGAACAAAAAGAATTTGAAGCATTAGTCAAGGTGGCTGCCGGCCGTTTTGTATTTCCCCACAAAAAAGTCTCACGCCCTATAGTTAACGAGGATTACGATTTCGTAATGGAAGAGGTAAAGACTTGTAATGCCGCCTGTTATGTTAAAAGGGGTAAGTATCCATCTGGATTTGCCGTAGCCCATCCTCAAATTAATGACAAAGATCCAGTTCGAATGTTCGTCTTTGCTAATGGAATATATATCATAAACCCCAAAGTTATTAGATATTCTAAAACAATACACCTAAACAAGGAAGGATGTCTATCTCATCCCGAAAAAGACATGATTGATGTTTTCCGTTATCACAAATTAACCTTAGACTATGACATATTTAACCCTGAAAAAAAACTAGTGAAGGCCTCTTATCCGATTGAGGCCACAGGTCGAGATGCTAGGATTATACAGCATGAGATAGATCACCTAAACGGGATCACTATCTATGATGACGACTTTGACGGTACAAGGCCCCTTTTATAGGGAACAACTGATAGTTTACCCCATTAAGGTGGTATAGGGTACCACCCCGCCCTATCTGTCGATTGTACGGCCTCCTAGGGGCCTTGAGTGGGCTAAAAATGGGGTCATAGGGGTACTTGGAGGTAATCGAGGTATTAATCAACTAATAAACAATATGTTTAAAAATATGTTCAAAAAAAAAGAAGTTGAGGCCAGTCCACTTCCAGCGGTTAGTCCAGAGACTATAAAGGGAGAGGGTCAAATAGAAGACTCAGTAGCGAGATTCATAAATTTTTATTCGGCACTCGAGGCGATCGCATTAGGGAGAAAAGTAACCAAAGAAGAGTGGGGGAATAAAGATGAGTATGGGTTCCTTGAAGACGAAAAGTTATGTATTAAGTTAAAAGAGGGAGAACGTTATTGGATCTTATCACTAGGAGACATTACCGGTGAAGACTATATAGTTTTATAATTAAAAAAAATAATTATGGAAAGAAATATAAAATTCAAATGTTGGGACAAAAAAGAAAAAAGAATGATAACTAATATGCAGTTAGAGGGATTAATATTAATTCCAACAAGTCCAGGATGGGGAATAGCACAGTCTAACCCTATTAAGGGAAAAAATATTTTTGACGATTATTTATATTCTTGGTCAAACGTCGACGTTATTGAAGGTAGATATATCCCACTTCAGTTTACCGGTATAAAAGATGAAAACGGAAAAGAGATTTATGAATCAGACCTTGTAAAACATCCAATGTATAAAGAGCCAGTTGAAGTTTGTTGGTTAAATGTTGGATGGACACCTTTTATGTCTTATCACGCTGGGGAAGATTATGAAGTGGTTGGGAATAAGTTTGAGGGACTTGCTTAATTTTGGCGAAGGGGATATAATTAGGCATATGATTAAAATAAAAAAAGGCAAAAATACAATAACAAATGATGTGGCTTATATCGCTGGTTTCTTTGACGGCGAGGGTTGTGTAAGGGTTAAACAAGCAAGTCAAGGTGGAAACTCCTATTATGTTTGGGTGGCGATTACTAACTCAAATAAAAGTATTTTGGATTATATTGCTGGGATATTTGGCGGTTCGGTTAAAAAAGCCGAAAGAACTCCGAATAAAATAATTTATCATTTGCTTATTACAAGTTCAGAGGCGACAGATATGCTCAAAACATTATTGGGATTTTTGCGAGAGAAAAAAGAACAGGCAGAATTAGCAATTAAATTTCACGAAACAAAGGATAAATTAAGTCCTATTGAGAAAAAGAAAATATATGAAAAAATGCGACAACTTAAACATTGAAATCATCGGCAATATCTACGAAAATCCAGAATTATTAAAATAATAAACAAAACCATGAAAATACAAAACTTAGACCAAAGAATAAAGACAATTTCGAACCAAGAAATTATCGGGGTAGACGGAAAATCTTCATTAACGTATAAGTCGGCCCTAATCTCTGTCTGTGAGTTATTTAAATCAGACCAACCGGGATCGGGAGACACGCTTAGGGCCTTTGACTTAGGTATGAAGATATTTAAGGCGGAAGACGAAATTGAGTTAGAAGAAAAAGATGTTGAGTTTTTAAAGAAGTTAGTCACACAAAATGTCTTTTATTTAGCGGCCGTTACAGGTCGGTTAATGGAGTTGCTAAATAAAAAAGAAGTTGAAATTCCTTCGGCAGAGAAAGGAACTTTGTCGATAATGGATGCAATAGAAAAACAAAAAAATGTCAAAAAGTAAATTTAAACGTCTTTGCCTTTTCTGTGGAGAAAGAAAGATGACCGATGAAGTTGCTTGTTACCACTGTCGTGTTAAGAAAAACTTAAGATATGTGCCTAAACACCAAACCTGTGATGCCTGTTGGCTATTAACAATTAAGGCCGGCGGACATTTACCGTTTTACAAAAAGGATGAAACTAGAAACATTGGCGAAACAATTTAATTTTACCTGTTACTGGTGTAATAAAAAGTTTCCATTGATGATGTTAAGCAGGGATCACGTTGATCCTATAGGTCGATCTCATCATCGTGGAGGGGTTAGTAAAAAACATAGTAAGGTCATTTTATCCTGTATTCCGTGTAATGGAGGTCGAGAAAATATGCCGTTTGTAATTTGTAAATTAAAAAAAGAAGGAAAATTATAAGAACTATAACAATTAAAAAAAATATGAAATACCGAGAAGAATATAATGAATTTATGAAAGAGTACCACTCGGGGATCACCAACGCCGAGATGGT
>Ga0180007_10004671_pt1 | contig 14346 bp, 14 predicted proteins | sample MM_PC_MetaG_FD_121122 | JGI IMG/M metagenome (GOLD analysis project Ga0180007, IMG submission 121122) | Groundwater microbial communities from the Aspo Hard Rock Laboratory (HRL) deep subsurface site, Sweden - MM_PC_MetaG | ecosystem: Environmental > Aquatic > Deep subsurface > Groundwater... | reverse complement strand
AAATAGCTTTGATAAAGATTATTGTTTGTTGTCTCAACTCCTTTGGGAACGCCCGAAGAACCAGAAGTGTGAATTATCACTGCGGTATCATTGGGTTTAATGTCATTGCTATAATTACAATCATCACCATCATGTTTTATTGTCATTTCAATTAAAGCAATATTTAAATTTATAGAGGAGAAATATTTATCAACAATAATAATGCCGCATTTTGAAGATTCGACTATTGACTGTACTTCATTATTCTTTAATCGCGTGTTTATTGGAACCGGAACGGCGCCAAGTTTCCAAAGTGAGTAAATTGCAATTACATATTCAATTGAATTATTGCCAAGTATGGCAACGTTATCGTAAGGTTTAATGCCACAATTAAAATAGTGTTGAGCTGTCTTACTTACCAAACTATTTAATTCAGAAAAGAGGATTGAACGAGTATCATCAATAATGGCAATTTCATTATCAATCATAATTCAATATCCTTAAAGTAGGGTGGATAATTTACTGGATTAAAATATATTAGACTGTCAACAATTGGATAATTATCCGCCGCTAAATCTTTTTCAAAATATTTAGCCGTATTTAATCCGTGTGCATGGTTGCCCTTTACGAGTGAGGCTAGAAGTACAAGCGCTGAGCGGCCCACAACAGACTCAAATGCGGAAGAAATAATTATTTTCTTATTCATCTTTTCGGCAACTTTAATTAGAGAAATTGCTTTAATGATGCTTCCAAGAATAGATGGTTTAAGAACAATAACTTGGATGTTTGAAAGCTCAATTAAATTTTTAGCTTCGGACATGTTTTCAATTGATTCGTCAACAGCAATAGGTATTGGGCTAAAATCTGAAAGCATTACTAATTCATTTATATTATTAACGGGTTGTTCAATAAACTCAATTTTATCCATGGGTAGATTATTAACAGCAAACTCAGCTTGTTCATAATTCCAATTGCCATTTATATCCAACCTTATTTTAATTGAGTCGTCAATTCGTTGAGTAATTGTTTTAACAAGCGCAACATCCTTTTCAACAGTATTTTTACCCAGTTTTATTTTGATAGTTTTAAAATCTTCAGCCAATAAATTGTCAACATTTTTAAGCGTTTCTTCTTTAGATTTTATATCAACCAATCCGGCAATAGAAATACGCTTTTCCGCTGTTAGCAAGGAGTCTAATTCACCTCTTTGCACCAATAGTGAAATAATTGCTTGCTCAAATCCAAAAAGAAGAGATGGCAAATAAGATATTGTTATTAACTCTGTGCTTAAATCATACGTTTCCTTTTTTGAAGCTTTTTCAAGTATGGAATAATATAATTTATTTAAAGCTATTTCTGCTTCCTCAAATGTTTCTTTGCTAAAGCCAGGGAGTGGGGAAACTTCGCCATATCCAACTAAGTCATTTTCATCAGTTATTTTAATTATAAATCCATTTCTAGCCGCAATGTTAAAGGTTGCATTTATGAATTTACTTTTTAGCTTAATACTAAAAGGATAAAAATTGAAATCGTGAATAATCATAATATTATTCCTAAAGAAAAAAGTGCAGAGAATAGTACTGACAATTTGGCTGAAAGAGAAAGTGTATTGTTTAATCTTGCGCCGTTAAAAGTATTAAGCTCATTCTGCAATTTTATAGCCAAAGGCAATGTTAACAAGGGTAATAAAATAAATGGCGATGTTTTAAAGATGGCGAGTAAAACAATTGGGATTAAATAAGAGATAAAAAGGGAAACCAAATACTGATAACGAGCAAATGATTTTCCCAAAATTACCGCAAGAGTCTTTTTGTTTTTCTTTTTGTCTTCTTCTGCATCGCGATAATTATTAACAACTAAAATGTTTGTTATTAAAAATCCAATTGGAATAGAAGTCAACAGAGCAAATAATGAAAATTGAAGAGCTTGCACATAATAAGTTCCAACAGTGGCAACAAGACCAAAAAATGTAAATACGAAAATATCACCAAGCCCATTGTAGGCAAGCGGATAAGGTCCCGCAGTATATGCGTAACCAGAAATGATGGACAAAATTCCAATTAACAAAATTATCCACCCAGCATGATAAACAAGAAAAAGTCCGAGTAAGAATGTGATTCCAAAAGTTAAATATATTGCAAACTTCATTTGGGTAGTTGAAATCCAGCCAGCAGCTAAAGCTCTTGTTGGGCCAACACGATTTTCATCATCGGTGCCTTTTAGAAAGTCGTATAAATCATTTACAAAGTTTGTTCCAATCTGAATTAGCAGTGAGCAAATTAAAGCAATAATTGCAGCCCAAAGATTTAACTTGTCGGCATTAAACGCCACTGCTGTCCCCACAAAAACTGGAGCAATTGCGGCAGGTAAAGTCTTGGGGCGACTGGCAAGAATCCAAATGTTTAATTTGTTTATTTTAGTCTGGTTATTCATTTAACAACATATATTTTGAAAATAGTAATGCAAGATAACAAAAAGTATAAAATCAATTCACGTGTTTTAATTGCTCATAATGGCTGCATAATTTCTCTATCAATAAGTGCGAAGTGTTTTATTCGGAATGACTGTTACTACTTATAGTATTGTCTCTTTATGAATGAAAAGTTGTAACAAAGTAGTTGAATTATTCTTTTATGTAATTTAGATTTGAGTCAGTAAGAATGGAGATAAAATGAACCAACATGAAATTGGTAAAAAGGTTGCAGAATTAAGAACCGCAAAGGGATTAACTCAAGAGGAATTAGCATTACGATGTGGAATTAAGGAACGTATAGTTCAAAAAATTGAGTCTGGGGCAATAAGTCCAAGAATATTAGTACTTAAGAAAATTGGGTTGGAGCTTGATTACCAATTTACATTTGATGAAAATGACGATTTGAAATTTTGGCTGCTCACACTACATTTATCAAATTTTTTAGTAATACCAATATTTCCATTAATTATTTGGTTGATGAAAAAGGATGAAAGTCCCGAAATAGATGGGCATGGTAAAGATGTATTAAATTTCCAAATTACCATGATGATATATCTTTTTGTATCACTGTTTCTTGTTCTCTTTATTGTTGGAATTGTTTTGCTTCTTGCGTTATCACTCTACATTACAATAATTACAATTATTAACTCTATTAATGTTGTAATGGAAAGAGATTATAAATACTATTTTACTATTCGGTTTGTAAAATAAATTGTTAGCTTAAACACTTGGTAAGTGAAGCCTGAGATTGAAATAAGGAAATTGCCACCGAAATTAAAAATAGAAAGAAAATCAGAATTACTGAAGTTTCAGAACAAAATTAAGAAAGTGCAATTTTTGCCACTTTGGTTTAGCCAATTTTTAACTAAAAACCACACTACTATTTTAAAGTATTTTTATGCAGCAGTGAAATATAAAACAAGATAAATATTATTTGTTTTCGGAAAGTGTAATTATCTATTTTAGTTTACTTGATAAATAATCCACAACATAATCACAAAATTGCCAAACTTAGAAAATCAAAAATAGAAACATCTATTTATAAAAATTTTCTAAAGTTAGTAATTCAAATCTAAGTTGTTTTTTGTTAGCCAATCAATTATGTTACCACCAAAATTTGGAGAAAAAATGAAGACAATAATTGAGCCATTTCGAATAAAATCGGTGGAGCCAATTAAATTTACCACACGTGAAGAGCGTGAAAAAATTCTTATTGAATCTGGTTACAATCCATTTTTAGTAAGAGCAGAAGATGTAATAATCGATTTGCTAACCGATAGTGGAACTTCGGCAATGAGTGCAAAACAGTGGGCTGGAATTATGGATGGCGATGAATCTTATGCAGGCTCGCGCAGTTTTTATCGATTTGAATCAGCGGTTAGAAATATTACTGGCGATAAATTTATAATTCCAACACATCAAGGTAGAGCTGCGGAGAAAATTTTGTTTTCAATTGTTGGCGGAAAAGGTAAATTTATTCCAAACAACACTCACTTTGATACAACACGAGCAAATGTTGAGTTTAGCGGAGCCGAAGCGGTTGATTTACTTGTCGAAGTTGGAAAACATCCCGAAATAAAAGCCGATTTTAAAGGCAATATGGATGTTGAAGCGCTCGATAAATTTATAGCTGAAAAAGGAGCAGAAAATATTCCAGTTGTTATGATAACAATTACAAATAACTCTGGTGGCGGGCAGCCAGTTTCGATGCAAAATATTCGCGAAACCAAAGCTATTTGCAATAAATATGGAATTCCCCTCTTTATTGATGCTTGTCGCTTTGCCGAAAACGCCTATTTTATTAAAATTAGAGAAAAGGGATATGAAAATAAATCCGTTCGCGAAATAGCTCAAGAAATATTTTCATACGCCGATGGTGCAACAATGAGCGCTAAAAAAGATGCTTTAGTGAATATTGGCGGATTCCTTTCAATGAATGATGAAGATCTTGCAATGAAATGCCGCAATTTGCTTATTGTAACAGAAGGATTCCCGACTTATGGCGGACTTGCAGGACGCGATTTGGAAGCCGTTGCACAAGGTTTAGAGGAAATTCTTGATGAGGATTATCTTCACTACAGAATTAAAAGCACAGAATATCTTGGCAATAAACTTACTGATGCAGGAATACCTATAATTGAGCCACCTGGTGGGCACGCAATTTATTTGGATGCAAAAAGATTTCTTCCAAATGTTCCTCCAAGTCAATTTCCTGGACAATCTATAGTTTGCGAACTTTATGTTGTTGGCGGAGTGCGTACAGTTGAAATTGGAAGTGTAATGTTTGGTAAAAAAGATGCAGATGGAAATAATATTGCTCCACCAATGGAATTGGTTCGTTTTGCAATTCCACGCCGAGTTTATACGCAAAGTCATATTGATTATGTTGCCGAAGTTGTAATAGAAGTATTCCAAAATAGAGAAAAACTAAAAGGTTTGGAATTTACATACGAAGCACCGATGTTGCGTCATTTTACGGCAAAATTTAAACCAATTGATTAATGAAATACAAGAAAATCCGCTAAGACACAAGGACGCAAAGGGTTTAATAATTGACTTCTTTGCGACTTTCCGCCTTTGCGGTTTTCTTTAAGAAGATATTAGAAATGAAATTAAAAAAGAAATTCAAATTTAGTGACGACTTTCAAGTCTGGAGAATAAAAATTACTGATACCGATAAACTTTTTATCGAAACTCGCGACACAGAAAAAATGAAAGCCTATTTCCATTGTTATGATTTACTTTCCGGCAAGAAAATATTTTCCGAATTTATGATGAGTGAAATATTTTGGCTTGGAATAGAAGCAATAAAAGGCGACATAGTTTTTTTTCACCGTTATGCAAAACCCGATATGCCTGGTCACAGAGGAATTTTTGCATTTGATATTAACACGCAAAAAGTCCTTTGGGAAGATGAATCGTATGCCTTTTCATTTATTAAAAATGATTTAATTTATGTTTTCAAAGATCGTTTTGAAGGACGCTATTATTACACGCTAAATATTAAAACGGGTGAAATTGTTGATGAACTTGGTGAAATTTCGGATGAAATTAAAGTGTTGCGAGATGAAGCTGAGTTGATGATTGATTATAGCAATTACAATTTCCCAGAAAAATATTTATCCTCAGAAGTTGAAAAGATAGATGAAATTATAAACGAAGAAACAGCAAATGTGGAAATATCAAATAGCGTTGATTATGTTATTTATGACGATTTATTGATGTTCAATTATCATCAAGTTGTTGGTAGAAAAGAGCTTACAAACAAACTGAAAGCATTTGATTTATTAAAAGGAAAGGAAATTTATAGCGAAGTACTTAATAAATCGGCAAATGCGTATGCTCCAGATTCGTTTTTTTTATATAAAAACGTGGCAATTATTCTAAAAGAGAAAAAAGAAGTTATAATTTTGGAAATAAAAATTTGAGGTATTTATGAATATTTCAATCGATGAAAAAAGAGCAATGCTTAAAATTGCACGAAGTTCAATTGAATCAATTTTTGATAGTAGCAAAAATATTGATGTTGATTTAGCAAAATTTCCAGTATTAAATTCCCACAAAGGTGCTTTTGTAACTCTAACGAAAAACCAAAATCTGCGTGGTTGCATCGGTTATATTATTTCGAATATTCCTCTTTTAGAAACCATACAAGATGCTGCAAAACAAGCTGCTATTGGAGATTCACGCTTTCCTAAATTAACAAAAAGTGAGATTAACCAAATTGCTATTGAAATATCAATTCTTTCCGAGCCTTTTCCGATGAAAAGCTACGACGATATTATTGTAGGAATTCACGGTTTAATTTTATCTGAGAGCGGAAGACGTGGCTTGCTTCTGCCTCAAGTGCCAATTGAACACAATATGAACAAGGAAGATTATCTTTCAGCTTTGTGTCAAAAAGCTGGATTTTATTCCGATTTTTGGAAAGAGAAAACATTAAATATCGAAATGTTCACCGCCGATGTTTTTTCTGAAAATGAGGTGGAAAATGAATAGTAATGTTAGAATGCCCGCGGTTGCTGGTCTTTTTTATCCAGAAGATGCAACAGAACTTTCGGAACAGATTACAAATTTGTTAGACTCAAATAAATTGGATAAAAAATTTAACGACATTTTAGGAATTGTAGTGCCTCATGCGGGATATATTTATTCGGGCAAAAGTGCTGCAATTGCTTATAATGTGTTAAGAGAAAATAATGATTTTGAAACGGCAATTATTTTATCACCCAGTCATCACGAGTATTTTAGCGGCATTTCAATTTTTGATGGCGATTTTTACCGAACTCCACTTGGAGATGTGCCGATAAACAAAGAACTTGCCGCCGAAATTGTGAATCTTAGTAAAACAATAACTTTTAGCAACAAAGGGCATAAAAAAGAACACGCACTTGAAGTTCAGCTTCCATTTTTACAGATGATTAAAAACGATTTTAATATTGTTCCAATTGTTATTGGCAATCAAAGTGCTCAATTTTTACAAGATTTATCAAATGTACTTTCCCAAATTGTAGATGGAAGAATTGTAATTATTGTAAGTTCTGATTTATCTCATTTCCACTCAAAGGAAAAAGCGTTTGAAATGGATAAAATAGTTGCGGATAGAATCAACAATATGGAATTTCCCGAACTTTATAATGATTTGGCAGACAATAATTGCGAAGCATGTGGCGGTGGTGGAATAGTTGCACTTTTGGAATGTGCTGATATTATTGGTGATTATAAAGCCGAAGTTCTATCACATACCGATTCTGGTGATGTTTCAAATGATAATTCAAGTGTTGTGGGATATCTTTCGGCAGTAATTTTTAGAAATTAAGGAGAGTTATGAAAAATTTAGTTTTGGTTATTTTGCTTGTATTTGTATTTGTATTTGTAATTGTTTCGTGTAAACCTGAGTTAACTTTTGAGCAAAAAGTTGATGAAATTTTCTCCGAATTTACTCCACAAACTCCAGGAGCATCGGTTTTAATTTTGCAAAACAATAAAGTGCTTTTGGAAAAAGGATATGGCTTGGCAAACTTAGAACAAGGCATAATCAACGAGCCCAAAACCAACTTTAGATTAGCTTCAATAACAAAGCAATTTACTGCATTATCAATTATGCTTTTAGAAAACGAAGGCAAATTATCGTTTGATGATAGTTTAGAAAAATTCTTTCCAAGTTTTCCAGATTATGGAAAAAACATTACTGTTAGACAAATACTTCAGCATACTTCTGGTTTGGTGGATTATGAAAGTTGTATAGATGATAGCGTAACAGTTCAGCTTAAAGACCAAGATGTTTTGGATATTTTAATGAAACAAGATTCCACTTATTTTCAACCTGGAACAAAACATCTTTACAGTAATTCTGGATATGCCGTTTTGGTAATGATTATCGAAAAATTATCGGGTAAATCGTTTGCAAAATTTTTGGAAGAAAGAATATTTTTGCCTCTAAAAATGAATAACAGCGTGGCGTTTGAAAACGGGATTTCTTCGGTGGAAAATCGTGCATATGGTTATGCAAATATCGATTCAGAATTTGTTTATACTGACCAAAGCTTAACAAGCGCCGTTCTTGGCGATGGTGGAATTTATTCTTCAGTTTTAGATATGGCAAAATGGAGCCTTGAAATTGATAAACCTACTTTGCTTCCAAAAGAGAAATTAAGCTCAGCTTTTACAAAATTAATACTTCCAAATGGAGAAGTGGTTAATTACGGATTTGGTTGGAGACTTGACCCATATAAAAATTACGAACGACCTTATCACACTGGAAGTACATCTGGATTTAGTAATATGTTTATGAAAATTCCAGAATTAAATTTGACAATTATCGTCCTAATGAATGTTAGAGATTACGACGCAAAAGGATATGCAGAAAAAATTACGGATTTGTTCATAGAAAATTAACGGAAATTATTAAAAATGGAAAACATTAAGCGAAAAGATTTTATCAAAAAAACCACTTTAGTTGCTGTTGCTGGTGCTTCGGGATTGTTGGCAGCATGCGGAAAAAAGGAAGAAACAGGCTCAGCGGCAATTCATACCCGTGAAAAATTTGAATGGAAAATGGTTACAACTTGGCCGCCTCATTATCCAATAATGGGTGAAGGTGCGGATAGATTTGCAAAAGAAGTTGAAATTATGTCTGATGGAGATTTGAAAATTCATGTTTATGGTGGAGGAGAACTTGTGCCAGCATTTGAAACTTTTGATGCCGTAAGTCAAGGAATGGCAGAAATGGGTCACTCATCACCTTATTATTGGGCAGGCAAAGTTCCATCAGCGCAGTTCTTTACTGGAGTTCCGTTTGGAATGAATCCTCAGGATACAAATACATGGTTTTATTATGGTGGTGGACTTGAATTATGGAATGAACTTTATTCAAAATTTAATTTAGTTCCATTTCCAGCAGGCAATACAGGCGCCCAAATGGGTGGATGGTTTAACAAGGAAATAAATTCAATTTCTGATGTTAAGGGACTTAAAATGAGAATGCCAGGAATTGGTGGCAAAGTTCTATCAGAAGCTGGAGGTACTCCAATATTATCTCCTGTAAGTGAAATTTATACAAATCTTGAACGCGGGGTAATTGATGCTACAGATTGGATTGCTCCTTATCATGATTATTTAATGGGTTTTTATAAAATTGCTAAATATTATTATTATCCAGGCTGGGCTGAACCAAGCGGTGCTATTGAAATGATAGTTAATAAATCTGCTTATGATAAACTTCCAAAATATTTGCAAGAAATAATTAGAATTTCCTGTAAATCATTAAATTTAAATATACTTTCTAACTTTGATAAAATGAATATGGAGTATTTGGGGAAAATTGAAGCTGAAAAATCTGTTGAAATTAGAAGATTTCCAGAAGAAGTTATGAATAAATTTAGAGAAATAACAGCAAAAGTAATTGCTGATATTACAAAAAATGATGAGATAAGCAAAAAAATATTTGATTCGTATAGTGCATTTCAAAAAAATATAACTAAATGGAGTAATCTAAATAAGCTATAACCTAATTGGATATGATAATTGCAAATTGCTATAGATAATAAGATTAAGTAAATTTCACCTTAAAAAAATGAATATTGAAAGGGAAAAATAATGAGAGCTATTATTCCAGTTGCTGGATTTGGAACAAGGTTAAAACCACACACTTTAACTCATCCAAAAGTGCTTTTAAATGTTGGGGGCAAACCAATTATTTCGCATATTGTTGAGAAACTAATTGAGGAAAATATTACTGAAGCTACCTTTATTGTTGGATATCTTGGTGAGAAAATAGAAGAATATATTTCATCTACTTTCCCTATGATTAATGCAGTATATGTTGAGCAAAAAGAATTGCTTGGTTTAGGTCATGCAATTTACCAAGCTGCAAAGACATTTAATAATGAAGAGATTATTATCATTCTTGGAGATACTGTTTTTGATGTTGATTTAAATCAAATTACTAAATTAGAAACATCTTCACTAGGTGTCAAAGTTGTTGAAGACCCTCGTCGGTTTGGTGTTGCTGAATTAGAAAATGGTTTTATTACAAAATTGATTGAAAAACCAGAAAATCCAACAACAAATTTAGCTTTAGTTGGATTATATTATATAAAAGATTCAACTCTTTTAGCGAGAAGTTTAGAGGAACTTTTTGAAAAAAATATAAAAACCAATGATGAATTTCAGCTTACTGATGCTCTTCAAATTATGATTAACAAAGGTGAAAAATTTTCAACTTTTCCTGTTGAAGGTTGGTATGATTGTGGTAAGCCAGAAACATTGCTCTCAACTAACCAATTTATTTTATCTCAAAATGGAAATAATAAACCAATAGACTCGGTTGTTATAATTGAGCCAGTTTATATTTCACCAACTGCAATAATAAAACAATCTGTTATTGGACCATTTGTTTCTATTGGAGATAATTGTGAAATATTTGATTCGGTAATAAAAAATTCGATAATAAATAGAAATTCTAAAGTAAAGAGAATGGTTCTCACCGATTCTATAATTGGCGCGGATGCAAAAGTAAAGGGAAGTCAGCATAAAATGAATGTTGGAGATTCCTTAGAGTTAGAACATTTAAATGATTAAAATATAAAACATGAGGCCTTATGTCATATTACTTCACTTCTGAATCAGTATCAGAAGGACATCCAGATAAAGTTTGTGACGCTATTTCAGATGGCGTGTTAGATGCAATTTTTGAACAAGACCCAAATGCACGAGTTGCATGTGAAACTTTTGTAACAACTGGATTGGTAGTAGTTGGCGGTGAAGTTACAACTACTGCTTATGTGGATATTGAGTCGATAGTAAGAAAAACAATAAAAGAAATTGGCTATACTAAAGCAGAATATAAATTTGATTCTGAATCATGTGGTGTTTTAAATGCAATTCACGCACAATCACCAGATATTGCAATGGGAGTTGATACCGGCGGCGCTGGCGATCAAGGAATTATGTTTGGATATGCTTGCGACCAAACTCCAGAACTTATGCCAATGCCAATTGTTTATGCGCATAAATTAGTTAAAAGACTTTCCGACATTAGAAAGAAAAACTCAAAACTGATGCCTTATTTACGTCCTGATGCCAAATCTCAAGTTACAATTGAGTATGATGAAACCAACAAACCGCTAAGAGTGGATGCTGTTGTAATTTCAACACAACATGACTCAAAGGTGAAACAAAGCCAAATTAAAAAAGATGTTATTGAACATGTAATTAAAAAGATTATTCCAGAAAAATATCTAGATAAAAACACAAAATATTTTGTAAATCCAACAGGAAGATTTGAAATAGGCGGACCTCACGGAGATAGCGGTGTTACTGGACGAAAGATTATTGTTGATACTTATGGCGGATGGGCGCCTCATGGTGGAGGAGCGTTTTCTGGAAAGGATCCTTCAAAAGTTGATAGAAGTGCTACTTATGCCGCGCGTCATATTGCAAAAAACGTTGTGGCTGCAAAATTAGCGAAAGAATGCTTGGTTCAAGTGGCTTATGCAATTGGAGTTGCTCAACCAGTTTCAATTTATGTTGATACAAAAGGAACTGGAGTAATTTCAGATAATGCAATTTCGGAAATGATTCAAAAAGAAGTTGATTTAACTCCAGCCGGAATAATTAGTCGACTTGATTTGAAACGACCAATATACAGAAAAACATCAAGTTATGGTCATTTTGGAAGAAATGAATTCTCTTGGGAAAAATTGGATTTAGTAGATACGTTTAAAAAATATAAAGCATAAAGATAAAAGACATAAGATTTGAGACAAAAGATTAGGAATTAAGAATAAGATAAAAAAGGATATATTTAAATGAGTAATACGTTATCATACAAAGTAAAAGATATTTCCCTAGCAGATTGGGGAAGAAAAGAGTTAAATCTTGCTGAAAAAGAAATGCCAGGACTTATGGCACTTCGTGAAAAATTTGGCGAATCAAAACCCTTAAAAGGTGCTAAAATTATGGGTTCGCTTCACATGACCATACAAACAGCGGTTTTAATTGAAACTTTGGTCGAGCTTGGAGCCGATGTTCGTTGGGCAAGTTGTAATATTTATTCAACTCAAGACCATGCAGCGGCAGCAATTGCACAAGCTGGAATTCCAGTTTTTGCTTGGAAAGGCGAAACCCTTGAAGAATATTGGTGGTGTACCGAAATGGCATTAACTTGGCCTGACGGAAGTGGTCCTGATTTGATAGTTGACGACGGTGGCGACGCAACTATGATGGTTCATAAAGGAAACGAAGCGTTATCAAATCCTAAAATTTTGGATGTTGAATACGCTGCCGAAGATGAACGAGAATTGTTTAAGAGATTAAAAATCAATTATCTCGAAAATCCTAACAAATGGGCAGATATTGCAAAAAAAATTAAAGGCGTTTCAGAAGAAACAACAACTGGAGTTCATCGTCTTTATCAAATGATGGAAGCTGGCGAGCTTTTATTCCCTGCAATTAACGTAAATGATTCTGTTACAAAATCCAAATTTGATAACCTTTACGGTTGTCGCGAATCTCTCGCCGATGGAATTAAACGCGGAACCGATATTATGATGGCTGGAAAACATGTTGTTGTTTGCGGTTATGGCGATGTTGGTAAAGGTTCGGCTCAATCAATGCGCGGATTTGGTGCAAAAGTGCATGTTACCGAAATTGATCCTATTTGTGCTTTACAAGCTGCAATGGAAGGTTTTGATGTTAAAACAACCGAAGAATATTTAGAAATTGGCGAAATTTTTGTTACAACAACTGGAAACAAAGATATTATTACAATTGAGCATTTAGAAAAAATGAAAGACGGCGCAATTGTTTGTAATATTGGACATTTTGACAACGAAATTCAAGTTGATAAATTGAAAAAATATCCTGGAATTGAACACATTAACATTAAACCACAAGTTGACCAATATAAATTCCCTGACGGACATTCAATTATCCTGTTATCCGAAGGTCGTTTGGTTAATCTTGGAAATGCAACAGGACATCCATCTTTTGTTATGAGTACTTCTTTTGCAAACCAAACTCTTGCTCAAATTGAACTTTGGACAAAAGAACTAAAAGTTGATGTTTATCGTTTACCAAAATATTTGGACGAAGAAGTTGCACGTTTGCATTTAGCAAAACTTGGCGTTAATTTAACCCAACTTACTAAAGAACAAGCCGAATATCTCGGTGTTCCTGTTAATGGTCCTTATAAAGCAGATCATTACAGATACTAAAAGCATTTAGTTTACTTAAAAACAATATTAACCTCCGAAATTCAAAAACTCGGAGGTTTTTTTATAATTCCCGCAGAAATTTATTTCACAATCCGACATTTAAATCTTACAAAGTCGTTTTAACTCACTTGAAAAAACCCACGAACCAAAAGATTTTACATAAAAAATAGTATATTTGAATTTTGAGAAATGGTTAAATGCAAATAACTGAACGAAAATATTTAGCTGCTCATAATCAGACAATTGGTTATGAAATCCCAAGTTTAATTCAGAATTATAATTTTTCTGAGAACAAAGGCGGGATTGATTATTTAACAAAATCATCCGCTGTTTATTCATCCAATATCGAGGGAAATAGCATCGATTTAAACTCATTTATGAACTATGAATTGAACAAAGACAAATTCAAAGTCGGAAAAGAGATAGAGGAAATTGAGCATTTGATTGAGGCATACAAATTTGCACAAAATAACAACTTGAATGAGAAGAATCTACTGATTTGCCACAAAATATTTTCAGAAACTTTGCTGATAAAGAGCAAAAGAGGAAAATATAGAGTTGAGCAAGTTGGAGTTTTTGGTAAATCGGGTTTAGCTTATATGGCAATTGAACCTGAGTTTGTTGAGCAAGAAATGAAAACATTTTTTAATGATATTAAAGAATTGATTTCTACTAACCTAAACGAAGCGGAGGTTTTTTATTTTGCTTCGTTAATTCATTTGAAGTTTGCACATATTCATCCTTTTCGAGATGGAAACGGAAGAGCTGCACGATTGCTTGAAAAGTGGTTTATTACAGAAAAATTGGGACGTGATTTTTGGAAAATATCATCAGAAGAATATTATAAAGTTAACCAAGCTAAATACTATGAGACAATAAATTTGGGAATAAATTATTACGAATTGAATTATGACAAGTGTTTGGCATTTTTAGAAATGCTTCCAAATAGTTTAAAATAATGCACTAAAGTACAACACATGGTATAAAAAATTGTCAGGAAAGCATGTATTAAAAGGGTTATAGCCCGCAATCGGCAATTTTTCATATTGCCAACCGTCAGACTGTCTAAAAAGCACAGAATAGGCCATAATTTTTAACAGCTTAGTTTGCATAAGCCATTCTAACGGCTTTGATTTTATTAGCATCTAAAAATACTGAAAAATAGATAAAAACTTT
>Ga0180007_10004670_pt1 | contig 14347 bp, 7 predicted proteins | sample MM_PC_MetaG_FD_121122 | JGI IMG/M metagenome (GOLD analysis project Ga0180007, IMG submission 121122) | Groundwater microbial communities from the Aspo Hard Rock Laboratory (HRL) deep subsurface site, Sweden - MM_PC_MetaG | ecosystem: Environmental > Aquatic > Deep subsurface > Groundwater... | reverse complement strand
TGCCCAAGTCAGCGAACATAGCGTTGCCGGCCACGTCCCTGCCTAAAACTAAAGTTAAATTAGAAATGGAATTTTGGAAGTTTTGATGCTCTATCAAATTTCTCAACCTAACCATAATTCTGCTTTTATTGGGTACTTCTATGCCGACCAGAGGCCTGCCGGGAATCGGCGCTTCAAGCCTGATGGGATGGGCAGCCAAAGCCAAAGCCAAATCGTTGGAAAGCGCGGTAATCTTGGTCAGTTTTATGCCTTCGGCCGGTTTCAAAGTGTATTGAGTGACTGTTGGCCCGGTATTTACCTCTGACATTTCAACTGATATGTCAAAATTCTGCAAAGTCCTTTTAATAATGGCCGAATTGATTCTGATATCGCCGGCTGAAGGCACGCCCTTGTCGCTTTCAAGTAAATCAACCGGGGGCAAACGATAGTCGCCCTGCATGAGTTCAGACGACTTTATTTTCAGCTCCGAGGAAAGCGGCTTTTCTTTTGCTTCTGGATTAATCATCAGAGGCGGAGGCGGCAAAGGTTCTTCTTCCAGCGGCTTTACTTTAAACTTGGGGGCAAAGATTTTTCTGACCAAGCCCGGTTTTTCCTCCTTGCCCGCCAAAGCTTTAGTTAAGCCAGGCTCTTTTGGCTTGGGTTTGTATAAAAACTGCCAGAAAATAACCGCGCCGACAATAATGATGGCGCCGAAAATAATTTGAGTGGCCAAAACTCCGAAAGTTTTCAAAAAAGGAATGGTGATCAAATAGCCGACCCACCCCCCTTGTCTGACAGCGTGGTTTAAGCATTCAAGAACGGCGCTTTCTCCCAAAATCAAAAGAGAAAAAGCCAAAACAATCGGCCACTTGCTTTTGTATTTCAAGCGCCAAAAAGCCAAGCCGGCCAGAACCAAAAGCAAAGGCAAAGAAAACATTGCCCTGCCGAACAAAAAATCAAAAGCTCTGACAAAATAAGAGCCGCCCGTGCCAGCCATCTCAAAGAAAGAAAGCGTCACAATAACCGCCAATAAAATCATCAGCATGCCCCAAATCAGACGCTTGGTTTGTTCGGGCAAGCTGAATCTGTAAGACTTTTTAGCCTTTTCGGGCTTTTTATTTTTATGTTTTTTCTTTCTGGCCATATTCTACTATTCTACCACATTTTATCATTCTATCAAAAAGCCGCCCAGCTGGCGACTCTTCATCAGTAGCAACTATTTTTTGACAGGGGTGATTTCAAAAGTATTATGATCTTTTTCAAATCTGATACGGTATTGATCAAAAAAGCCTTCCTGTCCCAGTAAAACACTTACTGTGGGACTTTTAACAAAACAAGCGGGAATTTCTACTAATTCGTCAAATCCGTCTACCTTAATCTTAATTTTTTCTAAACGATAACCATCTATTTGGCCATTAATTCCTGTAAATCTAGCTGGTTTAGCATTTGATAGATCTATGCCAAGCACTTCAGCCACTTGAATATTAAAAAGTGAGCAATCCGCCCCAGAATCCACAAGGGCATCAAAAATTTTGCTATCTTTCGGGCCAAAAACCTCTATTGAGACAATTGATTTTTTTATAAACTTAAGTGTTCTGTCGGGTGGGAAAAAAGAAGTATATCTATATTTCATAGCCTTATGCTTATATATTTTGAGGCATATAAAAAGAATCTGCAGGAAATACTTTCAAAAAAATAGCATCTTTTGACTTTACCCTTGCCGCCACTTCTTTTAACTCATCTCCTTTTTCAATAACTCTCCTGCGGTCACGAGATAAAGCCACCCATTTATTTGCATATGGCTTTAATAACTCTCTTAAATCGTAATTTTTTTCTTTTGATAGTGTAAGTTTTTCCATATTTTTATAATAACAAAATACTTAAAATTATTCAAATAGCTACATTATACTATTTCCTTTTGAACCCGGTGCCGGCCGGAATCAGCTTGCCGATAATGACATTCTCTTTAAGTCCCCTAAGCCGGTCTTCTTTGCCTTCAAGAGCCGCCTGGATTAAAACCCTGGAGGTTTCTTGAAAGGAAGCGGCCGAAAGAAAACTGTCAGCGGTTAAAGCCACCTTGGAAATGCCAAGCAAAATCGGCTGGCCAATCGCTTCCTTTTTTTTGTCTTTCTTCAATCTCTTGTTTTCTTCCGCTAATCTGGAAAGCTCAACCACATCGCCGCTGTTGAACTGGCTTTGTCCCCCATCTTTAATCCTAACCCGGGAAAACATCTGCCGGGCAATAACCTCTAAATGCTTGTCATGAATAACAGCTCCTTGGGAAACATAAATCTTTTGAATCTCTTTAACGATATACTGCTTGCTTTCTTCGGGCCCTCTCAACTGGAAAATCTCCTTCAAATCCAAATTGCCCTCGCACAACTGCTGGCCTTTCTTTATCTCCTGTCCTTGTTCCACCCAAATTGCCCTTTTGGCCGGCATCTTATACTCAACAATTTCATCCTTTTTGTTTTTTACCTTGCCGGCTAAAACAGCAGTCTTGATTTTTATTACTCTCTCTGGCGTAATTTCAGCCACTTGACCGTCAACCTGGGAAACAATTGCTTTGCCGGCCGGCACCCTGGCTTCAAAAACTTCTTCTACTCTGGGCAAGCCCTGGGTAATGTCGCCGCCTTCAGCCACCCCGCCGGTATGAAAAGTTCTCATAGTCAGCTGGGTGCCGGGCTCGCCAATGGCTTGAGCGGCAATGATGCCAACTGCCTCGCCCACCTTAACCAGCTGATTCTTGCCCAAATCCCAGCCATAACATTTCTGGCAAATACCGGCGCTGGCCTGGCAGGTCAAAGGCGAACGAACCGTAATCTTTTCAACGGCTTTTTCCATCAGAGCATCGGCCTTGTCCCAATCAATTATTTCACCTTTTTTGCAAACTCCCTTAATGTTTTCCAAGCTAACCCGGCCAATCACCTTGAAAAGAAAATTCTGGCCCAAGTCCCGGGCGTCCTGCGTATAAAGGGTAAAACCTTCTTGGTTATGGCAATCTTGCTCTGAAACAATCGCATCGTGGCTGACGTCAATCAAACGTCTGGTCAGATAGCCGGCCGCCGAAGTCCGCAAAGCCGTGTCAGCCGTGCCTTTTCTGGCGCCGTGGGTAGAAATAAAGTATTCCAAAACGTCAAACCCTTCCTTGAAAGAGGATTTGACCGGCAGTTCCAAAATCTGGCCGGCCGGATTGGTCACCAAACCCTTCATCCCGGTCATCTGGACAACCTGGGACCAGGTGCCTCTGGCTCCTGACTCAATGATGTTGATGACAGGACCCAGCGGCGGCAGGGTTTTGGTTACCAGTTTTTCAATTTCTGCCTTGGTCTTCTGCCAAACCTCAATGGCCTTGTCGGTTTTTTCCTCTTTGGACAAAAGGCCTTTCTTGTAGTGGTCTTCAATCGTTTCAATTGACCGGTTGGCCTGGGCAATCAAATTTGCTTTTTCCGGCGGCACAACCAAATCGTCCATGCCCCAGGTAATGCCTGCAATGGTTGAGTACTCAAACCCCAGGTTTTTAATTTTGTCTAAGGTTTCTTCAGCCACCTGGCCGGAATAATTCTTAATCACCCGGCTGATGAGCTTGTCCAGCTTTTTTGAGTTGACAACATCATTGATAAAGGGAACCTCTTTGGGCAGGCAGTTGTTGAAAAGAATTCTGCCCACTGTCGTTTCAACCAATTCCCGGGCGATTCTCACTTTAATGACGGCTCTCAAATCAATGACGTCTGAATCTCTGGCTAAAATCGCTTCGTTCTTAGAGCCAAAAATCTTGCCCTCTCCCTTGGTTCCAGGCGCTGCCTTGGTAATCCAGTGGCAGCCCAAAACAATGTCTCTGACCGGACTGACAATGGGCGCGCCCGTAGCCGGCTTGAGCAAATTCAAGGTAGCCAGCATAATTTCTCTGGCTTCAACTTGAGCTTCGTCTGACAAAGGCACGTGAACAGCCATCTGGTCGCCGTCAAAATCAGCGTTAAAAGCCTTGCAGACCAAAGGATGAATGCTTAAGGATTCTCCTTCAATCAAAACCGGCTGAAAGGCTTGAATGCCCAAACGGTGCAGAGTCGGCGCTCGGTTGAGCAGCACCAGCTTGTCTTTGATGATTTCTTCCAAAATAGCCCAAACTTCAGCCGTGCCTTCGTTGATCAACCGAGAAGCTCCCCTGACATTGTAGGCCAATTCCTGGTCTAAGATTTTTTTAATGACAAAAGGTTTGAAAAGCTCTAAGGCCATGGTTTTGGGAAGGCCGCATTGGTGCAGCCGCAAATCAGGACCAACCACAATAACCGACCTGCCCGAATAGTCCACTCTTTTGCCCAAAAGATTCTGACGAAATCTGCCCTGCTTGCCTTTAAGCATATCAGCCAAAGACTTTAAAAGACGTTTGCCGCCCGTGGTGGCAGTGGTCAGCTGGCCTTTTCTCATGCCATTGTCAATCAAAGCGTCAACCGCTTCCTGCAGCATTCTTTTTTCGTTTCTGACAATGACTTCCGGAGCGTTTATCTCCAAAAGATACTTTAAGCGGTTGTTGCGGTTGATGACCCGACGGTAAAGATCGTTTAAGTCGGAGGAGGCGTATCTTCCCCCGTCTAACTGAACCATGGGCCGCAAATCCGGAGGCAAAATCGGCAGAACGGTTAAAAACATCCATTCCGGCTTTATGCTTGAACTCATCATCCCCCTAATCATTCTGAATCTTCTTAAAATTCTGCGCCGGTTGATCGACGAAGCGCTTTCGGCTTCTTTTTCCAAGCCGCCGGCAATTTGCTTAAAGTTTGTTTCTTGGAATATTTTTCTTAAAGTTTCGGCGCCCGTGCCCGCTTCAAAAATCTCGCCGTATTTCAAAGACAAATTGTGGTATTCCAATTCAGAAAGAATCTTCAGGGGCTTTAACCCTAACACCTCCTCTCTGGCCCTGTCTCTGGCCGCTTTCAGTTCGTCGGCCTTGCCGCTTTTGGCTTTCAATTTCTGTTTGTATTCTTTTTCAATTTCCTCTAAGGTATTTTTCTTTTCCGCTTCCGACGCCTTGGTTACAATGTATGAAGCAAAATAAATAACTCCTTCCAGATGAGCCATGGGAATATCCAGCAAAAGGCCCATCCTTGAAGGAATGCCTCGCAAAAACCAAATGTGCGAGCAGGGAGCGGCCAGTTTGATGTGGCCCATCCTTTCTCTCCGAATAGAGGCCTTGGTCACCTCCACCCCGCACTTGTCGCAAATTATGCCTTTGTAGCGTATCTTGCGGTATTTGCCGCAATAGCATTCGTAATCTTTTTCCGGGCCGAAAATTCTTTCGCAAAACAGACCGTCTTTTTCCGGCTTCTGGGTTCTATAGTTAATGGTTTCCGGTTTGGTCACCTCGCCGTGAGACCAACCTAAAACGTCTTCGGGCGAAGCTAATTTTATTCTGATTGATTCAAGGTCTATAACGCGCATAATAGTAAATACGCAGATACACAGGTTGCGCCTGTGTAACACAGGCGCAACCTGTGTATTTTATTTATTCTTTGATGATTTTCTCCTTTACTTCCACGGCCAACCCCAGAGATTTTAATTCATTAACCAGCAAGTTAAAAGAGGCGGGCACCCCGGGGTTTCTGATTTTGTCGCCTTTTAAGATGGCTTCGTACGTTGAAGCCCTGCCCGGCACATCGTCAGACTTAATGGTCAGCATTTCCTGCAGGCTGTAAGCGGCGCCGTAACCCTCCAAAGCCCAAACTTCCATCTCGCCAAACCTTTGGCCGCCAAACTGGGCCTTGCCGCCCAAGGGCTGCTGGGTAATCAAAGAATAAGGGCCAATGCTTCTCATGTGGATTTTGTCTTCCACCATATGAATCAGCTTCATCATATATATGTAGCCGACCGTGATTTTTTCCGGAAAAGCCAGGCCGGTGCGGCCGTCGTACAGGATTGTTTTGCCGTCTTCCGACAAACCGGCTTCCCGCAATTCTTTTTTAATATCTTCTTCGTTGGCCCCGGACAAAGCCGGGGTAACGGCGTGATAGCCGAGCTTTTTGGCTGCCCAGCCCAGATGAGTTTCCAAAATCTGACCGATGTTCATACGGGAAGCCACTGACAAGGGGTTAATGATAATGTCTACCGGAATTCCGTCAGCCATAAAAGGCATTTCTTCTTCCGGCAAAACAGAAGAAACCACTCCTTTGTTGCCGTGGCGGCCGGCCAGTTTGTCGCCCGCGGTAATTTTTCTGATTTGGGCAACTTCCACCTGAATTCTTTTAATAATGCCCGGCTCCAGCTTATGGCCCAATTCCCGAGAGAAAATCCTTACGCCAACCACTCTTCCCCTTTTGCCGTGCTGCATCAAAAGAGAGCTGTCTTTGACTTCTCTGGCTTTTTCGCCGAAGATAGCCCTTAACAGCCTTTCTTCGGCCGTCAAGTCCTGCTCGCCTTTGGGCGAAATCTTGCCGACCAAAATATCGTTGGGCCCGACTTCAGCGCCGATTCTGACAATACCCTCTTCATCAAGGTCTTTCAGCTTTTCTTCTCCCACATTGGGAATGTCAGAGGTTGTTTGCTCCGGACCCAGCTTGGTTTCTCTGATATCGCAGGAGAAATTTTCAATGTGGATTGAAGAAAAAAAGTCTTCCTTGACCAACCGCTTGGAAATAATGATGGCATCTTCAAAATTGCCTCCCCGAAAAGGCATAAAAGCAACCAAGACATTGCGGCCCAAAGCCAGGTGGCCTCGGTCAATGGCCCCGCCGTCTGCCAAAAGATCTCCTTTTTTGACTTTTTGGCCTTTCTCAACGCAGGGCTTCTGATGAAAGCAGGTGTATTGGTTGGTTCTGATAAAGGTTTTCAAAGGATAATCATGTCTGTCCACTTTGACGTGCTGGCCGTCAACTTCAACAACCGTGCCAGCCCCTTGGGCAATGATTTCTTGGCCGGAATCCGTAGCTATTCTTTCCTCCACCCCTGACAAAACCAAAGGCGCTTCAGGCTTAATTAAAGGCACGGCCTGGCGCTGCATATTAGAACCCATCAAAGCTCGATTGGCATCGTCATTCCTCAAAAAAGGAATAAGAGAAGTGCCCACGGAAATAAACTGCTCGGAAGAAACATCAATAAAATCAACTTTGTCCCTGTCAACAATGACCGGCTCTCCCTGGACTCTCACTTCCACTTTTTCAGGAATAATATTTTTGCCGTCGTCAACCGGCGTGCCGCCGTGGGCAATGTTGTAGCGCTCTTCTTCGTAAGCTGAAAGGTGACGAAGCTCTGAAGTAATTCTGCCTTTATCCACTTTAAAATAAGGAGTTTCAATAAAGCCGTAGGGGTTGATGCGGGCATAGCCTGCCAAATGCCCGACCAAACCAATGTTGGGGCCTTCGGGCGTCTGGATGGGGCAAATTCTGCCGTAGTGGGAAGGCTGAACGTCTCTCACTTCAAAACCGGCCCGCTCGCGAGTCAGGCCGCCTGGCCCGGTGGCTGACAGCCTTCTTTTGTGCTCTAATTCGGCCAAAGGATTTTCATTGTCCATGAATTGGGACATTTGGGAAGAGGTGAAAAATTCCTTGACCACAGCCATCACCGGCCGAGGATTGATCAGCTGGCCGGGCGTTAGGGTGTAAACATCCAAGGTGGACATTCTGTCTTTGATAATCCTTTCCATTCTCATCATCCCCACTCTCATTCTGTTCTGCAAAAGCTCTGACAAAGTTCTAACCCTTCTGTTGCCCAAGTGGTCAATTTCATCCGGCTTGGCGTCTGGCGTATTGTTCAAACGAATTATCTCCCGCAAAACCTCAACCACGTCTTCCGGCTTCAAAATTCTGTCTTTGACCGTAATTTCTTGTTGGACATCTTGTTGGACATGCGACGTCCTAACGGATTTGGACGTCGCATGTCCTAATGAGGGCAAGCGCTGCCAGGTTTTCCATCTGCCCACTTTGGAAAGGTCGTACCTCTCAAAATTAAAAAACATATTGTTGATCAGCTCCAAAGCTGAATCCGAAGTAGCCAAATCCCCCGGCCTTAATCTCCGATATATTTCCACCGCGGCCTCTGCCTGGTTGTGGGTCGGGTCTTTTTCCAAAGTTTCTTTGAAGCCGGCGTCAAAATCATTAACCCCGAAAGCCCGCAGCAAAGTGGTGGCGGCCACCTTTCTCTTGCGGTCAATTTTAATGCCGATAAAACCGGACGGCTCTGACTCTATTTCCAGCCAAGCCCCCCGGTTGGGAATAATCTTGGCGCCAAAATAATTCTTAGCGCCAGCGCTCTTGGCGGTGAAAAAGGCGCCGGGCGAACGAATCAGCTGGCAAATAGCCGCCCGCTCCACTCCGTTGACAATAAAAGTTCCCCTTTCTGTCATCAAAGGAAAATCAGCCAAAAAGACTTCCTGCTCTTTGACTTCTTTGGTCTTTAGGTTGACCAGTTTTGTCTTGACTCTTAAAGACACTTCAAAAGAGTCGTTGTTCTGTTTTGCCTCCAAATCTGACTTGTACTTGGGCTTGTCCAATTTATAATCCACAAACCAAAGCTCCAACTCTTTTTGAGTATAGTCGCGGATGGGCGACATTTCAGCCAGCAGGTCTCGCAAGTCTTCCTGCCAAAATCTTGCCCAGGATTCTTTTTGAATCTTCAGCAAATAAGGCAAAGCTAAAGATACCTTTGACTTGCCGAAAGTTTTTATTTTGATGAAAGAGGCCATATGGACAAATAAAAACTGCCCTAATTGATAAAAACTTTAGGGAGAAAAATAATTTTCAGTTTTTTAGTCAAAAAGGGAAATCAAGTATGTAAATCAATTACCCTGACAATATACAAAATTACAGCTATTTCCATTATACGCGGCCTTCAAATTTTGTCAAGCAGTTTTAGTAAAGCTGTTCCAGTTTGTCAATTACGTCCTGATTGCCCGGGTTAAGCTCCAGCACCTTTTCAAGTTCGCCAATGGCCGAATCTGTTTCTCCTTGGGCTATGTAGGCAATGGCCAAAGAATAACGGGCGTTGGAATGATTGGGAGAAAGGCTAATGACTTTTTGAAACTGTTCAACGGCCTCGGCCGTCCGGTCGTTGTTGAAATAAACCAAGCCCAGCTGGAACAAGCCGTCAATATAATCTGATTTTTTCTCCAGGGCCAGCAAAAAATATTTTTCGGCTGACTGCTGTTCGTCTTTAACCAAATAGAGTTTGCCCAATTCAGTGCAGATGACCGGATTGCTCGGCTCCAAGCTGATGGCTGTTTCAAAAGACTTAATCCCCCATTCAAAAGCGCCTGAAGCCACGTTTCTGATTTCTCTGTAAACCGCAGCCAAGGTTTCCCAGTTGGCCACTTGATTGGGACTTAATTCAGTGGCTCTTTTTGCTTGGTTAATGGCTGTGGCCACCAGAAGCTGGGTTCTGGCTGCATCCTGTTCTGTCTCGGGTTTTCGTATTTCAGCCAAAGCTTGATTCATATAAGCCCTGGCCAAACCGGTGCGGTATTGCGCCAGGCCGGGATTCATCCTCACCGCCTTTTCTAAATTGGCTGTTCTTTCTGCCCCCAAAGGCATTGCCTGGGCCTGGGCATATTTCATATCAGCCAAGTAAAACTTAACGCCGTAAAAGTAAAGTCCCAAAAAGGCCACGCCGATAATAATGACTGTGGTGGAAAAAACCAGGCTTAATTCCGGAAAATCCTTAAACGAAACAACCTTTTCTTTGATGGGTTTCTGCCAGGAGACGACTGAAAGAGCCAAAGTCAGCCAGAACAAGAACGCCAAGGTGGTGTTTTGGTAATAAATCAATTGGGCCAGCAGCAAAGCTATAAAGAGCATCAGCCAAGGCAAAGTGTTTTTGGCTTTTTTGAGCATAAGGTAGCTCATCATCAAAAACAATCCCACAATGGCCAAATAAGACAAGAGGCCCAAAAACCCCATGGTGGCCAACATTTCGGCCAAATGAGAGCCGGCCCTGTCAAATCTAATCTGCCAGAGCCAGTTTTGGTTGAATGACAAGGGCTTTTCCTTGGCAAAATCATAATGATAAGTGGCAATACCAGAGCCCAAAGCAATGTTTTTGGGCGCGTCAATAGCTCCAGCCAATCCTACAGCCCAAGAAGTCTTTTGGTCCAAAATTTGCTCTCGGGGCAAACTGCCTATGACATCCTGCGATTGAAAAGGAATGGCGGCTGCGGCGATAATAAGCAAGAAAATGGGAATCAAAAGCCGGTTGACATTGTCTTTGAAAAGCCTTTTCCAAATGCTCAAACCAACGAACAAAAACAAGGTACAAAGCAAAACCAGCCAAGCTGCGGTAAAATCAATAATAACCATCAACCCTAAGATGGCTATGAGCAAAAGCCAATGGAAAATAATTTTTGTTCTGTCTTTGCCCGTTCCCACCATCAGCAGCCCGACCAAAAGAGCCGCTGTCACGGCCAAAAAAACAGCCAGACCTTCCAGCGAAGCTGAAACCGGATTGAAGATTGCCTGTTTTATTACCATGGGCAAAACCTTAACCCTGGCCAAAACGCCAAAGACAGCCAGATAGCTTAACAAAACAGCCACAGAACTTGAAAAAAGAAACACCTTCAATATCTTGGCAACATTGGCGGTTAGGAATTCACCCTCTTTCTCTTTGGCAGGCCGCGCCTCTCCAAACTTAACATTATTAGTCACTATAAAATAAAGAGCTCCCAAGCTTAGAACGCCAATCAAGCCGTTGCTGAACCGGCCGTAAAAGCCAAACAGGCTTGAAGTCCTGTCAACCGAAAACACGGCAGACAAAACAGCTGTCGCCAAAAAGGCCAAAATGAAAAGGTCCAGGGGCGTTTTTTTAAAACGCAGCTCTTTGTCAATTAAAGCCATCTTGGCCAGCCAGCAAAAAAGCGACACGGAAATCAAGAAAAACAGCAAATATTGTTTGTTGAACTCAAAGATTTCAAAACTGAAAGGCAGAAAGAACAAGGGCACCAAAGCTACCAATACATATATATTAAGGTTGATAATACGATCAAATATGTTGGTCATATTGTTTGTGGCGATGATTAATTAATTATTATTATAACCTATTTTAAAATAATTGTCCTGTGGAAGTGGCTGAACTGTCGGCTGATGTTTCTGTTGAGGTTGAATCTTCGATATCTGAAAGCTCCGCTTCCCCCAGGATATTGCACCTGCCGGCCACACTGGCCAGTTGGCCGTTTTCCATGGAAATGCAGTAAGGCTGTCCGGTCGCCTTGTCAACAATAGTAATGCCTTTGGTTTCCACCCTGCCCTGCCAATGAGAATTAATAAAAACCATGATTTCTATTCCCTCTTCAACAGTCGCCTCTATGCCCTCTTTAAAATTGTCGGCCAAGCCGGCAACCGCCTTTTCTTGAGCCAAACGAACTGCTGCCAAATAGTTTTGGTTGATGTTGTCTTCAAGGTCAGCATAACCTTCTTGCAGCCAAGCGCTGTACTCACCCGCCAGCTCAAAGGTTAAAACCAATCCTTCCTGGCAATAGCCAGCTCCTGTTAGAATATCTTGGCTGGTGGCTGCCATCTTTTGGGCAAACTTATCAATAAAACTGGCGATATCTTCAGCCGCGCTTTCTGTTTTTTGGCTGATCTTAACAATATCATTAGCCGCCAACTCTATTCCTTGGTCAATTTTTTCAGCGCAGCGGTCAAGGTTGTTAAATGTTCTAAACAAGCTTTCCTTGCCAATAACTCCGCTGACTGCCAATAAAACAAAAACTACGGCAAAAGCAAGGGCCGGCCGCAGCCTTTCCAAGTTGGGCAAGCTAATCCTGAATTTTTCAATGGGCAGGTTCTCGGGCGCGTTAGAATCAATTGTCTTTTCTTTTATTTTTATTATCTTTTCTTTTATCTTTTTGTGATTGTTAGCCTGGTTGTTGTAGCCCTCAACCTGCCCTACGTATTCTTTCAGCCATTCTTTTTTGGTCACCCAGTTCCTGCCCAGCTTTAAAGCCTTTAGTTTGCCCTGCCGGGCCCGCAAACTTAAATACTCTTGAGAATAATTGCAAAGTCGAGTGGCATCTTGCAGAGAAAGGTATTCGTAGCTGCTGTTGTTTTTGTTTTTATTGCTGCTTTTAGACATTATATTTAAAAGATTCTTGTATCCGATATATATGATGTAAATATTATTATATTTTCTCGTAAACAAAAAGTCCTGTCAAGCTAAAAGCTGTGGATAACCCGATACGCCACTTAATGACTCTTGATGCTTTGAACAATGCCCAAGCCGATACAAGTCAAAATCAAGCCGCTTCCGCCATAACTGACCAAAGGCAGGGCAATGCCGATAATGGGCAAAACGCCAAGATTCATGCCAATGTTGATGAAAATCTGAAAGATTAAAAGAATGGCTAAGCCAGCAGCGAAAATACGAGGGAAATTGGTTTGAGAAATTAGGGCTGTTTTAATGATGCGCCAGATTAAAATTGAGAACAAAACAAATACAACCGCTGCGCCGGCCAAGCCAAACTCTTCGGCAATGGCGGCAAAGATAAAATCAGTCTGGGGTTCGGATAAAAAGCCGTATTGGGTCTGGGAGCCCTGGCCCAGGCCCTGGCCAAAAACAGCTCCAGAGCCAATAGCGATTTTAGACTGGGTTTCAGACCAGCCTACGCCCAAAGGTTCAAACTGGGGCAGGACAAAGCTGATGATTCTTTGCTTTTGATAGTCTTTGAGCGCCAAAAACCAAGTCAAAGCCAAAACCAAAAACAGGCAAAGCATAAGAATCAAAAAGGTTTTGATTTTGATGCCGGAAATAATGAGAATCAACAGCCATAAAGCAACAACAACCAAAACTGAACCAAGGTCAGGCTGAAAAAAAATTAAGGCGCTGGGTATTAAAACATATAAACCAGAAAGCAAAACATGTCTTATCCGATATACCTCCACATGATGAACAGAAAAGTATTTAGCCAAAAGAATAATCAAGGTCAGCTTGGTGAATTCAATAGGGTCAAGGGAAACCGGCCCCAGCTTATACCAGCTTTTCACCCCTCTTATTTCCGGGGCAAAAAAGAAAAGGCCGGCCAGGGCCAGACAGCTTAAAATATAGAGAATTAAAACTAAGTAGGGGTCGTTTCTGAATATGCGCCAGTCCAAGCAAGAAAAAAGCAACATCAAAAAAAGGCCGAGACCGGCAAAAATAAGCTGTTTCTGGAAATTTAAAAAATCCTGTCTTTCAATAGAGGAACTGTACAAAGACAAGAGGCCCATGCCCACCAACAAAAAAACAGTTACCAGCAATATCCCATCAATTTTTCTTAGATGTCTGATTAATGATTTCATTGAAAGATATGGCAATAACTGCTCTGGTTTTTATTGAGCGGTTGAAGTGGCTGTTGACTCGGTGGAAGTGGTTGTCGGCTCTATTAATGGAGGTTCAACCTCCATTATTTCTTCGGGTTCAGGTTCTGGTTCAGGTTCGGGTTCTGGCTCAATAATTGGCTCGGTAGAGGTAGCTTCGGGTTCTGGCTCGGGCTCGGGCTCAACAACTGGTTCTGGTTCTGGTTCAGGTTCAGGTTCTGGTTCAGGCGCTGGTTCGGGCGCTGGCGGCGCGCTGTGGCCGCAAACGCCATCGTCCACCTGGCCGTCGCAGTCATTATCAACGCCGTCGCACAATTCCGGGCTCGGCCCTTTTCCGCCAATACACTCTCCCCAAACTCCGCGCTCGCAAATCTGCACGCCAATCTGGCAATCGCCAACTTCTGTGCCGCAAGGCCGATTAGCGCCGTTTTTACAAAGAGACCCAAGTATTGTTTCAGCTGGCGGTAAAACTTCAATAGACACTGAAGGTTGGCTGGAGGGTTGAGGAGAAGACGATTGAGGGGTTGAGGTAACAAAGTAAGTGGTCACTCCTTCTTTTGGCTCTTGCTTGACAATCGGCTCATAGCCCGGGAACATCTTATCTTTTACGTTCAGCACCAAGCCAATCAAGCCGGTATAATCAACTGAAGCTAACATTTTTGTCTCTCCTTTGGCTCTTTCCTGGGTTTGGACTTCTTTTAAATATTTTAGCTCGTAATCAGCTATCTCCCCTATTTCTTCCTGCACGTAAAGCCCCAGGTCCTCTCCTTCCAAATCTTCCTTGCAGACAGTCAGCTGTTTCTGCCTCAAAACCATTTGCCAGACATTTTCTAAAATGCCAATGGTATGATAAGTGTAATCAATATAATAATTCTGGCTGTCTTCTGTCACATTGCTAATCTGGAACTGGAAATTAAAGTTATCAATGTCAGCTGCCACAATCTGGCTGTTGTCTATACCTTGAACAGTCTCAACTCTTTCGCCCATGACCGTATCCCTGACCCCTTCTGAAGCAAAGATAGAGCCTGTCAAAAGCAAAACCATTCCCAGGATGATGGTAAAAAGATTATGATATTTGATGAAATGTATGACTTTGT
>Ga0180007_10004669_pt1 | contig 14352 bp, 18 predicted proteins | sample MM_PC_MetaG_FD_121122 | JGI IMG/M metagenome (GOLD analysis project Ga0180007, IMG submission 121122) | Groundwater microbial communities from the Aspo Hard Rock Laboratory (HRL) deep subsurface site, Sweden - MM_PC_MetaG | ecosystem: Environmental > Aquatic > Deep subsurface > Groundwater... | reverse complement strand
ACAAATTTTGCTATTTGATAAATTTGATATTTTGATTTTTGAGCCATATTATTCATAAGAATATCATTCCTTTTATAATTTTTGCTTTTATAGTGCCCCGTGCCGATTGCGTATAACAACATATAGGCGTATTTCTTTGAATTATTTGATTCTGGGGCTTGTAGTTGTTGAATTTTGTTTTTTGTTTTTGAAAATGTGGTGTGACTTGATAGTGGTTTTCGCTTTTTTCGGATTTTTTTCGGTTTATTTGGAGCAATCTTTTTAATGAGGTTTTTGGATTATTTGGTTATGGATGTTTTAGAGGCTGTTAAAAGGGAAATGCTTCGTCGCAGACTTAGCAGAAAGACTATTTCTACTTATCTTTTTTATATCCGAAAATTCCTATTGTTTTGTCATAAGGAACCAAGAGAGTTTTCTAAGAAGGATTGCCGTTTATTCTTGGAGATGTTTATGGGAAAAAAATTTTCTTTGGTGGCAAAAAAGAAGGCTATTAATGATGATATTTCTGGCTCAACACTCAATGTTGTTCTTAACTCTTTGAGATTTATGATGGAAGAAGTGCTCAGAAAAAGTATGCGGCTTAATATAAGATATTCAAAAACACCAAAAAGCCTTCCAGCTTGCCTTTCCAGAGATGAAGTCAGAATGCTTATTGATTCAATAACTAATCAAAAACATAAGATGATTGTTTCCTTGATGTATGGTTCGGGATTAAGAGTTGGTGAAGTTGTAAAATTAAAGAAAGAAGATATTTTACTGGCTCAAGACATTGGTTGGGTGAGACATGGGAAAGGTGATAAGGACAGACCTTTTATAATTCCTGAATGTTTGAAAACAGATATTGAAAGTATTATTTCTAAAATCAATAATTGTAATTATCTGTTTTACGGGAATAAAAAAACTCATATCTCTGTCAGGACTGTTCAGGTAATTGTGAAAATTACAGCCATTAAAGTAGGAATTAATGCAAATATTCATTCCCACACATTAAGGCATTCTTTTTCAACCCATCTATTAGAATCCGGAAGCGATGTTACAGTTGTTCAGTCTTTGTTAGGTCATAATGAGGCCAGAACAACCTTGAATTACCTGCATGTTGCAAAGCCTAAACTTATATCTGTTAGAAGTCCTCTTGACTCATTATAATTTTTCAGATGTTTATTTTTATTTTTTGTTTTCAAAGGATAAGTTTTTATTTTAGTTTTTCTTTTAATCTTATATGAGATGTTTTATCGCTTTGAATCTTCCAATGGTTTCTAATATTCTTGAGGTTCAAAAAGAACTTAAGAATAAGGAATTTTTTAGAGGTAAATTCACTGAACCAGAAAACATTCATCTAACACTTAAATTCTTAGGGGAGATTGATGAAAACACAATTTCAAACATTAGACTAAAACTAAAAAATATTAAACATAAGTCTTTTGATTCGGTTATTGATGAAGCCGGATTGTTTTCCGAGAGAATAGTGTGGCTCACAGCAAGTAATGTTTTGGAACTGCAAAGAGAAATCGACGAATCACTATCAGAACTTTTTCCTAAAGAAAAAAGATTTATGAGTCATATAACCATTGCGCGGATTAAGTCCGTAAGTGATAAGCAAGGCTTAAAACAATATTTAAACAGCTTAAAACTTGATATCAAGGGCAGGATTGAATCGTTTTCTTTAATTAAAAGCACACTCACACTAAAAGGATCAAAATATCAAGAAATTGAAAGATTCATGCTGGTAGATATTTAATCATCATATTTTTTCTAACACAGGACCTTCAGGCGTGTCTTTGATTGCAAAGCCTTTTTCTTTTATCTCATCCCGAATTTTATCGGCTTTTGACCAATCTTTGTTTTTTCGAGCATCATCTCTTTTTTTTAATAATTCATCTATGATGCCTGAAACAACAACTTTTTCTTTTTCGAAAGTTTTAATGCCCAAACCAAGAACTTTATCAAAATCACATAGAAGTTTTAATTTTTCATTGTTACCAATCTCTTTATCTTTTACAACTTCCCAGACAACTGCCAAAGCAAGAGGTGTGTTTAAATCGTTGTTAATTGCTTCCAAAAATCTTTTTTTATATTCTTCTTCTATTTTTTTATTAGAAACGCTATCATTGTTTTCTTTAAATGAAACAACATTTTCCTTTAATCTTTTAAGAGCACTTTCTGCTCCATCCAATGCTTCAAAGCTAAACGTTAGTTGTGTTTTATAATGTGCTCCAAGACAAAAATATCTGTAACTTAATGGGTTGTATCCTTTATCTTTTAATACTTGTAATGTTAAAAATTCTCCTTTTGACTTGGCCATTTTTCCTTCTTTCATAACAAGGAAATCATTATGCAACCAATAATTCACCCATTTTTTTCCTATGGCTGCTTCTGCCTGAGCAATCTCGTTTGTATGGTGAACAGGAATATGATCAATTCCTCCACAGTGTATGTCGAATTGTTCTCCAAGATGTTTCATGCTCATAGCGCTACACTCAATATGCCAACCAGGAAAACCTTTACCCCAGGGACTATCCCATTGCATGACATGATTCTGATGTTTTCCAGCAGCTTTAAACCATAAGGCGAAATCTAAAGGATTATGTTTTTCAGGATCAGGTTCAATTCTTGCTCCGGCTTCTAATTGTTCAATATTTAACTTTGCAAGTTTACCATAATCTTTAAACTTACTGATATCAAAATAAATTGCTGTTGAAGTTTCATAAGCAAAACCATTTTCAAGTATTTTCTCAACAAGCTTAATCATTTCAGGAATGTGTTCTGTTGCTTTACACCAAATATTTGGCTCTAAAATATTCAAGTCTTTAAAATTCTCCTTAAATTTCAAAGTATATTTTTTTGCAAGTTTAAGCATCGATTCTTCTGTAAAATCAAGACCTTCTCTTCTAATGGCTTTCACCATTTTGTCTTCTCCAGAATCAGCATCAGAGGTTAAATGTCCAACATCAGTAATATTTATTATGTGTTTAACCTTAAACCTGTTAAATTCAAGTGTTCGCCTCAAAATATCCTCAAAAATATATGCTCGAAGATTCCCAATATGTGCATAGTTATAAACTGTTGGTCCACAACAATACATTCCAATTTCTTCTTTTCTGATTGGCTTGAACTCTTCTTTATTTCGACTTAATGTGTTTGAAAGTTTTAGTTTCATATTATTTATCATAATTAATTAGTTCTTTTTATATGTTTTGAAAAATTAATCAATTATCTCTGTTTCAATTCTTTCAAGATTGCAAAAATCACTTGTGAAATTATAAGCTCCTGCATTTAAAAAAACAATTTTATCTCCAACTTTTGGATTTTTCAGATAAACTCTGTAACGAAATAAATCCATAGAACAAGGAGTAATTCCTTTTATAACAAACGGCTCGCCTTCGCCTGGCTGCATTTCTCCCAGAACAAGCAGTTTAACAGGAACAATTAAAGCATCCAAGTCACTGTTATAAACTGAAGCATTGACAATTATGTTGTTATCATACATTCTGATTATCGAGGTTTCAAGCTTACAGGCAGGAGCAGATATGAATCTTCCGGGTTCAACAATCATTGAAATGTTTTTTTTATTAAGCCAATCTCTTAAATTTTTAATTTTTTTAAGAACAGTTTTTATAACATCAAAATTAGTGTTTGCATACATTGAAGGAATACCACCGCCAATATTAACATATTTAATTATTTCAAAGGTTTCTTCTTCAAACATATTTTCAAGTTCGTATTGTAAATTCCACTCGCTCATATTCTGAGTTTTCCTGTGAAAATGAATGCCAAGAGATTCAATAAAAGGGTTTTTTGAAAGGAATTTTAATTTCTCAGAAACAACTTCTGAATTCATTCCAAAAACAAAATATTTCTCTGTTCTAAGACTGTTTTCTTTTAATTTAACTCTTAAATGAATATTTATTTTCACATGATTTTTTCCCAAGAATAAAAGAATAACTTCAAGATCTGGCTCATTATCAACAACAAAATGTTTCACACCAACTTTTATCAGTTTTTCAATTTCTTCAAAAGTCCATCCTTGAGCAAGAAATATAACCCTGCTTTTGTCTTTTACATTTTCTAGTTCAGTGCTTAAATGAATGCTAAACATGGAATTTGTTTCTTCTTCTAAAATAGTTGTAATCAAAGGATTTGTCTTTGAACTATAAGAAACAATATTTGTGATTAACTCAACTTTGTTATATTGTTCTAAAACTTTTTTTCTTGAAAGTATGAATTTAGGCTTTCGCATTTTTTTTCATCTCATCAACTAAATCTTTTTTGACACTTTTTTTCTTTTTCTTCTTTAACAATCCCTCTATTTCTAATTCTTCAAGAGCTGCAATCATTGCAATTGGGAAAGTGATTGTTACATCTCCATTAACTGTTGCAACATCACTATCATCTTTTACTTTGCCCCAGGATTTTGCTTCGTCAGTTGTAGCTCCAGACATGCTTCCTGAGGTTTTATGGCTTGTTGTCATATAAACAGCGTATTCAGCACCTCCGTGCAGAAGAGTACATAAAATCGCGTGATGCTTTGAAATGCTTCCGCCAAGAGCTATTACTGCTTTTTTTTCATCATGATTGGTTGTGAAAAGTATGTTTCCAAAATCCTTTATTGGGTCAACTATGAAGTCAGGGTGTTTTTGTTGAAATAAGTAAAGATGAAACCCTATTGCACCATCAGTTATTGCGGGGCAGAATATTGGAACATCATTTCTTGCTGCTTGAAAAAGAATAGAATTTTCATCATCAAGCATAAAACCTATTTCTTTTAGTAATTCAGATATGGTCCAACGATTTTCTTTTTTGTAAAGTTCATCAAGCATTGGCATAATCTTATCCTCAAAATTCATATAACTCTCATTTCTAACATATAGATTTCCAACTCTGTTAATGCCTTTTTCATGAAGTTCAACATCATCACTTTCAAATTTTCCAACTAGAAATTTTTCACCTGTTGATTTCATAATGTCTTCTTCAAGTCCACCGGCTGTTGTCACAATTACATCAGCCATACCAAGTTTTATTAGTTGCGCAAAAAAACCCCTAAGACCTGATGTTACCATGTTAGAAGTAAAAGTCAAGAATATTTTTGCAGAGTTCTTCTTCATCTTAACAAAAACATCTTTTGCTTTTGAAAGCTCAATGCTTTGATAACCAAGGCTTTTGAAACTCTGAACTAATTCAGAAACCTTCATTTTTGGAGTCCATTTCAAATCATTAACATATTTCATAATAATCACCTTTTTAGTTTATAAGCTAAGGCAAAGAAAAAATCTTACTTAACTACAAGCCTTAACTGTATTCATAATTTTTTCAAAATGAATATTTATTTATAAAACTTTTCTTAGAGCCGAGTTTAGAATGTCAGATATCTTTTCTTCTTCAGAACGTATATATGTTAGTTTTGATCTTGTTGCAGGATTGTTTGGACCTAAAACACAGCACATTTCAGGACCCTTAGAAATTTCATAAGTGTCTATTTCTCTGGCCAAATCGATTATTTGGTTTTTATCAAAAGTTAGAAGAGGTCTATGAACACAAATATCAACTGCTTCATCAATTATTGCTAAATTCTCCAAAGTCTGACTTGAAACCTGACCAAGATTTTCACCAGTTACAAGAAAATCACAGTCTTCTTTTCCTGCAATTTTTTCTGCAACCCTAAGCATTAACCTTTTTGTAAGAACAAAATAATATCTGTGATTGCAATTTTTAACAATTTGTGAAAACTCTTCGCTTAAATTAATCACAATAACTTTTTTTACACCAATAATTTTTGCAGTTTCAAGAGATTTTTTTTCAGGCTCATCACTAGTGAAAGGTTCGTTTGAAAAATGAATTGCAATGAGGCTTGCACCTCTTTCAATCATCATTTTTCCTGCTACAGGACTATCAATCCCTCCAGATATTAATAATAGACCTTTCATTTTACACCATAAATTTTTTTTGCAATACTCATAATTTTTTTTTTATCTTTTGTTGTTTTAACTGTGAGCTCACCGTATTCTTTAACTATTACTTCTTCCCCATCAACCTTTAAAACAATAACAATTCCTGCATCTTGCAGAACTTCAAAGTTTTTCCTGACAAAATCCATATTTAACTTCAATCTCTTTTTAGGTGTTGCTGTGAAACCTGCTTTTGTTTTACACTCTTTGATAAAAAACATGTTTTTTAGAACGAGTTGTTTTTATAAAAAGATATTGTTTTTTAGTTTTTTTTTAAACATTAAACATACTTGTGAATATATTTGATTGTTTCTTCTAAATTGCCAAAGTCCATAGGTGCTTTTCCCAAATCATTTGCTAGTTTGAGATTGTCAGTTTCAATCTTTAATTTTCTTCCGCCATAATTTTTAAACCAATCATCGTAAAGTTCGTTCAATTGAGCTAAATAGTCATTTTCTGGAAGAGTTAAACCTCTTTCATTTTCTCTTTTAGGATTCAATCGTATTCTTTTCAAGATTCTTTGTTTTAATGTTTCTACATCGGCTTTTAAATAAACTACCAAGTCAATTGGTTGAAGATTTGCTGTTAAACTATCTTTCATACTTTTTATTTTTTCAAATTCATCTTTTGTTAAACGATTTGTGTTGTAAAGATTTTTTGAAAAAGTATAAACATCTTCATCCATTATTCTATCCTGAACACAACTGTTTGGATTAAGTTGCATTTCAAGTCTTTGGCCAAATCTGGAAGTAATAAAATATAATTGAGTTACGTATCCTACTCCTGCCTGATCCATACATTTATAGAAATTATCAAGAACAGTTTTGTTTACTTTTTCACCGTAAAAATCAAAATGATAAAAAGATGCGAATCTCTCAGCGATAAGGCTTTTTCCAGCACCAATATTTCCTGTTAATGCAACTATTTTTTTTCCACTCATCTTTTCTTGCAAACAAAAAATGCATGGTCTTTTTCAAACGGGTCAAGTTCTCTATAATCAACAATAGTAATGTGTTTTTCAAGCTTTTCTCTTACTTCTTTAAACAAAATTTTAGGTTTTTTAGAAACGTCAATGCTTCTGGCTTTTATTGCTAAAAGACCAAAACACCCTTCTTTAAGAAAATAATCACAATTTTTTAAGAATATCTCAACCTGATTTTTTTGGGATATATCTTGAAAAATAACATCAATATTTAAAACTCTGTCCTTGTACTCTTCCGGATGGTTGGCATCTGCAACAATTGGAGCAATATTAGTTCTTTTTTCACTGAGAAACACAAGATCTCTTGCAACTTCTGGTGAAAACTCAACTCCGAAAACAAAACCATTTTGCCCCACGATATCCGAAACAAATGATGGTGTATAACCATGTGCTGCGCCAAGATACAGAACATTTTGTCCTTCTTTAATTCCAAGCTGTGATAAACCTTTTTTCAAAGCCGCAGCGATTTTGCTTCTATTAGGATCCCATTCTCTGAAAAAATCATTTCCCTCACGAACAACTTTTTCATCAAAAAAAGATTGTTCTTTTGAAATGCTTTTTGTGAAGATATTATTTTTGCTATCAGAAAAAATATTTGAAAATTTATGGCTTAAAGGTTTCATATGAATTTTGCCTCCAATTCTCTCTTTAGTTTGTCACCGATGAATTCTCCTTTGAAAAAATCTGCTCTGGCAGCGATACTCAATTTGTCTGCGAGAACTCTTGCAACTTTTCCTCTGTCACTTTTTTTTGCTTTTGAAACTAAAGGGTGCATAATGATATACCCGTGTTTTGGTGGTTTTGAACCACTTTTCAAATGTCGAAATAATGCTTTTTCAGCACCGAGTAATTGCATTGTTGAGCTTGGAATCATTGCAAGTTTTCTAAGAGACCCTGCCTCTTCCAAAAGTTTTGCAGCGATAATTGCACCTGCAATTGTAAGTATGTTTTTACAATAATTCTCCATAACACTTTCAAGATAAGTAGTTATTTGTTCTCTAAGTTCAAACATCGTGCTTGTCGATTTGGCCAGGGAAAGAATGGGTTCAAGATCTTTTTCTTCAAGGTCTTTTCCCATGCTGGTCGTGAGCTGCATTTCATTCATGAGTTCTTGTTTGTTCTTTTTTGCAACTAATTTTACAAATGATTCATTATCAGAAACTTTCTTTGAAAACTCAGGCAAATATATTGCGTACCAATCACGAAGCCTTTTTGAAAGAGAATTAGTTATTTTTGCAAGCTCTTCAATATTATTTATGGCTTGCATTATGTAATTATCCTCTGTTATTGACTCTCGTATCTTATTTTTTGAGAGCACAATATTTTTTTCTCTTAGTTCTAATAAGATGTTTTTTTCTTTCATCATTGTTTTTTGGAATAACAGTTACATTTTTAAATCTTTAGAACCATATTTTTATAAAGAGTTGCATTTTTTACATTTAAAATGGCTAAAATAATTGAAAAAATGAATGCGAAGAGCAGATTTAAGCTTAAACAGTTTGTAAAAGAGCTTGAGCCTTATAAGGGTAGGCATACTGAACTTGTAAGTGTTTATATTCCTGCAGATTATGATATTAATAAGATTATGAACCATTTATTTCAAGAACAAGGAACTGCCAGCAATATTAAAAGTAAAGGCACAAGAGATAATGTGATAACTGCACTTGAAAAAATGATGCAACATTTGAAACTCTTTCCTTTCACGCCACCTCATGGACTCGCAATTTTTTCTGGAAACATTGCAGAACGTGAAGGTCAACAAGAGTTTAAGGTTTGGAGCATAGAACCACCAATTGCTTTAAATCAGCGTCTTTATCGTTGTGATAAGGAATTCGTGCTTGATCCACTTCGTGAGTTGCTTGACACAAAAGAAATTTATGGTATGATTGTTATGGATAGACGTGAGGGTACAATTGCGATTTTGAAAGGTAAAGTAATTATTCCTCTTTTGACAAGACATTCTAATGTTCCTGGTAAATTTAAAGCTGGAGGTCAGTCAGCTCAAAGATTTGCAAGACTCAGAGAGGGTGCTGCAAAAGACTTCTACAAGCGACTCGCCGATTATGTTAAAGAACAATTTTTAGAAATGAAAGAGCTCAAAGGAATACTGGTTGGTGGACCCGGTCCAACAAAGTACACTTTTGTGGATGGAGGTTTTATAACCGATCAAGTAAGGCAAAAAATAATTGCTATAAAAGACCTCTCATACACAGGAGAATTTGGTTTACAGGAGCTTTTAGACAGATGCGACGATGTTTTAGCTGAAGAAGAGGTTATGGAAGAAAAAAAAGTTATGAATCGTTTTTTTAATCTTCTTGCGAAAAATTTTGGAACAGTTAATTATGGAAAAGATGCTGTTATGCATGATTTAAAAATGGGTGCTGTTGAAATTGTTTTATTGTCTGAAGACTTGTCTGATGAAGTGATTGAAGAGTTTGAAAAAGAGGCAGAGGCTCGTGGGAGTGAAGTTGTGATTGTATCAACAGATACTCGAGAGGGTGTTCAACTCAGAGATATAGGGAAAGTTGCGGCAATTCTTCGTTATGAAGTGAAAAGATAAAATTAATTGATTAATTTTTTCAATTCTTTCTTTTATATGAAGAAAAAGTTTTTTATTACAAAAAGTTGTATCTTTTGTTAAAAAAATGTATCTTGAAAAACCTTTTATTGCGTTGAGAATGGGTTCTAATGTCTGGTGTAGATTCTTTTGTTCTTGAAAATAATTGGATTAAAAATATAAAAATTTAAAAAAAGAGGTTCTTAAATATATTAAATGAGTTTGGTAAAAGAAGCTTTCTTGGAGTTATTTCCAGAAAAATTCGAGAACAGAATTATGTTGCTTAAATATTCTGCAAAATTTTCGAAATATAATGCCAATGTTAAATATGATTCTAATAAAATCACTTTTAGTCTTTCAAATGATTGGAAAGATGTTTCAAAAGAAATACAAAAAGGGCTAATACAAAGCTTGTTTGTTAGAGTTTTTAAATCTAACATTAGAACTATATACATTGATCTTTATGAAAAATTTGTTAAGAACATTCCTCGTTTTTCACAGACAACCCAAATTGACCTTATTTTAAAAGCTTCTTTTGAAAGAGTAAATAACAAGTATTTTTTCGGCTTTTTAGACTTGCCAAACCTTGTTTTTGGCAGAGAATCTTTTTCAAAGCTTGGAAGTTATGATTACATGTCTAATACAATAACTTTAAGCACGGCACTATTAGATGATGAAGAATTATTGGATTATGTGATGTATCATGAAATGCTTCATCAAAAACTTAAGTTTTATACTAAAAATGGCAGGAATTATCACCACACATCTAAGTTTCGAGAAAAGGAAAGGGCTTTTGAAAATCCTGTGGTTGAAAAGAAACTAAAAAGTTTTCTTGCAAAAAAGCGTATGAAAAAACTTTTCCGTTTGTGGTAGTGCTAATCTCTCCTCATATTTAAATGAGAAACTATTTAAATGAACTTTTTTTTCTTAGAGTATCAATATTAGAGTATCAATATTAGAGTATCAATATTATGGTGATATCAATGGCTGAAATAAAACACAAGAGCGTTGGCAGTTTACAAAAAGGAAATTATGTTGTGCTTGAAGAAGCACCTTGTATTGTTACAGATGTAAAGATTTCAAGACCTGGAAAGCATGGTCATGCAAAAGTCAATCTTACAGCTGTAGGTATGATTGATGGAAAGAAAAGAAATACTGTTATGCCAGGTCATGATTCAATTGGAGTTCCGATTATTGACAAGAAAAATGCTCAAGTTTTGAGCGTGATTGGTGATGTTGCAAATGTTATGGACTCTGAAACCTATGAAACATTTGATTTAACAGTTCCAGAAGAGCTAAAAGAACAAGTTAATGAGGGCACAATTGTCGTTTATTGGGTTATAATGAATGATAAAGTGCTTAAACAAATCAAGAACGAATAAACTATAAATTCACAAGATATCATGTTATTAGGAGGTTTTTAAATGGTAAAATTCCCGGAAGCTGAAGCAAGACTTTTTCATAATATCTTTATTTGTCGTAAATGCAAGTCAAAGATAAGGGCTTCAAACCTAAAAGTTATTGCAGGAAAGATAAAGTGTCGTAAGTGTAATGGAAAAGCCTTAAGACCAATTAAGAAGAAATAAACAGAATAAATAGTAAATCTTATATACTTTGGCTTTCTAATTTTCTTTATGAGTTTTTTATCAGCGATTTTAGAGTACAAATTCATAATACTTTTTTATGCAATAATTGTTTTTATTGTTGTTTATTTTCGGAAAAAGTTTGATTTTCAAGCTAAATTCATTGCTTTGTACAGAACAAAGTTTGGTATAAAGTTTATGGAACGTTTTGCTAATCGTCATTCAGAACTTGTAAGAATAATAGGTCTTGTGGCTATTGGTGCAGCATATATGGGCATGATTTTCATCGTTTTTTTCATATTTAAAGGTTTCTACTCGTTGTTTTTCATTCCTGATGCCCCTCCGGTTTTATCGCCTGTAATTCCAGGGGTCCCAATTCCCGGAAGCCCTATTTTTGTCCCTTTTTGGTATGGTATAATTGCTCTTTTCATAGTTGTTGTTTTTCACGAGGCAGGTCATGGTGTTGTTGCACTTGCAAATAAGGTTAAAGTTGATCATACAGGAATTGTTTTTTTTGGTCCTTTAATTGGTGCTTTTGTTGAGCCTGATGAAAAAGAGCTTAAAAAGAAAAGTGATGTTGTACAATATTCAATATTTGCAGCAGGTCCTTTTGCTAATATGATTCTTACTGCGATTATTCTTTTATTATTTGTACTTGCTTTTAATCCTTTGATTGATGCAAATTATGACTCTGTTGGTATTTATTTTAAAGAAATCCAGGAGGGTTATCCTGCAGAACTTGCAGGTGTATTGCCAAATGAAGTATATACTTCTTTGAATGGTGAGGAAATACTTGCTGTGAATGATTTTGTTGCAATACTTGATGATGTTAGGCCTGGTGAGAATGTTACTTTATCTAATTCAAATTATTCTCATGTGATAACAACTGAGGGAAGTCCTGATGATCCTTCTAAGGGTTACTTGGGTGTTATGGGAATCCAAAACAAGGTTGTTTTAAGGAATCCCAAGCTGAGAATCCCTTTTAAGGGGTTTATGTGGTTTTATGGGTTGTTACAATGGGTTGCAATGCTTAGTCTTGGTATTGGTCTTGCAAATCTTTTACCTCTTGGTCCTGTTGATGGTGGTAGAATGCTCTCTTTAAGTCTTCAAAAGATAAAAGGCAAGGACAAAGGTATTCGCATATTTACAAAAATCACTGCTCTTTTCATATTACTAATGTTGATTTTGGTTTTTGTTCCAATAATTAAAGCGGTTGTTGGCTTATGAAATTAATAATTACTAGACACGGAGAAACACTTGAAAATATTAATGGTATTTGTCAGGGTCACCTTCCAGGCACTCTTTCTGAAAATGGAAAATTGCAGGCTAAAAAACTCGCTTTAAGATTTAAGGATGAAAAGATTGATGCAATTTTTTCTAGTGATCTTGCTCGGTCTTCTGATACTGCAAAAGAGATTGCGAAGTTTCATCCAGAGGCAAAGCTCGAATTTGTATATGAGCTTCGTGAATGTGATCATGGTTCAAAAAATACTGGTAAACATTTTTCTCAGATTGATTGGAATTCCAGAGATGGTATGGAATCGCGTGAGAGCATGAGAGTTCGTTCTAAGAAAATAATTGATAGGGCTTACAGGATGTATCCTGATGGTTTTGTTGTTTTTGTTGGTCATAATGGTGTTAATCGTGCGTTAATTAGTGTTATTATGGATTTGCCTGAGGCGTTTATGGCTCGTTTTGGTCCTTTTTTAAACACTTCTGTTAGTGTTTTTGAGATAAAAGAGAATAGACAACATTTAATTCATCTTCTTAATTGTGCAAAACATCTAGATTAATTTTGTCACTATGAAGTGATTAAAAATAGAAAACTTTATAAATAACTAAATTTTACACTAATAAAAAAGGTGAAAAAATGCCAATAATCAAACGAGACGCTAAACAAATTAATGTTTATTTATCCAGAACATTTGCAAACTATACAATTCATGAAGAAAAAAACAGTTTTATTGTTTTTAAAAACTCAGATTCAATTGATAGATTTCATAACAGTTCTGATTTAGAAATAAATTCTCCAAACATTGGAAGAATAGTTGAAGTTGAACGTGATGAAAACATTGATGTGATAACCATGAGATTATATAATTCACAGTATATCTCTAATGCTGAAAAATTGTCACAACTTTACGACAGAGAGTTTCCAGAGACAAAAATTAGACTAATTACAGGTCTTTCAAATGAATAATTTTTTTTTTAGAACAAATCTTTAAAAACAATCTTTCTTTCTTACAAGTACTTTGACAAAACCAGATATTCCAATAGAAGATTTTAAACTCAAAAAAGAAGAAATGGAAACAGGAATAACCTATTTATTATGTCCAGATGTTAATTGTAATCTTTTTTGGGATGATTTAGGACCTGTTCCCTGTGAATCAAATTGTCCAAGACAAAAAGATTTAGTTAAAATACTTTATTGCAATCGCTGTAATGATTTAGTGGAATTACCAGGTACTCATCATTTGTGGCAAAGAGTCGATCATCTTTGTCCAGTTGATCAATTGACTTTCTTTGAATTAAGAAAAACCTCTTATAGAATTATTTTTGAAAAACCCATGTAAAGCTTTAAAAACTATTTCTATTTCTAAAATTTATGATAAGCATAGTTTTGGTTGAACCAGAAAATCAAGGAAACATAGGTGCTATTGCGAGACTTATTGCAAACTTCGAATTTGAAAAACTGATTTTAATAAATCCTAAATGCAAGATTGAAGAAGAAGCGTATAATAGAGCAAAACATGCACAAAAGATTCTAAAAAAAGCAAAAATAAGTGATTTTTCAAAACTAAAAAAATTTGATTATCTTATCGGAACCACTGCAAAACTAGGTTCAGATTATAATATTCCAAGATGTCCAGTTACACCTGAACAATTAGCAGAAAAAATTTCTAAACTTGAAAAGAAAACAAAAATAGCAATTCTATTTGGAAGAGAGGGAACAGGACTTACAAATGAAGAACTAAAAATGTGTGATTTTACAGTTACAATTCCTGGAAGTGAAAATTATCCAACACTAAACCTAAGCCATGCTGTTGGGATAATACTTTATGAATTATTCAAGAAACTGTCCGGAGACAAAAGAACAGTGCACATAAAATCTGTTTCTAAAAGAGAAAAAGATCAAATCGAAAAGATGTTTATAGAAGTTCTTGACAAGATGACTTTTTCAACTCCTGAAAAAAAAGAAACACAAAAAATAGTTTGGAAAAAAATATTTGGAAAAAGTTTTCTTACAAAAAGAGAAGCATTTGCAGTGATGGGTTTTTTGAAAAAATT
>Ga0180007_10004667_pt1 | contig 14358 bp, 18 predicted proteins | sample MM_PC_MetaG_FD_121122 | JGI IMG/M metagenome (GOLD analysis project Ga0180007, IMG submission 121122) | Groundwater microbial communities from the Aspo Hard Rock Laboratory (HRL) deep subsurface site, Sweden - MM_PC_MetaG | ecosystem: Environmental > Aquatic > Deep subsurface > Groundwater... | reverse complement strand
GAGAGGGAGATTATCTCGACCTTCAAGCATAAGTAAAGAGTGTTTATGGATACAACCAAGGCCCTCGGTATCTTACCGGGGGCCTAATCTTTCAAGGCCGTATTCGAGTAGGGGCCGGACAATATATGGGCGGTGCCTTGAGCGTAGTTAGGGTCTAATATACCTGATTTTGCATAGTTTTAGACGATACTTGCATAGTTTCTTGGGTTGTGCTAAAATAGTCATATGACCGAAAAGCTTTTAAATATCAGGGAGGCAGCAAAACTGCTTGGAGTTTCTGTAGATACATTGAGACGCTGGGATAAGAGCGGCAAGTTAGTTGCGATCAGAAAAGCTGGTGGGACTCATCGTTATTATACGGTAAGGGATTTAGATATGTTTTCTAGTGATTTAATAAAGTTAGTGAACGAATGGGCACTTTCTGCGGGCGTCATATCGCCAGAGTTCTATTGTTCCAATAGCGCTGTTTTCCAGGCGAGGCTGATGAAAATGCAAGAGGAGATGTTAGTTGCGGGTACAGGGCAGGGATTAGTTTCACTCGTAGGAGCTGTTGCAGGGGAGATAGGGAATAACTCTTACGACCACAACTTAGGGAACTGGCCTGATGTGCCGGGTGTGTTTTTCGGATATGATATCCATAAGGGTGTTATTGTGCTCGCAGACAGAGGACTGGGTATTTTAAAGACCCTAAGTCGCGTTAGACCTTCTCTTGTTACCCATGAAGAAGCTCTACGCGTAGCATTTACAGAAATGATCTCCGGACGTGCGCCAGAGAAACGGGGAAATGGTCTAAAGTTTGTCCGTCAGGTTATTGCCAAAAACCCTATTAGCTTGTCTTTCCAGACTGGGGATGCGGAAGTACAAATAGCGAAAGACAGTGGGGACGTGAACACTACAAAGGTAAAAGAGGCGATGCAAGGATGTTTTGCGATTATTAGATTCTAAGTACAATTTTTATGCTTATTGAACTCAAAAAGTTTGGAACCACTCTTGTATCTCGACAGACTGGTCGGGAAGCTTGGGCCGCATTTCAACCAGCTCTTCACGCTCTTAGCCCCAAAGAGAAGCTTGAGGTCAGTTTTGACGACATTTTAACATTTTCTCCCTCTTGGGCAGACGAGTTCCTTACACCGCTCCAGAAAGAGTTCGGTAGGAGAGTTGTTTTACGCGAAACTAGCAATCCTTCCGTGAAGGCAACTTTGGATATTCTTGAGATACGATAGGGTACTGGTTCGACAGTATATGTTGTACGACGTTTGGGCTCTTAAAACTTGGCTCGGCCAAGTTTTCCACATATAGTGGACTTGACAGGGGTGTTTAGTGTACGTTATAGTGTACACATATGGATCCAAAGAAAACTCTCTCTATTACCGAAGCGAGGAAGCGTATCTTTGAGATTATAAACGAGGTACAAAAACCCGATACGTACTATACCCTTACGGAAAAAGGCCGTCCCAAGGCCGTGATTTTGTCTGTGGAGGAATTTGAATCTTTATGGGAGACGATTGAGACGCTGGAAGAGATTCCAGATTTGGCAAAGGATATTAAGGAGTATGAGCGAGATAAGAAGAGCGGAGCAGATAAGTTTTATCCTACCCTTGAACAAATTTTGGAGAAGGAAGGTTTTGTGGTCGCAGATAAGGTGAAAGAGAAATATGGAGTACCAAATAAGGCTCCGGCCAAGCGCGGAAAAAGAAAAGGGGAAGCTTCCCGAAAGAGATAGGTTGCGGCTTTCAGTTGTTTTTGTGGTATTGAGGTCGAACCCTTACCTTGGGAAAAAACTGCACGGAAAGTTCAAGAGTTTTTATGTATTGCGCTCATGGCCCTATCGTGTAGTTTACGAAGCAGATGAGCAGCAAAAGATGGTAACGATTATCCGTATACGGCATCGCAAAGATTTTTATAAATGAAACAATCATTCACGGTTCGTGATCTTCCTGCGGCAGAGCGTCCCAGGGAGCGGCTTGAAAAGTATGGAGCAGAGTCGTTGTCTGCCCAGGAACTTCTCGCGCTGGTACTGGGTAGGGGAGTGCGGGGAGAATCCGTAATGATGACTGCCCAATGCTTACTCTCGGAGTTTGGCTCCTTGGAGGGGGTAATGGAGGCCTCTCTTCAGGACTTAAAAAAGCTCAACGGCGTTGGCACGGCAAAGGCAAGTCAGATAAAGGCATGCCTGGAGATTGCCAGAAGAGCCCAGGCACAGAGAGACGCGGTCCAAGCCGCGCCTCAAAAAAGGGGAGCGCGCGTTGTTTCTCCCCAGGAGATCTATGCCATGGTGCAAAGCCGGCTCCGTGAGTACTCCAAGGAGCACTTCTTTGTGCTTTCTTTTGATACAAGAAATAAGCTTTTGGGCATGGATACCATTTCTGTTGGCACCCTCAACGCGAGTTTGGTGCATCCGCGGGAGGCCTTTGAGTCCGCCATACGCCGCCACGCAGACCACATTATTGTTGTGCATAACCATCCTTCCGAAGAACTGGAGCCATCAGACGAAGACAGGGAGGTTACCAAGCGGCTTTCTGAAGGCGGGAGGATCCTGGGTATAGAGCTTGCAGACCATGTGATTGTGACCAGGGCAGGGTACAAGAGTTTTAAAGAGCACGGGCTTCTATGAGCGAGGTATTGTTATACTTTAAGGAATCCGCCCAGGTTGCCTATGGGGGAGAAGAGCAGGAACTCTTTCCCGAGAAAGACCTTGTAAGGGCGCAGTTTGTGGTGGAGCTCAACGAGCGCCTGGGCTATCCGCTCTCTTCTATTCATATTGGCGCGCTCGTATGGGTGGAGGGTGCGGGCTTTGAACAGATAGATGTTGTTGTAGGAAGCGAAATGGGAGATATCATGATTGCGGCCGCCGTAGAGTCGCCCAAAGAATACGAGAGCCGGCAAGAACAGGTTATGCGCGGCCTGTATTGGAAAGCGGCAGTCCTTGCAAGAGCAAAACGGGTGCGTTGGCTCGTGTACTATACGAGATGGTACCATATTGGTGTGCTCTACAAGCGCCAGCTTGTTGTTGATTACGCAAAGTATCCAAATTACGCGGCTTGGCAGACAGCAAGTTTCCCCTCCGCGGGAGTCCTCCCTGTCCATAGTCCCGACGCATGACGCAAGATTTACTCAAAGAGCATTACGGCTTCACAGAGTTTCGGCCGGGGCAAGAGGATGTTATCCAAAGCATTTTAGCGGGGCGCGATACCTTAGTCGTAATGCCCACGGGCGGAGGCAAATCGCTCTGCTACCAACTGCCTGCGTTGGCCCTTGATGGCACAACCCTTGTGATTTCTCCCTTAATCGCGCTTATGAAAGATCAGGTGGACGTTTTGCAGAAAAGGGGAATAGCGGCGTCGTTTATTAATTCTTCACTCACAGAAAAAGAGATTAAAAAAAGAACCAATGACGCGCTCGCGAGCAAAATAAAAATTCTCTATATCGCCCCGGAGCGTCTCAATAGCGGCTTTAGCGCTGCTTTGCAAGAGATTCCCGTAAGCTTTGTGGCAATTGATGAAGCGCACTGCGTCTCAACTTGGGGTCACGATTTTCGGCCGGATTACCGTCTTATTAAAGAACATATTGATGCTCTTTTGAAGCGCCCAATTGTTGCGGCCTTTACCGCCACTGCCACGCCCGAGGTACGGAGAGATATTGTGGAGCGGTTGGGTCTTCAAAAACCGCATGTTTTTGTGCGTGGGTTTGATCGGCCCAATCTGCGATTTTTCACTCAAGGGTGGATGAGCGAATTTGAGCGCGACTGGGAAGTTTTGCGTTTGGCAGAATCTTTGGCAAAACCCGGCATTGTGTACGTGGGCAAACGAGACAAATCAGAAGAACTCGCGAGGTTTCTTTCCAATAAGGGGATTCAAGCCATGCCGTATCACGCGGGATTAAAAACAGAAGAGAGGACAGCCACTCAAGAGGCCTTTATGAAAGATGAACTGCCCGTGATAGTTGCTACCATTGCCTTTGGCATGGGCGTTGACAAGGCAGACGTTCGGTTTGTTGTGCACGCGGGTATGCCGGGAACTTTAGAGGGGTATTATCAGGAAGCGGGCCGGGCCGGCCGCGACGGCAAACCGGCCACCTGCGTTTTACTGCACAGTGGGGAAGACAGCGCCCTGCAGAATTATTTTATTCGCAGAAACTGCGAAGATTCTCTGGCGCGCGGCAAACCCGTACAGGAGGCCTTGGCGGTGCGCGCGTTAAAATACGAAAAGCTTAGAAAAATGGAAGAATATGTTAAGGCCAACGCCTGCAAGAGAAGAATAATCCTGGATTATTTTGGAGACGAAAGCGCGCGCCGGAACAAAAACTGCGGCGGCTGCGGCCCCTGCCTCCATTAACTCACCAAGCTTGGGCCTGGGCGAAGACCGTCTTCGCCCAGGCCCTAAAGCCATTTAAGATTGTTTATGCAAAGAAAAGATTCATTCGCCGTAGGTACAATCCATCACTTGTATAATCGCGGCGTCGCGAAATGTCTTATATGTAAAAGTGAGGCGGACTTCTGGCGGTTTATTCAAGGCCTGTGTCTTTTTAACGATAAAAAAGCCACAAGCAGTATACTTTGGCACCTGGAACGCGACAGAGGCCGCCTTACTATGAATGTTTTGAAAGACTATGTAATTGGGCAAAATAATAAGAGAGAACCCTTAGTGCGTATTCTTGCGTATTGCATAATGGGTAATCATTTCCATCTTTTAGTGGAAGAGATACAAAGAGAAGGCATTACACAATTTATGCGTAAACTCGGCACTGGCTACGCTAACTATTTCAACAAAAAACATGACCGCGTAGGAGGTTTGTTTCAAAACGTTTTTAAAAATGTTCTCGTGGATGACGATCTATACCTGCAATACCTTCTTGTTTATATCAATGTGCTCAACCCGGCAAGCATTATTGAGCCAAATTGGAAGAAGGAAGGAATACAAGATACTAAAAAAGCATTGGATTTTGCGGCATCTTATCAATGGGGCAGCCACATGGATTATCTGGGAAAGCGAGGGTCACTCATTTTAGATAAAGGACTGTTTGCTGATATGTTTCCAAGCTCTCAAGCATACCTTGATCTTGTGAGGGCGGTATTGCGAGAAAAGAAGTATCAGAGCATTGAACACCTAACACTTGAATAAGCGCCATTTGGCGGGCTTGGCCTGGGCGAAGACGGTCTTCGCCCAGGCCGGTCTTCGCCCAGGATCTACATCTAGGTTAAACCCAGGTAGGATGGTAGCCAAACCGGTGATTTTTTGATAAAATAAAGGCATGGATTACAAAGGCGTAATTATTGAGGAGAGTTTGGAGAATAAAGATGTTCTTAGTGAGGTTACGATTTTGGAAACGAAAGTTGAGGAAGTAACGGAAGAACATCACACTCCACATCTTAAGCAATGGACGTTGCATACGATTGAGATACCGGAAGATAGGGGAGCGGAGGTTGCAGAAAAGATAAGTAAGGTTCTCGCAACCAGTCACGGTCACTGGTACGCGGATTTTAAGAATGATACGCATCATTACATTATTTTTCGCAATAAAGTTTTTTACGTAGATAGAGAAAGCAAAGAGCAATATGATGAAGCAGAACGTTATGGTACTTCAGTCGGAATACCGGAGCACCAACTTATAAATTATGAGGGCGAATATAAGGATAGGTTATGAAGAATAAAAATTACGCAAAAGTAGGTAATAGATGGGGGAAACCGGCGTACCGAACGCCCTCCAGTTTCCGCTCCCGCCAATCCATTAGGACGACGGCGAAAAAGGGAGGAGGGGGAAGGCGGGACCGAGGGTCCAAATAATTACGCTTAAATAGGGCTCAACTTGGTTTAGCCAAGTTTTCCACAGGGAGTTTTAGGCCTAAATAGGCCTCTTTTTGTTGTGCCTAGGTTCGGTCTAGGCAGGGGACACATATTCTATTCAAATGCTTCCAAGTAGTTGAGGCATTACGGAAAAATTGTGCGACATTGTAGACAAAACGGAATATTCGTGGTAAAAGAATGGTAGAATCTATTTTTTCGCAGGAGGTTGTATGACAAGAAGACAGAAAAGGAAGCGTGGCAACAAGGACAGAGAACGTAAGGGTATCGCGTACAGAGAGTTCCAAGCTATACAAGCAACCGTACAATCAGCTGAACAACAACGCATAAACGAAGGAGGCAATGGCCAGGAAGGGACCGAAGTACGGAGAACCTCAATATCCGTTTCGCACTCGCAGAACTTTTCACCAAAACTCGCTGAGGTTCAAGACCCGAATTTCCCATATTTCGCGGTAAGTGCGGTGCGGTACTTGGAAAGATGCGGGCTCTGCGATTTTCCTGTAACATTAGAGGGCAGGTGTATAAACTCTGGGTGTCTACAGGACTGGGGCGACCCGCGAAAACTAACAGAGGAGCTCGTTTTCCAGATGATTGAGAAAGCAAAGGCGCTTTCCCAGTCCTAAAACTGGTGTCCCTTATGAGACACCAGTTTTGTTTTTAACGTAAACTTAGTAGGAGTAAGTTTTATCGGTAATTGACAGGGGAGCGGGAATAGGGTAAGAAAGGTGGTAGCATAACGGAAGGAAGGAGGCGACGTAATGCGAGTGGCCATTGGGTGTATGGTGGCAGGAGTAGCGATCGTTGCCGGCAACATTGTTGCCACGGCGACGGATATTTACTGGACGTCCATCTCAGTATCTCTTCACGTCAGTGGTTTTGCTCTGTGTTTCTGGGGCATCTTGTCGTATTTGGGTAGAAACATCAAGCGGAGCAACTAGCGTTTAGTTTTGCCTCGTATCTTGTTGGAGGAGCCCTTCGGAAGGAGGGCTCTTCACTTAGTTTACTTGAGGTTTTTGCCGCTGTGGAACCTTATATTGTTGAGAAACGAGGTGGATGGTTGGAACGAGTAAACTCAATAAGTTTTTCATCACTTGGCACAAGAAGATAAACAAAATCCGTCATAACCTCAAGGTTCATCCAGACTTTAAAGAGAGAGACGCTGCCAACCTCCACTAAAAGAGGTTTTTCGTTATCTTTGTAGATCCCTAGATCTGCACGACCCCAACGTAGGTCTGGTTCCCGGACAACCTCGAACTGCTGGTGGAGAAAATGATTTTCAATATCTCTCATTGTAGTAGCATGCCACTCTTGGCCATGCAGTATTTTGGGCCTTTTACGTTGTTCAAGATGAGGTGGTTTTAATGTCCAAAAACTTGAAAGGGAAAGAAGTTATGAGTACCGCAATTCTCCTTAGTAAACATTGTTTACACTGAATAGGAGCGTTGCGTTCTTCCTTGTGAAAGGTCACTATTGTACCCTCCAGCCAGTTTATTTCTTTAGATATCTGTCGTTCTACTTCGTCCCAAGGGAGGGATTTGTTGTAGGATAGAGCCATAAGCGTCTATAAATTAAACGCAACGATTTATGGTAGCTGTCTGCCGCCGTGGAATTTCTTGTGGATTTCCCGTAACTGTTTGCTCGTGAGGTGAGCGTAGATTTGAGTGGCGGCAATGCTCTTGTGCCCCAAGAACTCCTGCAGGGTTCTAATGTCTACACCTTGCGCAAGTAGATCGGTTGAGAAAGTATGGCGCATGACATGCGGGGTGACGAGGGCAGGGGAGAGGCCGGCCTTCACCGCGTAGCGCTTTATAACTTCTTGTATGAGACGGGGACTGATTCTGCGGGGTCCGGTCTTTTTTGCTTCACTTAGATAGGTAATAAATAAGGCATCGTGATTGTCTTTTCTTGTTCCCAGGTACTTCTGAAGCCATTCCAGCGCTCGTTGCGAGAAGTACACGGTGCGGATTCTCCCACCCTTTCCTTGTATACTTATTTCCAGCTCTTCGGAGGGATCTTTCGGGAGGCGAATCTGCTCCCTGTTCAACGCGATAAGTTCTGCGATGCGCAATCCCGTGGAAAAGAAGGTCTCCAGGATAGCGCGATTTCTCAACCCATGAAAATTCGAAGTATCTATGACATGAAGGAGTTTGCCCAACTGTTCAAGGGAGAGGAAACGGACTTGCCGCTCTTCTTTTTCTCTTGCAAGCTTTACCTTGTCGGGAGGAAGGGCCTCTATGTCCCGTTCCGAAAAGTATTGGAGGAGGGAACGAAGAGCGATGAGATAGTAGTTCTGGGTGGATTTCTTTAAAGAGAGGCCGCGAGACAGGTGCAGCCGGTACTGGCGGATATGGTCCAAGGTGAGGGCTTGGGGAGGAAGTTCCTGGAGATGGACTTGTGAAAGCCAGGAAAGAAAACGTTTCAGAAAGTTATGGTAATTCTTCTGGGATTTGGAAGCCAAGCCCTTTTCAATATCCAACCAGTCCAGAAAGTCAGGGATATGCTCTCCAAGGGGTTTTTGGGATTTTGCCATAAAGAGCGTCGCAGGACTTAACTACGCGTTTAAGTATAATTATGCGCAACGCTATCACTCTTTACCATAGCCCTCCCCCAGGGGGGCTGTCAAGGGCTTAGAGGAGGCCCAAAACGCCTGAGAGGGGCCTTTTTGGCCCTCATGTACCCAGGACAGGATATAAGGTGGTCGTTGACTATTCCCACGCCCTGCATGAAGGCGTAAAGGGTAGTGGGGCCTACGAACCGGAAGCCCCTCGCCCGCATGTCTTTACTTATGGCCTGCGCTTCTTTGGAGGTAGTAGGAATGTCCCCTGCCCTCTTGTAGCGGTGCTGGAGGGTCTTCCCTCCCGTGAACTGCCAGAGGTATGCCGAAAAGGAGCCATACTCTTGCTGTAAGGCGAGGATAAGCCGCGCGTTGGAAATGGCGGCCCCAATCTTTCTGCGGTTGCGTACAATCCCGGTGTTGCCCAAAAGCGCCGTTACCTCTCCCCTACCGTATCTTGAAATTTTTTCAGTATTGAAATTGGAGAACGCTTTTTGGAAATTATTCCTCTTGCGCAAAATGATTTCCCAACTCAAACCCGCCTGAAAGGTGTCCAGCAGAAAGTACTCATAGAGTTTTGTATCTTCAAAACAGGGTCTCCCCCACTCTTTATCATGATACACTTTCATTTCCTGACTTCTCTCAGCCCATGAGCATCTTTTCTTATCCATATAGTATATGATTTAGCCCTATGATAAAGAGTTTCACTCCTTAGCAATTCCCCTGACACCCCTGCTTAAGACACCTTCGGTTTCTTACGTTGTTCGCTACGCTCACTCCTATTTTTCCACCACAGGGGAATTGCTCTTTCACCCCGTAGAGGAAAACAGCGATCCGCCAGCTGGCGGAGAGCGTTAGAAACCGTGGGTTTCTAAATATGTGGGCCGGGGCGAAAGGATTATCATGGTAGGCCGCCATTTCAGGATTTTTGTCGGCCCAGGGGCACCTATTCTTCATCGTCCGCATTTCCTGCAAAGAGTTCTTTGAAGCGTTCCCACAGGGATTGCCCCGCATCTTGGAGTTCTTCTTTTGCCGAGTCCTTGAGCTGTTCCTTTTCTTTTTCAAACTCCTCTTCTGCTGTATCCCTGCGTTCCTCAATGATGTTTCCGAGCCAGTTCAGTACAGGAGAGAATAGGAAATCCCAAACCTTCTGCAGGGTGGGCAGGAAGGTTTTGTTCCAGATATTCACCAGGGCCTGCGGAAGGCCTTTTGTTATTTTCTCAAGGAATCCCCTGCTCTCTTGCAGGGTATCTGGCACCTCGAGTGCTTCCTGGGCCTGTATGGGACTTAGGCAGAGAAAAAGGAGCAAGGGAAGAACAAGAATATATTTCATAATTTTGCTTTTGCTTCTTCTATTCGCTGGAATGTTTTTGTTCTTCCAAGGGCCTCTGCCACCTCAAAGGGACCCGCAGACGCCTCCCTTCCCGTGAGGGCTACCCGGAGGGGCCAGAGAAGGAATCCGCGGTCTTTTTCTTCCTCGGCTGCGGGGAGCAGGATTTTAGCAATTTCCTCTTTGTTCCAATCCTTTTCCTCTATACCGCCAAGCAACTCCCCTACTCTCTCGAGGGCCTGTTGCGTTTTGGCGGGAGGAGTTTCTTTCCAGCTAAGCAGTGTTGCTTCGTAAGAAAGTTTTTCTTGAAAGAAAAAGTCCGCGAGGTTTGTTATCTCTCCGAGTCGCTTAAGACGCTCCTGGTAGAGTGCCACAACGGAGCTAAGCTCTTTCTCCCCTATCTGTTTACCGGTGGCGACAACTCGGTACCGCCCTTTGGAGATTTCTTCCAGGAGGTTCGCTTGTTCCAGATAGGGCGCGCAGAGTTCGGCGAGTTCTCCTGTACTCTTCATACGGATGTATTGGCCGTTGAGCCAGTCGAGGCGCTTGAGATTGAGCACCGCACCCGCCTTCTGCACGCGCTTGAGGGAGAATTCCTTGAGGAGGTCGGAAAGCCGGAATATATCCCGTTCGTCTCCAGGATTCCAGCCCAGGAGAGCCAGGAAGTTTATGACGGCTTCCGGGAGGTATCCTTCCTTTCGAAAGCGCGTGAGCGAGTTGTCTCCGTGTCTCTTGCTTAGTTTAGTCCGGTCCTCGGCGAGCAGGAGCGGAAGGTGGGCATAGGCAACAGGAGGAAGCCCGAGCGCTTCTTGGAGGAGAATCTGTTTGGGGGTGTTCGGAAGGTGGTCCTCCCCTCGAATTACGTGGGTAATGGCCATGTCAAAGTCGTCCACAACCACGGAGAAGTTGTACAGGGGGGATTCGAGGTCTTTTGCGAGCACAAAATCCCCAAGGAGACCCGTGTCCATGGAGATTTTCCCACGAATGAGGTCATCGAAGACCAAGGTGCGGGATGGCGTGAGAAACCGTATAATGCTTGTTCTGCCCTCCGTTTCCTTGCGCTCCACCTCTTCTTTCGTGAGTTGTCGGCACTTTCCCGTGTAGCGCGGCGCCTCTCCCCTACTCTGCTGGTCCTGGCGCATCGCCTCTAGTTCTTCTTTGGCGCAGTAGCAGCGGTAGGCCTTATCCTTGGCGAGCAATTCCTCTAAGCGTTTCCGGTATCCTGCCGCGCGTTCTGACTGCCGGTAGGGGCCGTAGGGCCCTTCCCTATCCGGACCCTCGTCCCATTGAAGTCCAAGCCACCTAAGGTTTTCCAGGGCATCTTCTTCCCATTCGGGACGCGAACGCTCCCGGTCTGTATCCTCAATGCGCAACACGAACACCCCCTTGTTCGCTTTTGTGAACAGATAATTGAAGAGCGCAGTCCTCGCGTTTCCCATCTGGAAGGGTCCCGTGGGAGAAGGCGCAAACCTTGTTCTTACTCCTTTTGTAGTACTTCCCTTCTCTGCCATATATTCTTACTGTACCACAAAACCGCCCTTCGGTAAACTCAGGCCCTTCGGCCTCCTTGGCGATTATGGAGCGAGGAACTTCACCAGGTATTCCGCAATGGTTTTTGCTGCATTGGGCTTGGCAAATGCGGAGGCGGCTGTCTTCATGTGCTCCAGTTCTCGGGGGTTTGAGAGCACGTTCTTGAGTTTCTGCAAGAAGAAGTGCGGGGTAAGGTTGGGGGCCTCCAGTACGATGGCAGCTCCCGACTTTGCGTATTCGTAGGCATTCTGGAGCTGGTGGTCCTGGGCGGCTTCAGGAAGCGGAATAAGCACGGAGGGTTTGCCAAGGGCGGCAATCTCAAAGAGTACTCCTCCGCCAGCCCTGCTGCAGATGAGGTCGGCCGCGGCGTACGCATGGCGTAGGTCCTGTTCCCGGAGGAAGGCAATGGGGTGGTAGGAGGCGCGCATGGTTTTGTCTGTTACCGCCTCGGCCTCCCCCTTCACCCTTTTCAGGTCCCTGTTCCCGGTCTGGTGGATGAGTTCGAATTCCTTGAGCATTTCAGGGAACGTCCCGAGTATGAGCTCATTGATGCGTATAGCTCCCTGCGACCCCCCGAGCACGAGTAGAACGGGTTTTGTACCCTGCAGGGAGAAAAGTTCGGCTGCCCTCTCGCGGGAGCCCCCGAGCAGGTTCATCCGTATGGGGTTTCCCGTGACTAGGAGCTTGTTTTTTGGGAAGCCCTGCGTTCGGAGGAACGAAACAAACACTTTCTTGGCGAACCTGGCGGCCAAGAGATTTGCTTTGCCGGGCACGGAGTCCGATTCATGAAGGAATACGGGGATGCCAAGAATCCAGGCGGCAATCGTCACTGGTACGGCTCCATATCCCCCTTTACTGAACAAGAGGTCGGGAGCGCCGAAAAGGAAGAGGGAAAAGGCATGGAGAGTGCCTACGGGAATGCGGAAAAGGAAGTCCCAGAGCGTGAGGAATATGTCTCGGGGGTTCCAGGACCTCCGAAGCTTACCCGTTGCCACCCAATGTACCCTAATGCCCTCTTGGGAAAGGAGGTCCGCCGTGAATCTATCTCGGGGGCCGAGGTATACAAAGAAGGCGTCGGGAAACAATAGCTGGAGTTCCCGGGCCAAGGCAATAATAGGGAGTATGTGTCCTCCTGTTCCCCCGCCTGTGAATGCAATCTTCATACGGCCTGTTTGGATATAGTAAGCAAAATTCCCACTCCGAGCAATTCCGCGACAAGAGCGGAGCCCCCATAGGATATAAAGGGAAGGGGAATGCCAGTGAGCGGGAGGATTCCTGTGAGCGCTCCCATGTGCAGGAATGCCTGTACGATAATCCACGATGTGATACCGGCCGCCGCAATCTTGGCGAATGGGTCTTTCACGTGTCTCGCCACCCATAATCCGCGCCAGGCAAACAAGAGGAAAAGGGTGATGAGGAAAACAGCTCCCACAAACCCCATCTCTTCTGCGAATACCGCGAACACGGAGTCAGACATGGGTTCTGGAAGAAAGCCGAACTTCTGAAAACTTAGCCCCGTGCCCCACAGGCCTCCCGAGCCAATGCCGATGAGCGCCTGTTTTATTTGGTAGCCCTTGCCCAGAGGGTCCAGGGAGGGGTCGAGGAATACGGAAAGGCGGCTAAGCCGATAAGGGGAAAGTATGAGGAGGCCAAGGAAGGCGGCTGCTCCAGTGCCAAGGAAGATAGGGATATGCCATAAGGGAGTCCCGGATACAAAGTACATGGTGAGCGCCACAGCCCCTATTACCCCGAGCGTACTCATGTCGGGTTGCAAGAAGAGCAGAAGCGCAATGGCTCCCGAAACGATGCCAAAGGGAAGGAGCACGCCGAGGAATTGCTTCTGCAGGGTTCCTTTGGTGCGGGCGGAGAGCCAGAAGGCCGCATACAAGATGAACGTAATCTTGAGAAGCTCGGACGGTTGGAAAGAGAAGGGGCCTAGGAATATCCACCTGTGCGCGCCCCCCACGTCTTTCCCTATGCCAGGTACGAACACGAGCAGGAGCAGGGCCGCGGTAACCAAGAGCAAGGGGAAACTCCATCGTTTAAGAACCTCCAGGCGCAGGCTCAAGAGGAAGACGGCGGCAAGTATTCCGGGAAGGAATCCGAAAAGCAGTTGGTGGTTAAGGTAGAAAAAGCTGTTCCCGGTCTTCTGCAAGGAGAAGGAAGCGGATACGCTCGACAGCACAAGCACGCCCACGAACAGGAGCGTGAGCACGATTCCGAGAAGTGGGAGGTCGGGAATACCCCAGGAGAACCATCCTCTAAGTATTCTTGCCATAGGTTGCGGCGAGCGAGGCGAAGCGTTCCCCCCGTTCTCGGTAGTCGCGGAACATGCGGAAACTCGGAGATGCGGGAGAGAGGAGGCAGACCTTTCCTTGGGGAGTTGCGGCAAAGCATGCGGCCACCGCTTCCTCCATAGAATTTGCTTCCACCATGCAAGGGGGTTTTCTCCCCTGCCCTGTCGCCTCCCGCTCCACTAGCTCTCGTATTTTTCTGCCCGTGTCCGGGAACAGCACGAGGGTCGCTATCTTGTGTTCAAGGACTGCTTTGCTAAGGGGTTCAAAGGGAATTCCGCGGTCGGTTCCTCCAAGGATGAGAGTTCCTACTGTGCCCCGCAGGGCTTCCATGGCAGCCATCGTGGATTGGGGAATGGTGGACAGAGAATCATTCACGAACTCAATTCCCTTCCACTCCCCTATCCGTTCCAGACGATGCGGCAAGGGTTGGAAAGTTTGGATTGCTTCTTCAATGACCTGTGAGGAAATACCAAATAATTCTCCCACGAGAACTGCGGGAACCGGTGAGGCGATGAATTTCTCTTGGGGCCTTCGTTCTCCAGGGTCGTACCCCATCTTCTTTGCCTTGGAACGGCTGGCGATCTCGTTTACCTGAAAATCTTTCTCGTTGAAGAGAAGAATGTCGTTTGTTGTCTGGAATCGCGTAATGTTCTCTTTTGCCGCAGCATACTTCTCGAAGCTTTCGTGGTGGTCCAGGTGCTCTGGGTATAGGTTAAGGAACACGGCAATATGCGGACTTGTCTCTACGAGTTCCAGCTGGAAGCTTGAGAGCTCGTATACGAACAAGTCCTCTTTATTTGCTCTTTCTAGATAACTCAATACGGGTTCCCCGATGTTTCCTGCAAG
>Ga0180007_10004666_pt1 | contig 14358 bp, 8 predicted proteins | sample MM_PC_MetaG_FD_121122 | JGI IMG/M metagenome (GOLD analysis project Ga0180007, IMG submission 121122) | Groundwater microbial communities from the Aspo Hard Rock Laboratory (HRL) deep subsurface site, Sweden - MM_PC_MetaG | ecosystem: Environmental > Aquatic > Deep subsurface > Groundwater... | reverse complement strand
CTCCCCAGGGCGGGGATTGCATTTTCTTTTTTGGAGTCCGCTATTTTGTTTCAATTTGGCCAAAATTTACAGCTACCCGGTCATTAGGCCAACATAAGCTTTTCGAACATCAAGGACTAAATACAAAATCAGCGAAGCTTTATTTCAGCAATATTGGGCGAAAACTCGGAGTCCATTATCGACATCTGACGACGGATGTTTGAACGCAGTTTAATTGCTGGCTGTAAACAAAATTCATTAAATTCATGCAGACAAACGGTCTTGATATCCGGGAAAAGCAATTTCAGAAACCCACACGCCAGCCGCTGTACCGCACGAGTATCACGCAAGTCCCCGGTTGAATCAGTATGGTCTTTGACAAATGCCATGTGTTCTTGACAGCTTCGCAAGGCATATAACACTTCGCCAAAATAGTCGGCCCGAAGTGCAAAACATTGGCAAAGTGATGAGGATTCAATCCTCGGTAACTCCCATCCCTGAACCAGTCCATGGAATCGGTCAAGCAAGGCTGTTGCTCCTTGTCCATTGAGCCAACCGGGTAATTCTTGAAAATAATTTGTATCTCTCGGCTGACCATCTTCAATAGGAATATTTCCAAGGAGGACAAATCCGGCATCCGAAGAACCGTGAAAACCCATCACCCGGAATTCTCCCGACTCAAGATATCCCTTGAGAGCGCCAACAATTTCGTCTTCGTCCTTTAACTTTATGGTCTGTATTTCATCTAAAACAATAGCATCATAACGAGAAATAATTCCGGTTTGGTGCCGAGTCATGTCATAGAACAACTGGGCGCGGGTTACAACTCCGCCGCTTATCAACCATGCATGACGGGATAATTGACTGAAAATATATGACTTTCCTGTTCCTTTAGGTGCAAGTTCAATGGTGTTGACACGTGGTTCGACTAGGGGAATCAGCCTGGTCAACAAAAGCATTTTTTGTTTTACTGAATACTTATCTTCGTCATACCCCATGCACCTAGTAAGCAGTTCGAGCCATTCGGTAGAAGAAAATTGCTGTCGTTGGTTAAGGAAATAATTTAGGTCAATGCTCGCCGCTTGCATTGGTTTAAATGCTGTCATTACCACTTCAAAGCGATCATCCTTGCCTTTTTGGGGAAGCCATTTAAGAGTTCCGCTTCCCCAAACATTACCGAACAACAAAAGGGGATTTTCCTCCACAATTGTCTCCAGTACCCGACCGGTAATATCGAGAGAAGGGATTCGAAGCTGTAGGTCACCTTTGGTAGGGTGCACTTTTACACTGTAGGCATCTAGTATCTTTAATTGATTCCCTGTGGTCAGTTCGTACATCAATGATTCTTTCTGTTTCTTGTCCGGAAGATAACGGGCAATAAAATTTCTGACACCTTCACCATCAACACCACCACTACCGTCGCGGTAACGGCTAACAAGCCAATCAAATACAAAAGCGGGAATCACACGTCCAGAAAGGCCAACACTTGCCGCAATACCTTTGTGCACACAAACATCTGGAAAACAATTTTCGATTTTTGAGTCTAAATTTTTTTTATTCATTTCAGACCTCAAATTCATCGTCAAACTCATTGACCATCGCGCCTTTAGTTTCAACCTTCGACAATACTTTTACTTTTACTTTTCCCTGGCGATGGGTAAAAGTGCAAAACCCTTTAAATTCAAGCATGGTTTCATTTACTGTCGCGGCATTGAAAGAGGCATTGATCCTGCCTATCTGTTTCTGTGCTATTCGCACAGGAAAAGTTGTTATAATTCCGAGACCATCTATTGAAACCTCGACGATTGATATCGGATAGCTATTCAGGTTCGATATCGTCACCATTAACTGGTTCTCCCTCCGCTTGCGGAAGATCTCCCCCTCGATGGTTATAATCGGGGCCTGAGTAGGCTCAGGCTTCTGGAAGGTCAAAGAAAACCAAGGTACTGCAACTTCCTGCGGCGTACACCCGCCATGAGACGCCCCCTTGGGGCGTTTTCCAAAGCATCCATATCCGGCAGGTATCGCCATTTCTTCGTTCAGCCCAAACAGTCCAGCTTTTAACCACCAGATATCGTTCCCGTGGGTTTTATCAGCAGTCGGGGTAATATCGGAAGAAAACATGCTTCGAGTTTTCATTCTTTTAGTAGTGGATGGAATACTGAATATCGTTACACTCTGCGGAAGCTCAGTGTAACCATGGTCACTGCATACCGCGACCAGTAAGTTTGTGTTGTACCGCTCCTTGATAAATTTAACTGCTTCCACAATAGCCCCAGCCTGTTTTTTAAGGTGTATGGAATATTTTTTCCCTCGCACATAGGGACTAAGACCACTATGCAAATATTCCCGATCAAGTTGATTATCTAAAAAGAGATAGGCTTTCGCTTGTTCCTGCACTAACTCGTCTAGTGTGGCATCCTTATCGGTTGCCGAACGTATCTCGTTTTCAGCAAGGCCAAGTGAATCTTGTAATAATTTACGATAAAATAAAGCGTCGGGACGTTCCGGCAGAATTTGTGAATTCATCAAGCCACAGACAAGGGTCGGCTTTGCAATAAAAGTTTCAGTCGGAAGAAAAGTCAGATATGGAATGACATCAGCTTCCGGGTAGGCGCCGGAAAGTTCCAGGGCGGGCAAAAATTCGTCTTGGGCATTCAGGTAATCCAACCCGTCAAACACATATAGCAAAACAGGTCCATCAGCTAATCTCGATTTCAACTGATAAATTTGTGGGTATGCCATTCCGGTCCCATTGATTAACAAACCCGGATAATTTTTTTTCATCCAGTGCTCAAATTTCTCCACATAGGGGCCGGTCAACTCCAATTTATTGAGTAAAGCACAGGAACGATAAAAAGGGAGGTATTCATCCCTCATCCACTCTTGGATTATCTCAACAGGGGCAGTATCAGGGACAAAGGAAGGATTTTGGAAGGGGACGAGTTGGCGAGCCAGGGTGACGGCTTCATTGAACTCGTGGAATTGAGCTATTTTTTCAGAAACGTCTTGTTCAAGCGCGATCCCTTGGTGAAGATAGGATTGGAGTTTTTGTAATAGAAATCCCCTTTCGGCATCAAGTCGTCCGGTCATGACTGATAGTGCGTCTTGCGGGGATCGTTTCCATTCTTCTTCAAGGAATGTTCGTATAAAAACAGCAACCCCTTCCGGTAGCTTGACATGTAAATTCATTGTGGGAATACACTTCTTTCGCCCCGGCAATAAATTGAGAGTGTACCAAATATCGTCATGCTGGAACCATTCGGCAATTCGGTTTGGTGGGTATTGATGAACAGCTTGTTCCCATATAACAAATTTTGCCCTTAGGAACGGAGCATGGCCAAGCCAACGAAATAGATCAGCCTTTTCTGGTTGGCGCTTGCCCCAAAGTTGAATCTGGTCGAAAAGAAGCGTCCGGGCCAAAGGATGCAAACATTGTTCGTCATGCGTTACAAGCCAATTAAACAGTTCAGCCATGTCGCCATCGTCTAGTAGTTCATTAGATTTCCAGACCGACCCGAGCAAAATTCGTTTGAGCCATACAGACATATGCTCGTTGGGAATAATTTTCTCGGGAGTGGCCTTATCCAACAATCCAAGCTCGATGATCCATTCAGGATGTCGAATAAGAGGGGCGGCTATCTTGGTGTGATTAAAAAGCTTACTCAATTCTGCGATAGGATCAAATTTGATAATCTGACACCCAAATTGCTTGGCCGGTGAATCAAACCAATGGAAAAGAGCTGGATTTCTCACTACGATATTTGTTGGTGTTTCTTTTTTGGAAGTCTTAAGTCGGTTAAGGGCCTCCTCGTAATGAATATCCTCCTCAACGATAAAATCAGCTTCACAAGTCGGGTGAAGGCCAAATTGATCGTAAATAATTGTTGTCATCAGGAAACCGTACTAAAAAAATGTTTCCGCAGAAAGCGATACAGAATTACCGTTTTTTCCTTCTCATCTAGACTTCTCCCTATCTGATCAACAGTCGTGTTAAGCATATTTTCCAATGCTTGGCCGTTGGGGCTCAACTCCTCCAATACCTCTATAATACGTCTTTTGTTCTCCCCCTTGATGCTGTGAGTGACGCAGACTTGATTTGGCCTGATATCCGGTGGTGGATCAGTCGGACTTGGAACAGGGAAAGATGGAACAAAGGTTTCGATATACTCTTTCGCTGCGCCCAGCTTGGCATTGAATTTAATGATCATATCATCGAACCAAGAGGGTATTTGTAAGCCAGTCAATTTTTCCGCCAACTTTAAGAGGGGGTTTTCATCCAACTTTACAGGAGTATTTGCATCGATTAGAGGATTCTCTCTGCAGAAATTGGCTAACACTCCAGGATCCCCATGATGGACAAAGTTCTTTTTTTCATCTGGAAGGTTCAGAAACCATTTATGAAGGGAAAGGGTGCTATTTTCTTGATTCTGATCTTCAAATACCATATGGCATTCATCCAAAATTCGTTTTTGCAGTTTAACTAACAATCCCTCAAACTCTGTCTTTATTCCATCTATTAACTTTTCAACGTCCGCTTGCTTCACCTTTTTCTCAGCATCGAAGACATGTTCAAAAGTATCTTTCAATAGTATTTGTTCTGTGTCTGGCTCCAACTCGGCAAGCGGTTTAAAAATGTAATCCCGAATCACATCAGCTTCGTCTGAAACAAAGGATGTAATCTGAGCATGTTTAGGTTGGGCGCGCCACCAGGCGCCAAGAGCCATGCCAACTTTTTTTACCCGTTCAAGTGCAGGATCTGCTGGCAACAAGGTCACATTATAAACTTTGGCCAACCCGGCTATTACAGCAATCTGGTTCGAGCTGACATCAACATAGGCCAATTTATACCTTTCAGGGGCAGTAAAGACCTTTTCCAGGGTATCGCTCTCGATGGTTGTAATCTTCTCCACTTGTTTTGGTGTCCTTTGGAACTCAAAGGAAATATTGCCCATGGCCAATTCATGATGAGCGGCAGTAGCAAAAAAAATTGGCATAACGCGACATTTAAGACCATACGGCGGACGGCGTAATCGAGTAACAAGGTTTTTCATTTCCACGGGCCGCTGCCGGGCATTTTTTAGGAAATCAGAGATAACAAACCAGACCTTATTGGCACCCAAATGTGTATTTTCGTCAGGTTGGCTGATCTCGATATCCCCGGTCTGATTCTTGCGTAGGATGCCGTTGGTCTTTAAAAGCAAATTAATGACATGTTGAGGCGCAGCGGCTGTTTCTTTCCACAAAGTCTCAGCAGCGTTGTTAGCTGTGAGCTTCAACACGACGTCTCGACAGTTATTCCTATACCCCCAGTTGCCGGCAAAATCATCTTGCGCCAGCTTTGGATCTCCAATCTGAGGGCAATATGGGAAGACCTCTCTCATGACGACAGTGGCCAATTTCTTCAATTCTCTGTTATGTTGTATATTGCAAAATTTTCCTTGCCAAAAGTAATCCAGGTTCTGTTTTTCAGGCGTGAGAAGCTCGCTGATTAATTGTAAAAGCTGGGCATGTTTGTCATCTGACCATATACGCCATTCTTCATACAATTCTCCTCCTTCACCATAAAGACTAGCTTCATTCTTCTTTAGGTATGTGAGTGCTTGGTGCTCCAACAATAAGCGTGTAAGTTGCAATGGCTCTTTTGGGATGGCGAGTACTATTTGCTGATATTGTTTGTCCGCCAATGTTGTTCTGGCAATTGTTTTTGCCTCTTCAATTTCGCTTGAACTCTCACATAATACAGCCAAGATAATGCCATCATCATGCCTCTCTTTGCCAATATTTTTAGTAAGATTGTCAAGCGATTCTCGTAGTTGGTACATGCTGACCGGCTCAACAATAAGGCTCCGGGAGACGCCAAATTCATCTCCATAATCAGTGGCTTCGCGTGGTTCAGTGCCCGGCAAGTTTACCCAAAGAGACTTCAAGTATGGCGTGGATTTTTGACCAAGTTTTTCCGGAGTTTCTTCAATTAGTTTTCTTATTTTATCAAGGATAGGTATTGTTGCCCCATTGACGGCTGGCCGATATGAGCCGTCCGATTGCAACCGCATCAGAATATGGTTCTCACTTTGAAGATCTGAAAGTCTAGCCAGCTCTGCTCGGAAAAAATCACGTTGTTCGTGTGAGATATTCAATGAATAAATAAGAATATCTTCTGTAGCCTTAAATCGGGTAGGGGTAGTGACTCGGAACACCGAGACTGTCTTTAAGATACGCAGGCCTATTTCGTCATTGATTTTCAGACGGGTTTTCAGATGTTCAAAATCCCTAAAGATGGAAGCAGTACGCTCTTGTTGCCGGATGTCATGAGCGAAATACTCCCACAGTTGGTCGACGGTAAACATCGGCGGACAGGTGGTTGTCAAGTCCAAAGAGGCTTTATCCAAAAAACGTTTGAAACTTCCTGGTTCATCCTCGCACAGACAGGTAAAGAGGGTCCGGTTATTTTGTGCAACTTTCTCGGAGATGGCGGGCAGGCTGTAAACTGCCATTGGGTGTAGGGGGTAAGTACCATGAACAACCGTTGATTTTAACTCCTCTCGAGTAAAGCCAACGAAGTAGTTCAATCTTGCGGTTTCTTGTACAAGGCTGTCAAGATAGTGCCCAAACGTTGTGATCAAGTCTGCCCAGCCTGGTGATTGTTCATCAGCAATGATAACTCCATCGATCAGCTGGAAGGTTTCAATATCTGTACTTTTTAAAATATATTGCTTAAAGCGGCCCTCAATTTTTCTCAAATCTTCCTCCAGTTTCTGATGACTGGAAGCCAAAGCGATTCTGGAAATGTCGTGATATTCCTTTAACGAACGATGACAGAATAGATAAAGATGAATCTGATTCATCGCACTGGCATTGCACGACTCGGCAAAAGCTTGAAGATCAAGGCCTTCTTTTCCGGTCGGGTCCTTGACAACTTCCTCCATTTTATTGCCAAACTCGTCCCAAAAAACTGCTATTCCGCTGTAACCGTGCCGATCTCTGAGTTCCTTGACGATGCTTTCATACAAACTGACAGGGTCAAGCATGGTTAGAAAGTCGAATTGCGCCCCGCTGGTGGCTGAAGGATAAATTTCACGAAACAGATCGAAAAACTTCTTCTGATATTCTGCAAGACGAGTTTTTAGCTCTCCAACGGTATGCCCCCGCTCTTCGACTTTTTGTTTAAGGATGACAAAGCTGTCTTTATAGTTTTCTTCCAAATCATCAATGCGTTTGATTGCCGCGTCAAAAGCAGTTGGTGGCAATAATGAATCAAGATTTCCAGCCGTCAAGGCGCGACGTAAACCCATCATAAGACTATCTGCTATATTGCCTTCGTTGCCATAAAGACTGACAATGAGATATGGGGCAGGTACTTCTTGGCGGTATTGCTTCAAAACTGCTCTGGTGTCCGGGTCCAGTTTTTCCATGACCAATTGCAACTCTTGAGTTGCCGCGGGCCGCATGAAGAAATTAAGCAGAACTAAGGCTAAATGGCTTTTACCTGTGCCATATGTCCCCATAACAATTCTAGACCGTGAATCCGGAGTTGTCGGATGGAGTTTTTTTGCAAAATCAAGTATAATTTCACGTGCGACCTCTGTAGGAATATAACCTGCAACCTTACCCAGGTTGTCACGGTCGTTCCGAAGATTGACTGCCGCCTTGAACCCAGGCGAAATCTTGATGAATTCAGTAAGGTTTCGTATCATTATAACAGTCCCTAATTTATGCAGGTGCCCAGATCGTGCCCCGGCTGTTTTCGTCGATTGATCTGATTTCGGCCAAATTTTCTTGACAGTATAAGATGATTACAATCCCATTCGCCGATTCTGTTCGTAATATATAACGTAGAAAATCTAACCTTTCAGCAGGGGGCCACTTACTGTAAAATGGTTCAAGATTAGAGACAACTATTGGTGTTAAAAGAGATAAACTACGAAGTTCCACCTGGACTCCGCCCCAAGTCAAAAATGTTTCTAACACTCCTTGATACCGAGCTGCAAAATCAATCGATTTTCCTTCCACAAGACCTGCAAAGTCTTCAATTAATGTATCAGGGAAAAGGCCAGGGAGAGAAGGGATGATAAGCATGACCGGATAGCGGTGATCTTTGCATCGATGCCATTTCTCTATAAAAAGGTTGCGTAGTTGCATTGTATTCTTTCCTATGAAAACAGCGGTAAATCAGCCTGCATTTTTCCAAGCTCAAGGACCTCAGCTTTACCCTTCTCCAGCGCACTGGAGGGAGATTCACCATCAAGTTCATAATAGTGAGCGCTTATTAGTGTTAAGGGAGGCAAATCCATGATGGAAACCGAATTGAGTCCGGCAGTATGGCTGACCCACCCCACTTGCTTGTTGTACTTGTCGCCAATTTGGATAAGAATTTCATCAAGAGATGTCCGATCAAGCCTAAAAATCCTGCCGATACCCCAAGCTCCCAGAAGTTTTTCAAGATGCACGGATTGTCTTTGCTGTTGCCTTGCCCAATCCAGCAAACCATAGGCTACAATGGCCGCAGGGGGTAATCGGTGGCCAGGTGCCTGCCGGCAAAAGCGGCTGCCTTCTTGAAGGGCGAAAAATCCGAATTCGTTACCAAGGCGCGTGCCGTCAAAGGCCTGTTTCAAGGGCGAGAATACGAGTTTATCAAAAATGCTGTCAGTCATGGGCTTTTCGTGGCCTCGATCCCACCAGGCCCGTAACTCCTTCTCCAGCATGCCCCGATCAAAAATATCACTTGTAAACTCATTGCAGTAAAAGGCATAAAACCAGGCAGGACTATTTTGGCGCGCAAGATTATAGTGCAGAGCCCACCAGATGCCGTCATCATCCATGTCCGGGTCGTGGTGCTTGATGAGATTACCTAACGGGGTTAAAATAAATTGTTTTTTTTTCTTAATTATAACCCCAGCCGCTTCAGCCCAGGCCCTTGCTGCGCCAACTTTCAATTTTCCCACCCGCAGGATTGTTTGGGCCTGTTCCACGGCGCTTGGCAAGAACAGATTAGGGTGATTGGGAATTTTTTTGATGATCAGGCGAAGCCATGCTTCCTCGAAACCGAATTCAAATTTAGCCATGCGACGTTACTTTCCTTTCTTCATTAGTGACTCAACCGCTGGACACCTATGCCTAACGCAATCTAAACAGCTCACACACTTGTTTGCATCTATAGAAAAATCTTCATTCATGACAGTGATTGCTTTCAATTGACACTTAGCGCTACATGCCCCGCACTGGATACATGATTGTAATTTCCTAAGTTGTTTTTCAACCCGCTGTTGAAAAATTCGTTTTCCTTTTTCAAGTAGATAATTAATGCGAATGGCTCTATCTTCGAACCCAACTTCCACACTTGCTAGCATTTCATTTGTCCGATGGTCATGAATGAGAAATGTCTCTGAATGGTCGTTGCTCCTGATCTGCGTCTGTGGTCCTAATGGACGAAAAAAGTGCCCGACTTTCCGGGGATCTCCACTTAGCACCTGATACGAAATAGCTGTATCAGATAACAAACAGGGGGCGGACTCAATGGAAGCTTTGTAATGATCGAGACCACGCCCTCCCGCTCTGCACCTCCAACCATTGGCAGCGAAATTTTCAGGATTTGGATGTCCCATCCGTTCCCCTTGTTCCAACAAGAAAGTTTGCCAGCGTTGGTATTGCCGGGGATAACGGTATTGAGTCATTTTATAAGACCAATCGCTATTAAACGGGCAGTAAAGGCATCCAACCCGCCGGAATCCTTTAGTGTAAGCTTTGTTGAAATTTAAACCATGAAATAATAGGTATATCCAAACGGCTAAATCAGACCATTCAATTATAGGGCTTGCCAGAATTTCATTTGCAACTTTATGTTTATTGGTAATTCTTTGATATTTAGACCGGCGAACCGACTCAGATTTTCGCACTCCATCAAAGGTAAGCACCCCTTGGTCAGGGCTCAGGCTGTTAATAATTTTTGCCAAAGGGTTGGTCTTATGGGTTGAGCAGCACCAGCGCAGGATGCGGCTTGGAGGTCCAATGGATTCAGCTGTCTGAAAAAAATCGAGCTGTGATCGACTTATGATGAATGGGGTCAACGGGTGTTCCTGCTGGAATTCCTGGAGATACTGATAAGTGTCTGGAAATTCGATAGTGGTATCGGCAAAAACATGCAAAACATCACTCCGGCCTAAGGCATTCATCACCAAATGCGAAGCCACTGTTGAATCTTTCCCCCCGGAAAAGGAAACCAGAACGGGTCGCCCATTGTGTACCCGGACAGTTTCGCGGATAAAATGCTCGGCCTCATACTGCATTTGTTCCACATAGGCCCTATTCGCTTTTTGAAATACGGCAAATGTTTGATCCCGAGGACGATGAGAGGGAGATCCTTTCGGCGCAGGGCAAGATTTAACATCTGCAGTTGTGGCAGATAAGCGAAACAGCGTAGCCCCATTTCCATAGTATGTATAATTCACCGGTGTTACCCAGGTCTCAAGCTCATGTAAAAAACTGTGTAATTCAGGGGTGACTCGCTTCTTCAGATAGTTGATTTCCGGACGGAAGACCGGCACAAGAGCCGCCGTCGAAAGATCCCGGCCAACCGATCCGCAGGCGTGGCAGAGCTTCCCCAGTAGTGGAACATGGCAGGAGTCGCACCAAAAGGCCCTAGAATGATCGGATGCACTCATAGCCGGATCTTACCCCTGTCTTTCTTTTTGATGGTAATGGAAGACGATGCGGTATTGTCATCATCACCAGAAACAAAAACTGGTTCGGTCTTACCAGTGATTACCCCATGAAATACGGCAGGGGTAAGTTCGGCGAAATAATCATCAATTTTTTTCAACATAATGACAATAAATAAATTCCGGATAGAAAGGTCTGACAACAAAGAAACCAGATCGCCTTGAAGAAAAATTGCAGAGCCATTTTGTACAAAAAAAGGAGAGCTTAAAAAGCTAGTCATGGGCTTATCGGCAGCAGTATTTTTGATCACACTATCCTCTATTTCACCAATCCGGCTGATGATGGAGGAATCTATTTCGACAATAAGCCCCCTTTTTTTTCTGCTCAGGTAAAAACTGAAAAATCTTTCTTTGAGTGTCGGCAGATAAAATGAGCCATTTTCATCCATTCCCCGGACAAATACGAGGGCTAAGACAAATTTGTATGAGTAGTTATTGTTGCCGACAAGGTAGCGAGCAAATTCGGCCAAGGGCTTCGGAAGTTGCTCAATCAAACTCTGGTAGGTGCGTTGACGCCACCTCTCCGGGCGATCATAAAATCCTTCTCCGACACTAACAAATCGAGTTGCCGTGCCGAGAGACGCCGAAATGTTAAATTCTGAGAATTCAAGGCCAAGCTGTTGATTGATCTCTGCTCTTCGCAACGGGCGGTCACTCGCATCAAGAAGTTCTTCGATGGCAGTGGAAACTGATCGATACCCACCCATTCCCCAAGATTTTAGTCCATAGGTCCCCCTGTTTGTTATTTCTACTGTATCAAAGCGCATTAACGCCGCGTGAACGTTATGGTCTGAAATATCCGAATGCGTTATGTTTTCTTTTTGAATGATTGGCGTAATTTCACTGAAATGCATGGGCTTGCCATTTCGTTCAAGCACATTAATAATGATGTCTTCCAACTTGACACCATAGCGAGGCAGCCATGTGTCTCGTGGCATAATCAGATCATTATGAATTACGTACTTGCCATTCGTGCGTCTAATCAACCTTTCAATATAGGCCTGATGGAAAGTTTGTACTGGCTTGACAACACAATTCTCCTGGCAATGTTTGGCGAGATTGCTTGAAGCAACTCGAATATGGAATGATTCATGTTCTTCAAAATCCAAGGATAATAATTTTTCGAATGGTTTTTCGCATGTGAGACATTCGCACTCGACCATTACTAAATCCTCAGCACCTGCAAACAATTGGTTCGGCTTCAAAAGTGAGAGCAATTGTCCAAGTGCTGGAGGGTTGGGGGGGTAGAGCCAGCCATATTTTTCTTGCAGAGCAGTGGACAACCCTCCGAGGGTGATGATGCCGCCGCCGATTGTCACAACAGTGTCAATACTTTCCCTAAACCCTTTTAACAAATCTAAATTAGTTTTAATTTTTAGAGTTGCATACCCCTTTTTTAAAATTTGCCGAGCTCTTTCCCTGGTGATGGCAAGTCGTTCACCTAACTGCTCAAGGGTTGGTATTTTTTCTGTTTGAAAACACAGCCTCTTGCTCACAAGTTCCTGACTTTTCTTTTGTAGACAATGGTGAGTAAAGCTTTCTACCATAGCTGCATAGCTTGAAAAATCAAGCTTATCCGCAAGACTCCCCGACTGGTTATTCCCGTGAATAACAATTTTCTTTATGACATCTTGAATTTCGTTGAAACATTTTCGGCCAAAGTTTTTTTCTTTGAGGAGAGTTGCCCCTGGAATAAACATTATTTCACCAATTGTTTTATACCCAAGACGATGAAGTACCGAGGCTGCTCTAACAGATAGAACGATGTCAGCTAATCGCATTTCTACTTGAAATCCTTCATGCAACTCGTTTACGGATATACAGTCAAGTAGCTTTGAGCTAAATATTGGCAATAGCCGCAGGGATTCTTCGGAGGGCGGAAGCTTTAAAATATCAGCCACAGGGGGAGCCAGTGGTCGAAGAGGTAGGGCAGGAGGAAATCCTCCTGCCCGCATTTTGTTTTGAAATTCGATTATCTCCGTAACTGTATTTTTCCCACAGTTTTTAAAATTTAATAGTGCCGTGTGATCCAAAGAGAGCAAGTCCTCCAGGGATGCACAATTATTCAGTAAGACATTGGTGGCGCGAACTGATAATGATGAACTCCCAATAAGATCGGTCCATGATCCTGGTGCAGATTCATCGTAAGAGACAAGAGGCATACTACTATACGACGGGTCGTCAGTTGGCAACGCATCGACAGATAGTGGATCGAAGAGGCAAGATTCATTTTCTGGGGAAGGATCCAGAGATGTATGGAGCGAAGAGCTGCTTTGATTTAGGGGGTGGTTTTTTTCCCGCGAGGAAGATGTCAAGACAATATGTCTTATTTTTTCTAACATCCGATCCATTTGTGGCCGTTTTCGCCAAATATCTTGGTCTTTATGCTGCTTCAAAACTTGAGAAAGAATCCCGGAAGTGTAATCAATTTGGCAACATTCAATGAGAAAATTCAAGATTTGAAATAATTCATTGTGGGAAAAACATAATTCTTTGTAATGATCATTACAAAAAGATGTGATTGGTTGCCCTGATTCTATGGCAATCGGAATTAGTTGCTGTATTGCTGGGAACGCCATAATTTCATCAAAGGCTTTATTCGTGTTAATTTCTGGGCTGCTTTTTTCTATTTCTAAAACCAATGCCTGATCACATGGCATTTTAAACCATGGAAGTACTTTGGCTGGCAAGGGCTGAAGAGTTACTTCGCCCATAGATTTTACCCCCTGGCCATACCGCACAAGACGGACGGAGTTGTAGTCGTTCCGGCTGACATTGTAGACATTGCCGCTGTAGCAGTTGACGACCCACGCGTAGTTGGAATCGAAGGAATATGGCGACGAAGACCAACAAAGTGATCGAGGAGTATTTGGAAATGCTCTATTGTCAATTGCTTGATTGTCTTGGCTCCTATCAATAAGCGTTTTCAGTTCATCAATATCTGGCAGCCGCCAGTCATCACACCCAGCAAAGGTAGAGTTATGGCGGAGTTTATTTGCGCCATCCCAAGTGAAGTTTCTGGCCTCTCCGTGGCAGCTTTTCCCATCCCAAATCTGGCCCATAACGCAACGCATCCACATCAGGCCGGTGCGTGTATCTGTAACCGTGCCATCGCAGTTGTCGATGTAATGGCCAATAAGATTCTTTGTTTCTTCGCTGCTCATCAGCGTTTCATAAGTTTATAGATACAGGGGTAGGATCTGTTTGGAAAACATCACAGGGATGAGCTTGACCTTGGGTATAGGAATAAGGTTTGTATTTTACCACTGCAATTCCTTGTACTGAAGTGAAGTTAAGCGGTCATACTCTTTTTGTCCGTTGTAAAATTACAATAAACAAAGTTGTCCCCAGACAAGGGGGCGTCTCCCTTAATCATGTTTTGGAGTCAAACAGCCTCTTTAAGCTTCTCCGCAATCCAAACTTTAACAAGGGCCTGCCTTGTTATTCCAAGTCTTTTGGATTGTTTGTCGAGCCTTTCTACTACCCAAGCCGGGAAGTCAATATTGACTCGCTTAGGCTCTTGATTGACCCGTCGAGCTTTTGAAAAGTCAAGATCATCCGTCATGTCCTCGCCGGCTTCAAATTTTTTGTCGAATTCTTTAGCTTTCATAATATTGAATCTCCTTTTCCCTGGAACGCCTGGCAGAAATAATTCTGATCG
>Ga0180007_10004665_pt1 | contig 14361 bp, 14 predicted proteins | sample MM_PC_MetaG_FD_121122 | JGI IMG/M metagenome (GOLD analysis project Ga0180007, IMG submission 121122) | Groundwater microbial communities from the Aspo Hard Rock Laboratory (HRL) deep subsurface site, Sweden - MM_PC_MetaG | ecosystem: Environmental > Aquatic > Deep subsurface > Groundwater... | reverse complement strand
TATTTCGGCGTCAATCCCAGCCCATAGAAATCTTGAGCCATCTCGGATGTTTCTTGAACAGTCAAGTCCTTATGCGTTCCCCAATTTTTGGTTTCCCAATCTACCATTTTCAAAATTTCGTCATCCATCGTTTGAGCGAAAATTGTTGATTTGCCGTCATACCACCATTTAACCAAAATGACAGCCGCCTCTTCGCAGGCCTCGTCATGAAGTTCATCCCAATTCCCATATGGCGCTTGGGGCTGAAAAGGAACATTATCAATCATATAAGCAAATGGTAGAGTTGAGGGCGTGGACGAAGGTTGCGGCGTACTAGTGGGAATGCTTTTTGCCGGTGAGGGCAGAACAATACTGGGTGAGGATAATGTTTCAAAATCAGTAGTTTTTGAAGACGATCGTTTATTAAAATAGAAGCCAATTCCCAAAACAGCTACCAGCAAAGAAATCAATAAAATTAAATAATTTTTTTTCATCTTAAATTTCTTTGACACCATCTGATGGTTGACAAATATAGGCATTGCCCTTGATGCCGGTGCTCTTTCTAAATTCTTCCTCAATGTGACCGGCGAAATGCTGAGCATAACCTTTTTTCACCAAATTAACGGTGCAACCGCCAAATCCGCCGCCGACCATCCGTGAGCCGATTAATTCGGGAAATTCATGGGCAATATCAACTGCTATGTCTAACTCTTTACAAGAGACCTCATAATTATCTCTCAAACTTTGGTGGCTTTCGGAAAGAAGCTTGCCAATTTTTGAATAATCTTTTTCAATCAAGACCTTTTTCATTTGTTTGACTCGCTCGTTTTCCAAAATGGGATGAAGCGCGCGGCGAAAAATTACTTCGCCCTCCTTTTCGCCAAACTTTTTTAAAATTTTTGTCACGCCTTGAAGGTAAAGAAGCCATTCAAACTTTGTCCGCGCTTTATCGGTAATTTGGAATTGGCCCATTTCATCAAATTTTTCCGAATAGCCCCGGATCAAACCTTCTGGATTTTTCTTTACCGCCCAAATGATACCTAAATTAATCGCCGCCGGCATCACCCAACCCCCATGATAGTCAGTATGCTCACCGATAATATTAACTCTGCCCGGCGACCAAAAAAATCTCTCCGGACCCTCTCCAAAATGTTTTCGGAAAAGCGTCTTTAATTTGTTTTGATTTTGGATCATTCTATTTCCTAAAAAGATCGGGCAACTGTGACAATAACAAAAATTCCTACGGCGTTGAGTAAAAAAGAAATGATGATAAATTGCCAACTCTTTACCTTAGATATACCCAAAATACTTATGCCTACTTCGTCAGGCATAGGAGAAGCAATAATGGCCGCTCCAAATAGAGGAATGAGCCAAGAAAAAAAGGGAGTCCTGAAGATTTTTGAAAAGAAATGAGACCAGCCGATTTTATCAAATATTGGCTTTATTTCATCAAATATTTTGTCTTTAAAAAATCTAAAAATTAAATAGTCGCCGACAACTGCCCCTAACCCTGCCAGTATTGCTACAATAAAAGGGTTTAATGTATCCGCTAAGTTGTACAGTACCACTACTGATGGGGCAACCGTAAAAACAGAAACAAAAAAAACACCAACTATAAATGACCCAAAATAACCCAAATTTCCGATTTGTACTACAAGGTCCTTTACAAAATCAGCTTTAACTAAAAAGAATAGTAAAACTAAACTTAAAATCAATAAGGCGGTATTCTTGTATTGCCAATTACGATACTTGTCTAAATAATCTTGCATATTAATTTGATCATACCATTCTTTTGATAGTTGTAGTGTATGTATAACTTTAGAACCATTTTTTTAATGTTGATTGAGTAATCATAAAGAATTGACTTTTTGATAAGAAAAGTGTAAAATATATCAGTTAGGATAAAATAATGGAACTAAGAAATATTGCGATTATTGCCCATGTTGATCATGGTAAAACAACCTTGGTTGACGGGTTCTTAAAACAATCAAAAACCTTTCGTGAAAATGAGGCAGAAATGTCTCAAGATTTGATTATGGACTCAAGCGATCAAGAACGCGAACGCGGTATCACGATATTAGCTAAAAATACGGCCGTGATGTATAAAGATGTAAAAATTAATATTATTGATACGCCGGGACATGCTGATTTTGGCGGCGAAGTTGAAAGAACTCTTAATATGGCTGATGGTGCCTTGCTTTTAATTGATGCGCAAGAAGGTCCAATGCCGCAAACCAAATTTGTTTTAAAAAAGGCCTTGGAGCTTGGTCTTAAGCTGATTGTGATCATCAATAAAATTGATAAGCGCGATGCCCATATTGTCGAAACGATTAATAAAACTTACGATTTATTTTTAGATTTGGCTACTGACGACTCACAACTCGATTTTCCGGTCTATTTTTGCATTAGTCGTGATGGAAAAGCTTGGGATGAATTACCAAAAGACCTAAGCGTTCAAGCTGATTTGACCCCAATTTTTGAAGCAATCTTAAAATATATTCCGGCACCAAAATGTCAAATTAATGAACCGTTTCAGATGCAAGTTTCTTCATTGGATTGGGATAGTTTTCAAGGCAAATATGCCATTGGGAAAGTAAAACGCGGTATGGCCCAAAAAGGACTCAATATCGTGGTGGTAAATTCGGAAAATGTTAAAGAAACTGGCCGGATCGAAAAAATTTATACTAGCCAAGGACTCAAAAGAATAAAAATTATTCAAGCACAAGCCGGTGATATCATCGCCATTACCGGGATATCAAAAGCTAATATTGGCGATACTTTGGCCGATTTGCGAGCACCCGATGCACTGCCGGAAATTAAAATTGAAGAGCCGACTTTAAAAATGGCTGTTTCGGCTAATACTTCGCCTTTTGCGGGAAAAGATGGCCAATTTTTAACGGGACGGCAAATTTTAGATCGCATTAAAAAAGAGTTGCAAACAAACGTTTCGCTCCGATTAGAAGAATTAAATGGCGAATTTATCTTGTCTGGACGGGGCGAATTACATTTGTCAGTTTTTATCGAAAACTTGCGGCGCGAAAGATTTGAGTTACAAGTTGCTAAACCGCAAGTGATTACCAAAGAAATTAATGGTGTTGTTTCTGAACCAATTGAAGAATTAACCGTGGATGTGGATACTGATAAAGTGGGCGCCGTTACATCAGAAATTGGCCGCCGCAGGGGAATTTTAATTTCACAAGAAGAAGGAAGTGATAAAACAACTCGGCTAATTTTTGAAATTTCCACCCGCGGACTTTTAGGGTTAAGAAATCAACTTTTGACTATTTCTCGCGGTACGGCGGTAATAAACTCCATGTTTTTGAGATTTGAGCGGGTGGGTAACCCAATCACCAAATTAAGAAACGGGGTACTGATTGCCTCGGAAACGGGAAAGGCGACTACTTACGGTCTAAATATCGCTCAAGGTCGTGGAGCAACCTTTATCTTACCCCAAACCGAAGTTTATGCCGGAATGATTATTGGTTTAAATAATCGCGAGGAAGATATTGAAATTAATGTAGCCAAAGAAAAAAAGCAAACCAATGTTCGCTCGTCAACTTCGGATATTTCGGTCATTTTAACGCCGCCGACCGTTTTATCCTTAGAACAATGTTTAGATTTTTTAGAAGACGACGAACTTTTGGAAGTAACGCCAAAAAGTTTAAGATTACGAAAAAAAATCTTAAACTCAACAATGAGAGCTAAAGCAAGAAAATAACTATTTTTAACTATTTGAATTATGATATAGACAATGCTTTAACAAACGCTTGGGTGATATAACCAAGGGCATTCGTGTCTTTGGTATATGCCACCGAAGCCATCACTTGTCCCGCGTAGCTTTACGCGAGGTGGTAGAGCTTGCCGGTGAGCCAAAAGAAGGTGGCTGAAGCGCATGAAGGATCGACCAAAACTTCTCATCATATCCCCCTCGTGGTCGCATAACTGGTGGCGGGGTGGAAAGGTACTCGCCCCGCCGCTAAGTTTGCCTTTGCTAGCAGGACTAACTCCTCGGGATGTTGATGTGCGCCTCATCGACGAGCATGTCGAGAAGATCGACACCAATGCCCCGGCCGATTGGGTGGCGATTACTTGCATGACCGCATCAGCACCAAGGGCCTATGAGATTGCAGACGCCTTTCGGCAGCGGGGAATCCCTGTCGTTATGGGCGGTATTCATCCGAGTGTAATACCCGACGAAGCAAGTGCCCACGCGGACGCGGTCGTAGTTGGCGAAGCCGAACCAGTTTGGCAGAAGATAATCCAGGATTTTGCCGGCAATCGACTGAAGCCCCGCTATCAACACGATGGTTTCTGTGACCTTGTCGGTTTACCGTATCCCCGTCGCGAACTTCTTTCCGGAGATCGCTATCTCACTATCAATACTGTACAAACAGCGAGAGGTTGCCCAAATGGTTGTAGTTTCTGCTCGGTGGGCGCGGTTTTTGGTAGGCGTTTCCGCTTCCGGCCAATTGCGGAAGTCGTTGATGAAATCCGTTCTCTGCATGGCTGGATTGGTTTTGTTGATGATAACATTGTGGGTCACCCACGGCGAGCCAAGGAACTTTTTGAGGCACTTATACCTCTGAAGATCCGGTGGGTGGGGCAAGGCGATTTATCAATGGCCAAAGATCCGGAACTGATGTCTCTTGCGGTTCGCAGTGGCTGCCACGCATTATTTGTTGGCCTTGAATCGATTTCTCAGGAGAATTTGAGAGCTACTCACAAGGCCCCCAATATTGGACTGGACATGAGTGCAGCGATTGGTACTATCCACAAAGCGGGTATCGAGATCATCGGCTCGTTTGTTCTGGGGCTCGATGGGGATACTCAGGATGTCTTTGAGCGAACTGCCGCGTTTGCCAAGAAGCACAATTTTGTTGCTGCTCAATTTTCCATACTGACGCCGTTTCCTGGTACAGCCATCTTCCAGGAACTTAAGGACGCAGGGAGAATCACGGATCGTAACTGGTCGCACTACACTATGAGCGAAGTGGCTTTTGAACCGCGGCATATGACAGCAGACGAACTCAAAGCAGGACAGAGGGCTGTACAGCGAGATTTCTACTCCGTTCAATCGATTCTAAAGCGTGCTTTCACCACGCGCGGGAAACTCATTTTACGTCTTTTGGTAAATTTCAGCTATCGACATATTGTTTGCGGGAAGGGTCTGTGCAAAGGATTTCCGAAGCATTGAAAGTTTCGTTTTCACGAACCAACTCAAAAAGCCCTCGAGTCACATACTCGCGGGCTTCTTTATTGGCAGCGCCGACGGGATTCGAACCCGTGATCTCCTGGATGAAAACCAGGTATCCTAGGCCTCTAGACGACGGCGCCACGATTTATAATAACGAATCTTCAAGATTTTCTTTAATAAAATCTCTTTGCGACCCTTTATTTTTCAAATTCCACTCGCGCTCTCTGGCATCTTTTTCCGAAAGATAGGCCTCGAAATATACTATTTTATATGGTTTATATTTATTTGTGAATTCTACTTTTCCAGCATTATGTTCCGATAAACGTCTCTCGATATTATCACTATAGCCTATGTAGGTACTTTTGTCTTTTATGCTTTGGATAAAGTAAACATAAAACATTTTGGCCTCTAGCCCGCTACCGCGGATCCGCGGTAGCGGAACGAACGCGCCATAAAAACCAAATCAAAATCAATCATACCAGAAAAATTGCTCTTTGTCTACGGCCAGACCGCGCGAGCACCAGTAATGTCACCCAAACCAAGCGTGCTCTTTTTTAATTCGCCTCTTGAGGCATAACCATACATGGTCAAATCGCGGGCTTCCAAATTATACAAATCACCCAATCCCATCCAATGACCAAACTCATGAGTGGCAACATCGCGCAAATCAAAGGTGGATTTCAGACCGCCGCAATCATTACTACCGGTATAATGAGTATATGACCAACGATAACGAGTATTAAAAATCGTATCAGCGCCAGCTAACCGGCCATTAGCATCAGTCCAGATGTAGGTAATAGCCACATAACCGACAGGTAACGCTTTCCACATAATCGTGTTTTGGCCATTATTGCTGGGTGAGCTTTCGGTTGAAGAACCGGCACTGTGAAATAAAATGCCGCCGCCAGCACCCTGTAAGGTGGAAAAGGATAGATCAAAAACAGCCGTCACCAACTCTCTTGGAAGATAACTTGGCATAGTGGAATAGTTAATCCGATAATCAGTCAGACCGCTTTGCATTTTCCAGCCGCCCCAGCCAAAAATGTTTACTTGGTCATTGGTCGTCTGACGACAAACGGTTGGTTTACCAAAATATTGAATAAAAATCCGGGGCGAATTGTTAGTATTTTTGGCTGCTTGGCTAAACGAAGGAAAAATAAGCAAAAGAACAATTAAAATTATTCCCCAAAGATATAACCCTTTTGTCCACATCAAACCTCCTTTATTAATTTTTATCTGGAGGGCCTGGTGAGGATCGAACTCACGACAAACTGCTTAAGAGGCAGTTGCTCTACCACTGAGCTACAGGCCCCCAACTTCGCTCCGATTTTGCATCGGAGCTTCGCTGGGCAAGCATAGTTTGTTATCGCTGCTTGTCCCTCGAAGCCCGAATGCAATGAGGACGGAGTGGGAAACTACTGGCCCAAGTCTTCACTAAAGTTACGACTTGTAAACTAAATATTTATTAATCTTTTGCGAAGAAAAGCTTTTCCAGATGCGGTTTTCAGATATTTTTCGAATCTTGCCGCAATCAACTTGTCAGGAAATATACTGACAAACGCCAATTTATATGGAAGATGGCCTTTTGTAAAACCACCTAAACCCAATTTATGCTCTAACATACGTTGTTTGATATTATGTGTTAAACCAACGTATAAAGTGCCATCTTTTTGGCTAATCAAAATATAAACTTGGTATTTCATCAAAATTTACGATTTGAGTTTACGCTCCGTAGCTTTAGTAGTTTACGCTCCGTAGCTTTAGTAGTTTACGCTCCGTAGCTTTAGTAGTTTACGCTCCGTAGCTTTAGCGAAGGAGCGCCCCCGAGAGGAATCGAACCTCTAACATCCACCTTAGAAGGGTGTTATTCTATCCGTTGAATTACGGGGGCTCACCTTTTATAATTATATCAGATAAAGGAAAAAATTAAAGATATGAAAAAATATTTAATGCTGGTTTTGTCGCTTCTCGTCATCGCTGATTTGGCGATTTTGACCTTTGGTCATCGCCGTCCGCCCAAGGCCGTTTCCGGCGTCGCCACCCAAGCCACCACCCCTGCTCCTATAGTTGAGAAGGAGACGATCCCGCAAGGAATATTCTACGCTCCGATTCTCGCCTATCATCATATTGCCTTAAGGCGGCCGCAAAACAGCTATTATGTTTCGCCGGAAATTTTTGATTTGCAATTAAAATGGCTCAAAGATAACGGCTATCATATTATTTCTTTTGATACTTTCTATCAAGCCGCCATTGGTCAGGGCGCACTGCCGATTAAACCCGCTGTGCTTACTTTTGATGATGGCAATATTGACCAATACACCAACGCTTTTCCCATTTTAAAAAAATACGGGGCAACAGCCACCTTTTTTATTAAAATTAATAATGCCGATAAAAGAAAAGGTGGTATGTCTTTTGAAATACTAAAAGAATTGATTGAAGCCGGCAACATCATTGGTTCTCATAGCGTCAATCACAAAAATATGGCCAAGATGACCGATAGCCAACTCAAATATGAGCTGGAAGAAAGTAAGCGCATCTTGGAAGAAAATCTCAATATCAAAATTAAATATTTCTGTTATCCGGGCGGAGCCTATTCAAAAAAAACCATTAAGGCCGTTAAAAAAGCCGGCTACTTGGCGGCCGTCACCACTAAACACAAAGTTTACCAAGAAATCAAAGATGAGGATTCCCTCTATACACTGCCGCGAGTTCATATTGACGATGAAATGTCCACCTTCACTCAATGGGTGCAGGGGATAAATTTGTATTAAGTTGCGATGTCGCAAACATCTTGGGGACAGGTCTTTAGAAAGTTTGATTTAATGGCATATTAATGGAATAATAAATATAATAGTAAAAAGTGTTAAGGGAGGAAGAATGAAACTCGTGAAATTTCTTTTTATTTTTTGTATTATCTTGTTTATAATCTTGGGTCTCGGTATGGGTAGAGCTAAAGCTGATGGCGGGGCGTTTTACCCGCCTGGTTATTATGTGAATGAAATAGGCCAAAAAGCTTTAATTTATTACCAAAATCAGACAGAAAACCTCGTCGTCTCGGCAAGTTTTAATGGAAACAGTCAAGATTTCGCCTGGGTTATTCCAACGCCTAGTAAACCCGAGATCTTTAAATCCAGTGCTAGCCTTTTTACAACTTTAGAAAAAATAACTGAAACCAGTGATTATACTCTTCCACTAGATGAGGCAATGTCAACTTTTGGAACTAATAAATCTGAATCTTCAGTCCAAGTGATTGAGGAAAAAACAATTGATATTTATGATACGGCAATTTTGAAAGCGACCGACGATAAAGCTCTATCCCAGTGGTTACAAGATCATGGTTACACTTTCCCACATGACAAAAGTTATATGCTTGAGGATTACATTAATAATGGTTGGTATTTTGTGATCGCAAAAATACAGAATTACTTAACGCAAGACTCTGGGATTAAAGAACAACTTTCCACTGGCAGCATTACCCCATTAAGATTGCAATTCCAGTCGAGTAAAATAATTTATCCGATGAAATTAACACGTCTAGCGCTTGATTACGCTAAAGAAAATAATCCCGACAAAACTGATAGTGAAGCCCGTTTAAATCAATATTTTCCCGAGATGCAAATTAGTTTATATGTTTTGACTGATTCAAAAACAACCCAAAATCAATTGGAAACGAAGTGGGCCAATTGGATTAATTCAAACGATATTGCCAACCTTAACAATAGTATTACCGAAGATAATTGGATTAAGGGTAACAAGTTATTTTTAACTAAATTAAGTAATAGTATCGACATCAAAGATGTTGATAATGATTTTTTAATCACCAAGACAGCTAATAACAACGTTTATCCAGTACCGGTATATAAGACATTTAATTTTTGGCTGATGAATTTACTGATGTTTCTTTTGGCCATTTCGATTGCTGTATTATCACCAATTGGTTTACTTTTTATCATTGCCATTATCTTTCAAATATTTGCGGCAAAGATACGCTGGCTCTATATTCTTGGTAATATTTATCAAGTTATAGCTTGTTTGTTTATTTTAATCTTTTTTGCTATTTACATTGTTTTCATCAGCGAAACAAATAGAAGTTTTTCAAAAATATTTCTTGAAAATGGCGCGATTGGGGTTTCGATCGGTTTGATAACAGTACTAACTGCTGGAATATTCTTTACGGTTAAGATGATGAAAAAATACAAAAAAGTTTATAGCCCTAATAAACTCCCTTAGGTCGCGATATCGCGGCGGGAAAAGATAATTAAACCGAGAGTAGTTAAAACAAAAGTAACTCCCAAGAAAACCCCATAGGCCCAAGGGTCAATTTGCTGGTAAATTAATGCCTTAGCCGGATTGAAATAATAGAAAAAGGAAAAATATTTTAAGTCCGAGAGATTTTCTTTGAGAGCCGACAAGATATTTAAAACATACATTCCCACCAAAAGTCCGCCGGAAATAAAGAAAACCTTACCCTTATCGGAAAAAACGCTGGATAAAAATATTCCAATACTATAAATAGCGGCGCTAAACATTAAACCTAAAACTGCCATCGTCATAAAATTCTCACTGCTAAAACTAATATTATAAGCCAGACTGAGCGGCAAAACAGAAAAAACTGAAAATATCACAAACAAAATTAACATTAATAATCCTGCCAAATAGCGGCTGAAAAAAAGTTTAGCCCGCGAGATCGGTTGCGAGAGCAAAATCTCAATTGTTCCTTTTTCTATCTCGCCAGCTAAAGCCGAACCCGAAAAACCTATAGTCATAAAAATAACCATTATTGGCCAGACAAAAGAAAATTGTTCGGTCGCCAGATACCCTTCCAAAGTAGTAAAACTTTTAATATCAAAATTAAAGGCCTTTAAAAATGACTCGGGATAATTCTTTATTAAGGCCTCTAAACTAGCCGATTGGTCTTTAAAAGACGGAAAAAGAGCAATATACATCCATAAAAGAGCGATACTGGAAAGAGTATAAATTAAAAGTAAAATTCTTCTGTCTTTAAGCGTGCGCCAAAAAATTGTCCACATTATTTACTCCAATTTGGGAATGGCCATTAAATCATTTTGCTCTCTGTCTGCGTATGGTTGACTATTTTTATTCTGTCCATCCGCCTCGTAAAATTCTAAAAAAATGTCTTCCAAAGTGGCATGAGTAATTTCCAATTCGCGGATATTAAAATTAGTTAATTTTCTAATTAAAAGGTTGATATCGCCCTTAACGCCCAGCTCCAACCCTTCAGGTAAATCTTTGATAATTTTTGTATTTTCAAAAGTAAACTCATCACGGTTGAATGGTCCAGCAAAATAAACTTTGACCGTATGCATTCTTTTTTCTTTCAACTCCGAAATGCGTTCAATCGCCACCAATTTGCCATCTTTAATAATACCTACCCGATCGCACATTCGATCCACTTCCGCTAAATTATGCGAAGAGAAAAAAATCGTTGTGCCTTTCTTTTGGAACTTATCCAAAATTTCATAAATCTTATTTTGCAAAAGAGGATCCAAACCAAGTGTTGGCTCGTCCATAATTAATAATTTTGGCTCAAACATCAAGGCCAAAATTAGACCCAACTTTTGTTTGTTGCCGGAAGAAAGATTTTTAAATTTCATTCTGGGGTTAAAATTCAAATCGGAAATTAGTTTTTCGGCAATAGATTTTTGACCCCGCAACGCTTCCAAAAACTTGATGTGATCTTCACCTGTCCAGCCATCGTAAAGCCGCACATCGCCGGAAAGATAGCTAATTTTATGCTTAATTTGGTCCGAATTTTTATTAGCATCAAGACCCAAAATATTTATCTTGCCGCTTGTTGGCCGCAAAAAATCCAAGAGACAGCGGATAGTTGTGGTTTTGCCGGCCCCATTAGGACCCAAAAATCCGAAAATTTCGCCTTTTTCTACGGCAAAAGAAATATCATCAACTGCCCGAGTTTTGCCAAAATATTTTTTTAGATTTTTAACTTCAATAATTGGCATTATTGATTGGATTTATTCTTTTATTATATTTACAAGAAAATCATACCAGAACTCCCCAATAAAAACCAGCAGGTTGGCAATTTCTGTTTCTCCCCTCTTGACAAATTATGAACATATGTTCTAAAATGATATTGGAAGGATAATATGCGCGGTAGACCAAAAATTCAAAGAAAAATTCGTTTTTTCCCAGAAATCACTTATTTTAAACCGGCCGGTATTCCCTTACGGGACCTATCGGAGGTTATTTTGTCGTTGGATGAAGTAGAGGCAATAAGATTAGCCGAATTAGAAGATTTAGAGCAAGTTGAAGCGGCCAAAAAAATGAAAATATCCCGCATCACCTTTCAAAGAATCCTGCATCAAGCCCATAAAAAAATAGCGGAAAGTTTAATATATGGCAAAGCAATCAAAATGAAAGGAGGTGATTATATTATGCCAAATTTAGACGGAACCGGTCCTTTAGGACAAGGACCGATGACTGGCAGGGGTCGCGGCCGCCGAACCCAAAGCCCCAGACAGGGTTTGGGTGGTACGGCTGAATGTGTTTGCCCAAAATGTGGTGAGAAAACTCCTCATAATCGGGGCATCCCCTGCACTGAAGTAAACTGTCCAAAATGCGGAACCCCGATGAGGGGCGTTTTCTGCCAATAATTGTAATACAAGATAACAGGAAAACCCTCTCAAAATTCGGAACTGAACGGCTCACCGCTCTTAGCGGTGAGCCGTTGGTTGATATTGAAACCGCTAGAGAACCTTCTATTCCTCCTCACAATCACTACCACCACCTTGAGTAACCGGTCCAGTAACCGTCACATGACCAACAATACCTACCATATCAAATTCCATTTTTATTGAATCATCCGTTATTTGACCTTGGGTAGGAGTATCACCAAAGATATTAACCGAAAAATTACCGTCTTCACCGGTTTCAAAACTTATTTCACCTGCGTCTGGATCGGTATGAGTACCAATCGACGATTTATATGTCCAAAGCCAATCCCATTTACCTTCCCAATCAGCGTTAGTAACTTCATCTTGACAAGTAGTAACTTCTAAATTAAAAACATAGTCAGCCGTTCCGTCAGCAGCTGGTAATCCCGTAGCTTCAGCTTTAGCAGTAGCTTTAAATCCCTCTCCTGTCTCAAGTGAACCTCCTACAGGAACAATCTTACATTCATTAACTTCATCACATTTCTCCTTATCGGCTGGCTTCCCGTCCAACTGAAGGCATTCTTTCTTGGTCATCTCCTCACATTGAGGAAGACAACAAATCTTTTTAACGTAAGAGCTATAGATTAAATAGCCACCTCCCCCTAACACGGCGAGAATAATCAAAATAATTAATACTACCCCTATACTACTTAGACCTTGTTTCATTTCTCCTCCTTTTGTGTTGTTATATAAAATCTATTACATTCTAATTATATATCCTAATTGACCAAATTAGCAACCATTCTTAGGATATTTTTGGGTCCCCTACTAACACCCCAGGGGTGTTACTTTTGTGGCTAATCCAGAAAGGCCTCCTACCTGTTATTCAACGGCTCATATATATGAGCCGTTGGATTTTTTATCATATATCGCGGAATTTGAGGGGGTCCCGTAAGCTCGGTTTTATTAGGCCAATCTATTTTGAACTTTCTTTAATCTGCAGGAGGGGGAGGCGGGGGAATAACGGGTTCTGGAGTAGCAACAGGATCTTGTGAAGTGTCTGAATCTGAATCCGAACCTGAACTTTTACTTCTTGGCGTCGGTGTCGTGGGAGTCGGAGTAGACTCGGTCGGGGACTCAACTTGGGCTGGACATTCGTCGCAGTTACTTTTATTTTTAATAATTGCTTCCAGGCTGTGATACGCTTTAACTTTTTTCCAGATAAAATATCCTTGAACTCCGTTTCCGATAATGGCAAGAGCAAAAACTACTATCAAGATTATCTTTAAGGCCTTATTTTTTGTGACGCTATTTAAGGTTCGATTTTCCACAGATGTGTTCATATTATTTCCCTCCAATTATTTATCTCTATCTATTAATTATTATACTACCAACCTCATCGCTATTGACGATCATCCAAAAGCCTCGGAATGGATAAATGGCTGTTTGTTTAGAAGCATCAGTATTATATCTATCCGGGTAAATAGCAATAAAAAGATATTGTTCAGAACTCGCTTCCCAGCTCCAAGCATATCCAGAAACTTTTTTTTGATTTATGGCTTCTTCATAAGATTGAGTTGAGCCATTTTTGTATTTAACCACGAGATTAGACAGAGGAAGATTGGATTGATAAGGATTGCCTAGCAGATTCCATCCTTTGGTGGTAGCAATTTCGGTCGATGGGACTTGATTTAAGACATATCCTCGTCCAGCGACGTTATTGACATTATCTACCTTAATCCAATAGCCGGCTCCCGGCGTTAAAGTAATATTACTATTTTCACCTTTTATATAGGAATTGGTTGCGGCATCATACTTTCTGATTTTGTATGTAATAGGAAGAAGAGTATTGTTGGTAACACCAGCGCTTAAATCGGGAAAAGAGGACATGTTCCAACCGTTAGAGAAATAAGTTGGCAAAAGAAGAATTCTTGATCCAATTACCCGTTCGCTCCCGCCCCCGCCGCCACTAGATCCGACAACAAATGTAGCACTAGGACCAACGGCCGGAGCAGGATTGTTATATATATTGGTTGCTGTACCGGCGGCAATTGTTATACCTAAAGTTCCAGTGCCGGTAATGTCGGAGATTGTAACGGTTCTGTTTACATTACCACTACCGGAAACTGAAACCAAGCCGTTTGCTGTACCAGTTCTATTGAGGGTGATATTTTGAGTAGTAAGCGTGATATTATTTGCGCCGCCATAAGTAATTGTGTAAGTAACAGGCCCTCTTAACGTATAGGCGGATGATGGTGAACTAATGCCAATAGTAGGATACTCTACTGCATTTCTATACTGGCTAACAACCGATTTAATATTACGAACATTACGAGCGTTATCACCATCCGAGGCATCACCGACAGCGACAGATTGATATGTAATATTCGGGTCAGACCAATAGGCAACTCGGGTGTGGGTTTGTCCGTCAGCAAAGTAAATTCCAGATTCATATGTCATGGTTGTGCAATATTTACCGCTATCGGCACCGATCCAACGCCAGCCGGCAGAGTAGCTGTATAGCCCGGGACCAGGTTGAAAGTTCTGCAGTTTACT
>Ga0180007_10004664_pt1 | contig 14362 bp, 16 predicted proteins | sample MM_PC_MetaG_FD_121122 | JGI IMG/M metagenome (GOLD analysis project Ga0180007, IMG submission 121122) | Groundwater microbial communities from the Aspo Hard Rock Laboratory (HRL) deep subsurface site, Sweden - MM_PC_MetaG | ecosystem: Environmental > Aquatic > Deep subsurface > Groundwater... | reverse complement strand
CGCGGTTGGCGGAGAATATTTTTTTGCCACGGTTATTGGCGCCTGTCCTTGTGCTTCTTGGGAATTTCCTGTCAGCCGTGTGCCAGGGACCTCTCTGTCGTCTGAAGACGGAGCAACCTTATTGATAAAAACAATCCCAGCGACAACAATTACCGCAATTAAGGCTAAAAAGAAAAGAAACTTTTTGTTTTGCATATTAGACCTCCTGTCTTGCTTATATTATAACGCTTTCAGGGGGTCTCAAGCAAGCGATTGCGCTAGTTTGGCCAGCGCCGCATTTTTAACAAGCTCATTTATAAAGACTAGTCGGTGGCCGGCAAGTTCCGGGTAGGCGGCCGAGAGGTCAAAACCGATATTCTTGTCTGTTTTGATAACTATTTCTTTAAAGGCAGGAGTGTTTGCGAAGAGCACAGAAGAACCAAGCAGTTTTTTTGCATAAGCGGTCTTTTGCAAACAAAGCTCAGCGACTTTTCGCAAACCTTGCTTGCCCATGAGAGAAAGATAGGCAGTGGCGGCAAGTGCAGCCAGGGCTTCGTTGCTGCAAATGTTTGAAAAAGCGCGTTCCCGGCGAATGTGCTGTTCCCTGGCTTGAAGCGTTAAGCAAAAGCCTCTCTTTCCATCCACGTCAATTGTTTGGCCAACTATTCTTCCTGGAACCTGTCTTATCAAAGCCTTTTTAGCTGCAAAAATACCAAGCCCGGGCCCGCCAAAGGAAACCGGATTGCCAAGAGTTTGTCCTTCGCCTGTCACGATATCTGCGCCATAGTCTCCCGGCGCCTTAAGAAGCCCCAATGAAATTGGATCAATGCTGACTATAAACAAAGAGCCGTTGGCATGAACTTTTTCTGCGACCCCAGAAATATCTTCAAGGCAGCCAAAGAAATTGGGCTGAGCTAAAATTAGGCAAGAGCTGTTGGCTGTTAGCGATTGGGGCAGAATGGTTTGCCCTGTGTTTTTATCAAAAGAGAATTCTTTAACAATAAACCCAGCGGCTTTGGCATAGGTTTTTAGCACATTGCGATATTCTGGATGCACAGCGCTTGAAACAAGGATTTCTTTTCTTTTCGTGGCGCGGCAGGCCAGAAAAGCAGCTTCGGTCAAGGCGGTTGCGCCGTCATACATCGACGCATTGGCTACATCCATGCCGGTTAGGCTGCAGAGCATGGTTTGGTACTCGTAAATGGCTTGTAGCGTGCCCTGGCTGGCTTCTGCTTGATATGGCGTATAGGCTGTGTAGAATTCTGAGCGCGAAACGATGTGTTTAACTGCGCTGGGAATAAAATGCTTATAGCTGCCAGCGCCTAAAAAGTTAAAGGCCCTGTTTTTACCGCTTTGGGACTTAAGCTCCTCAAGTAATTCTGGCTCAGAAAGGGGAGCCGGCAGCTCGGGCTGCTTTTTCAGGCGGACCTTGGCTGGTATATTAGCAAACAGTTCTTCTGAAGACTTGTTTCCTAGTGCGGCAAGCATTTCCGCTTTATCTTGTGTGGAATTGGGCACGTAGCTCATTTATTTTGTCTCAAGCAGGCTTTTGTAATCCTCATCAGACAACAAAGCGTTGGCTTCGTCAGGCGCAGACATTTCTATTTTAATTATCCAGCCCTTGCCATAAGGGTCCTGGTTAACCAGTTGCGCGGTGTTGTTCAGTTCTTCATTAATCGCAACAACCTTGCCGGAAACAGGCGCCAGAAGGGAAGAAACTGATTTAACAGATTCAACCACGCCAAATTCTTCGCCGGCCTTTAGCTCTTTGCCTACAGCAGGCAGTTCAACATAAACAATATCACCTAACTGGTCCTGGGCAAAAAAGCTGATGCCAACTGTTGCGGTTTTCCCTTCAACCTTGGCCCATTCGTGGTCCTTGCTGTATTTGACATTATTTGGAAGTTGGTCGATCATGCTGTTTCCTCCATTTTCCCTACAGTGTAGCGGCAATAGGCAAAAACCAGGCCGGAAATTAATATCCTGGCCAGGCTGTCCCAAAAGCGGTCGTAGAGCATTTTTTTCTGGTAATAAACATCAAAAAACTGTTCGCCTTTTTCTGGCATCAGGGGAGAATCAACGCTTGAGACCGAAAGCGAAGCATCCGCCTTCCTGATATTAAATAATCCCACAGATGAACTGGCCAAATCAATTGTGCCCCACATCAGGACAAAGAAAGCAATCGTACAGATTACATAATAATATATACGCTTGAGATCAAGATTGCTTAGTGTCATTTTTACCCCCTGTCATTTGAGTTAGTAAGTCTATTTTATCGCTTATAAAAAGCTTTGGCAACTACTTTGGCCGCGGCTTTTTTGCCGCGAATACCGACTTGGAGCGAGGCTCCTTCTTTTGCCTGGTTTGTCTCGAGGTAGGCCAGGGCTATTGGAATTTTAAGGGTTGGAGAAAAAGTTCCACTGGTGATTTTGCCAATTGATTTTTTGCCTTGTTCATCAAAAACAACATCGCCTGCCCTCGGAATCATGCGACCTTCAGGCTCAACCCCAACTAATTTCTTTTTTAAGCCAGTCTGTTTTTCTTTAACCAGGCCGGCCTTACCAATAAAATCATTTTTGTCTAATTTAACCGCCCAGCCATAGCCCGCTTCTAAAGGCGTTGTGTCATCATCATACTCATGACCGTAAAGCGGATAACCAGCCTCAAGCCGCAGGGTATCGCGCGCGCCTAAACCGCAGGGCTGGACGCCTTCTTTAATAAAGGCCTGCCAAATTTTTTCAATCTCTGTTTTGGCAACAACCAGCTCAAACCCGTCTTCCCCGGTATAGCCTGTTCTTGAAATAATAATATCGCGCCAGCAAAGGCAGTGGTTATGTTTTAATTCTGCCAAAGAAACATTTAAGGCCTTGCTGACAACTTTTTCTGCTTCGGTCCCCTGTACAGCCAGCAGGCTGTAATTTTCGTATACGCCAACGCCGGCTTGTTTAAAGGCTTTTGCTTGTTTTTTTAGCCATGACAAAACTTTATCAGCATTGCTGGCGTTGCAAATAATTAAATGGAATGCCGGCAGACAGTAAACAAACACATCGTCGATTGCCCCCCCGGATTCGTTGCACATAATCGAATATTGGCCTTCGAACCATTTAAGCTTTGAAGCATCATTGGTGGTTGTCTTCTGAATTAGGGTCAAGGAATCTTCTCCTTCGATCTTTATTAGGCCCATGTGGCCAATGTCAAAAATGCCGGCAGCGGATCTTACGGCATTGTGTTCCTCAATAATGCTCTTGTAGGAAACCGGCATTTCCCAGCCGGCAAACGGCACCATTTTAGCGCCAAGTTTTATATGTTGCTCATAAAGCGGAGTCTTTTTTAGCATAGCTTTATTATATATGTTTTATATTTTTCTGCAAGAAGCCTGACATCTTGTGGAATTAAAACAAGGCTAGAGCAGGCTGGATAAAACAGCAACAAACTTTTCGTTCTGCTCTTGCGTGCCGATTGAAACGCGGATGGCATCGGGCAGGCCAAAAGAAGTTAGCGGCCGGATAATTACTCCTTGCTTCATCATTTGAAGGAATAAATCATCAGCAGATCGTTTAACATTGATGAAAATGAAGTTTGATTCGGTCTTTTTGTATTCCAAACCCACCTTATCCAACGCAACACAAAGATATTTTTTGCCTTCAACGTTTGTGGCATAAGTTTTTTTCAAGAAATCTTTATCGCCCAGAGCAGCTTTTGCTCCAGCCTGGGCAAGTCGATTAACATTAAACGGCGGTTTAGCACGGAACATATACCCGACGATATCTTTTGCGCTAACGCCATAGCCAACCCGCAAACCAGCTAGGCCGTAATACTTAGAAAATGTTCGCAAGACTAAAATGTTTTTACCTTTGCGCACATATTTTATTGTGTCTGGAAAATCTTTGGCTTCGACAAATTCCACGTAAGCCTCGTCAATAATTAGAAGAATTTTGTCCGGCACTTTTTTTAAGAAGTCTTCCAGCGCCTTGCTCTTAATATATGTTCCTGTTGGGTTATGCGGGCTGCACAGGAAAATCATCTTTGTTTTTGGCGTAATTGCTGCGGCTATCGCGTCCAGGTCCTGCTCGTTGTTTTTTAAAGGCACAAACTTTGGCTGGCCGTCAAAAATCTTGGCAAAAAAATTATATAAACTAAAAGTGTTTTCCGGAATAATTACTTCTTCGCCTGGCCGCAAAAAAGTGGCCGCAGCCAGCTGCATGATTTCATCAGAGCCATTGCCAACAATAAGATTATTATCTGCCAGCCTTAATTTTTTAGCCAATGCTTCGCGCAGCAACAATGATTTTTGGTCAGGATAAACATGTAAGCGTGAACTCTCTTTAGCAATTGCTTCTAAAGCTTTAGGAGAGGGGCCAAAGGGATTTTCATTCGAGGCTAATTTGATTATCCCAGGCTTGGTTGGTGTTTTGCCGGGAATATATTCCGGGATACTTTTGATTACTTCTCGAATGAAATCTTCGGCCATCAGAACGGATTAGCCCAACTGAAACCAATTAAGGCAGACCGGGAATCCTTGGCTTCTTGATTGTCAAGCAAATTTAAAGCAGAGATATTAAGCGAGAAGATCGGTGAAAAATAAAACCTTGCGCCGGCATTAAACTGCGACATGGTTTCCCCTGCCAGCATGTCACCGGTTAAAATTAAAGTCTGCGCTAATGGGATCTCAACTCCGGCCATGCCCAGGGGGCGAAATTTTTGTTCTGGAAAATCCGCCATAAACCCAAAGGTTAAGCGAGGTCCCTGCTCAAAATACTTTGTCGCAACCATATAAACATCAGTTTGTGTATATGAAAAGAGATTCTCAACGCCAATGGCTAACAGCAAAGGATTGGGCTCTTCGCCGGTTGAAAGAGACAGTTTCATGTTAACAAACACGCCCTCGCGCAGCTCGCCGGTATCTTTTTCTGTGCCGCCAACAATGCCAAGCTCTACACCATGAAAAGTGCCCAGGTTCATTTTATAAAAAACAGAGGTTTCTGTGGTGGCTGCGCCCTGCAGGAAGCTGGCGCCAAAATCTGAGCCAATATTAAAATTTTTATAAGGGATAACGTCAGCAGAAGGGATTCTAACAACGCCGCTAGGCCCGTTAATGGCCGGGGCAGGGAAAACCTGCGGAAAAGCAAACGCTGCGCAGGTAAGACTTATGATTAAGGTTGTTAATAAACTAACTCTTTTCATGTTAAGACACCTCACTTTTTGAGGAATCGATGAGGCAATTATAGACATTTTCAAACTGCTTTGCAACCACAACTGAAGAAAAGCGCAAATGAGAATCTTCCCTGCCTTTATTGCCCATATCTTTGCGAAGTTGTTTCTCTCTTAATAAACGCAGTACGTGCTCAACAAACATTTCCTGATTGCCAGGCACAAGATATCCATCTAAGCCGCTTTCAATAACGTCTGAGATGCCGCCGCCAAAAACAGCTACCACTGGCAAACCGCAGGCCTTGGCTTCAGTTAAAACCAGCCCCTGGGTTTCAGTTGTTGAAGCGTAAACAAAAATATCCGCAGCCAGGCAATAATCGAGAACTTCCTCATGCTGCTTTTGGCCAACAATGAAAACGTTCTTGCCGGCGATATTTTTGAACTCCTTTTCCTTGGGCCCGCCGCCCACTAGAATAAAATAAGTGTTTTTTTCTTGAGCCAGAATGGATTGAAAGGCCTCAAGCAAAAAAGGCACATTTTTTTCCGCTGACAGGCGGCCAGAGTATAAAAGTATTTTTGCATCTGAGGGCAGCTGGTGTTTTTTGCGGATCATTTCTCTTTGCCCGGCAACGGCTGCTTTGTCTTTGATTTTTTGCAGCTGCAGGCCGGTTGGGATTACCTTAATCGGTTGTTTAACCTTTCTTAAAACAAGCAATCGCCGCACCATTTCTGACGGCACAATTACTGTGTCAACTTGATTGCAGAAATAGGCAAGATATCTGGCTACCAGCACTTTGGCCAGTCTTTGCGGCGCCCAGGGGGTATGGTGGACATAGCGAGAAAAAAGGGTATGAAAACTATAAACAATTGGAATTCTCATTCTTCTGGCCAACAACCTGGCGGCTTGGCCTACCCCAAAGGGTTGGTGGGCATGGATTAAATCAATTTTTTCTTTTTTTAGCTTTGCAAAGATGCTGGGCGAACAGGGGAAAACTAGGCGATAGCCAGGATAAGTTGCTGGCAGGGATGGCAGGCGAAATATTTTTGGATCATATTCCATGTGTCCGGGATATTTGGGGCCGACAATAAAAACTGTGTGGCCAAGTTTTTCTAATTCTTCGCGCAGGATTTTAATTGATAGTGTAATGCCGCTAAGATATGGCAGGTAAGAGTTGGAAAAAAGCGCGATCTTCATTTCTCATTTTTCTTCTTGGCCAAGCGCCGCAAAGAAGCGCGGTATTCCATTTCTTTAGTATGGTCACGCGCCGGGAAGCCAGAAACAATTGAGTTAGCAGGAATATCTTTTGTTACTCCACTCTTAGCCAGTACAACGGTATTTTCTCCAATAGTGATGTGCCCGTTAAATCCGGCTTGTCCGCCAACTGCGACATGATCACCAAGTGTAACAGAGCCTGCAAAGCCGACTAAGCTGACAATGGCGCAATCTTTGCCAATTTTGCAGTTGTGGGCAACATGCGATAGGTTATCAATTTTTGTGCCCTGGCCAATAATTGTATTTCCCAGGGTGCCGCGGGAAACACAAACATTGGCAAAAAGCTCAACATCATCTTCAATCACAACAGAGCCGATCTGGGGTATTTTTATATGTTTGCCTTTTTCTTGGGCAAAGCCGTAACCGTCAACGCCAATACGGCAGCCGGCATGCAAAACAACCCGGGCGCCAATTGTTACTCGATCATAAATGGAGACATTGGAATGGACCTCACAATTTTTACCAATGGTTGTTTTGTCTCCAACAACAGAGTGGGAGCAGATGCTGGTATTATCTCCAACAACAACACCTTCTCCCAAAACAACATATGGCTCAATCCTTACGTTCTTGCCTATTTTACAAGTTTTTGGAATAATGGCGGTTTTATCAATTTTTTTGGCCACTGATTTCTTGGGCGCAAACAGCGGCAGGATTTTCGCCATGGTTAGTCTGGGGTTTTTAGCAACTAAACAGGCCTTGTCTTTTGTTTTGAGGTTTTCCGGAACAACCAACGCAGAGGCTAAAGACGCCAAAGCCTGGGGAAGCTTGTTTTCTGTAAAAACAAAAACAAGATCCCCAGGCCTTGCAGTTTCAGGGGCAGAAACCCCTTTAATGTCTAAGTTCCCATTGCCGGCAACTTTGCCGGAAACAAGCTGCGCCAGCTCGTTTAGTTTCATTACTTATTAAGTTCAGTGATTACCATTTCGGTCAAGTCCATGCCGCCGGTTATAATAACCTGCTTATCAAGGACCATTTCAATGCCGACCTTCTTGGCAACTGCCTTAACTGAGTCAAGAATCTTGAGCTGCAGCTTTGCTGTTAACTGTTCGTTTAAGCGAAGCAGGCTTTCTCTTTTTGGCGCCAGCTTTTCTTCAAGTTCTTTTCTTAGCTTATCCAGGTCTTCCTTGCTTTTGCCGTCTTTTTCAGCTTTTTCCAGTTTTTCCTGGCTTTTTTCGAAATCCTTTTTAAAGGACTCTTCTTCTTTGGCCAGGTCTTTCTGGGCGCTTTCTGTTTCTTTGTATTCACGGAAAACTTTTTGAACATCGATAAAACCGATGTTTTGGAAGTTTGCAGCAGAAGCGATTCCAGCTATAAAAGTAATGGCAAGCGCAATAACTAATAATTTTTTCATCCTTTTCACCTCCTTGGTTATTTTATCACAGCGCGTCCCTGGCGTCTATATGCTTCAAGGGATATCAACAGCGCAGCAATGTCTGCGGGCGAGACCCCGGCAATTCGCGAGGCTTGGCCAATTGATACGGGCTTGAGCTTGTCCAGCTTAAAGCGCGCTTCTTTGGAAACACCATGTAATTCCATAAAGCTTAGACTCTCCGGGATCCTTTTTGTTTCAAGGTTTTTGAATTTTTCTACCTGTTTTAGCTGTCTCTGGATATAGCCTTTATATTTTAGGCTGATATCAATTTGCTCGGAAATCTCTGGCGAAAGCCTTTCCCCTTTTTCAATGGCGGATTTTTTTCTTTTAAAACATTTAAAGCGTTTTTCAGAAATCAGGCCGGCTTGATAGCCTTTTTCTGTTAAGCGCAGGTCAGCATTGTCTTGCCGCAGCAGCAGGCGGTATTCTGAGCGGGAAGTCAGCATGCGATAAGGCTCTGCAATATCTTTAGTAATTAAATCGTCAACCAATGTGCCGATGTATGACGCATCACGGCCAAAAGTCATGGGTTCTTTGCCTTTAATTTTTAAGGCGGCATTGATGCCCGCCACAATTCCCTGGGCCGCAGCCTCTTCATAGCCTGACGTGCCGTTAATTTGTCCGGCGCAGAAAAGGCCGGGAATGTCTTTTGTTTCTAAAGTATGATTAAGCTGGGAAGAAGGAACATGGTCATATTCAACCGCATACCCCGGGCGAATAATTTCCACGTTTTCAAGCCCAGCCATGCTTTGAAACATTGCCAGCTGCACATCCGCGGGCAGGCTGGTGTTCATGCCCTGGGCGTACATTTCCAGGGTGTCCCTGCCGGTTGGCTCAATAAAACATTGCTGGCTGGTCTTTTCTGGGAAGCGCACAACCTTGTCTTCAATTGACGGGCAGTAGCGCGGCCCGATGCCTTGGATCTTTCCCGCAAAAAGCGGCGAGCGGTCAAGGTTGTCCATTATTATTTTATGGGTTTCCTTATTGGTTCGAGTTAAGTAACAGGGCACCTGCGGCAATTTTAACTGCGGGTTTTCAGGCGTATCCAAACCGTATTGTTTATACTCCCAGATAAATGAAAACAATTTAATATCTTCATCCCCGGGCTGGATTGTCATTTTTGAAAAATCGATTGAGCGTTTGTTGATTCTGGCTGGAGTGCCGGTTTTTAAGCGCCCAAGACGCAAGCCAAGCGCGGTTAAATTGTCAGACAGCCCATTGGCGGGAAATTCTCCTGCCCGGCCGCTTTCCATGTGCACCATACCGGTATGGATAACTCCCTTGAGAAAAGTCCCAGTTGTTACAACAACTGTTTTTCCTTCATAAATGATGTCTAGTTTTGTTTTTACGCCAATAACTTCTGATTTGTTTGTTCTGGTCTTTGTTGTCAAAACTTCTTCCACCAAGCCCTGCTTAAGATCAAGGTTTTCTTGTTCTTCAAGGAGCTTTTTCATCTCGCGATGGTATTGTTTGCGGTCAGACTGGGCGCGCAGGGCCCAAACAGCCGGGCCTTTGTTGGTGTTAAGCATCTTCATCTGCAGGAAGGTTAAGTCTGTTGCAATGCTGATTTGTCCGCCCAGGGCGTCAACTTCGCGAATTAACTGGCTTTTGGCCGGTCCGCCCATGGCCGGGTTGCACGACATAAAAGCGACAGTATCAACATTCATGGTCAAAAGCAATGTTTGGCAGCCAAGACGGGCAGAGGCCAGGGCAGCTTCAATTCCAGCATGCCCAGCGCCAATTACTATTACATCATATTTTTTCGGGTATTTCATATATATTAAGGAAGCTGTCAGCCGCGAATGTCTCTGATGACGAAAATAACCCCCAAGCGGCTGCCTAACTCATCTCGCAGGATGTTGGCATTGATAAAAGAGGGCAGACATTGGCCCAGCGGATCGCACAGATTTGCTTTGAAACGCTCTATTTCTAAGCCTTGATCAGCGACCTGCTGATAAAGTTTTTCGTAGTGGTCTTTTTGTTCAAAAAGCGTTTGAATGTGCTTGCCCAAAATTTTTCCTTTGGGGCAATGGAAATATTTATGCGCTTCTTCGTTTAACAGCACAACACGGCCGTCAAGGTCTGTGACAATCAAGGAATCGGGCATGGTTTCAATAATAGTATTTGCGGCTAAACCCGGCGAGATCGCAAATAAACTATAGCGCCTCATGGCATAGAAAATAAACAGGTTCATAATGGCGAAATCAAAGACTACAGTTGGAAAAGTTACCCGAGTGTTTAATATTAAGGGCAGGATTTGATCCGAAAGAATTCCTAAAAGAACAGGAATAACAGAGCCAATCGCGATTAACCGGGCTTGCTGGCGCTCAGTCTTTTGCGCTGCAGTAAGGGAGTAGGTTGCAAAGAGAAAAATGCCCAGCCCAGTGTAGCTGAGCGTTTGGATAACAAACAATATGTAGGTTGGCGCCGGAATGCTTATTATCCCATAAGACAGGATTTCAAAGCGCTGGTACATCAAATTGGTAAACATAAAAAGTGCGGCAACAATAGTTGGCGGAGCATAGAGTGCAATCAATGCGGCTTTGTTCTTTAAGAAGTTGTCTTTTTTGCTGAAAATAAGGGCAAAATGAGCATAAACCGCAAAGGCAAAAGCAATCAAACTGGCAGAAAAACGGTTAATTAAACCGGCCAGCTCAAGAGTAAAGGCAATACGCAAAGAATAAGTCAGGATGCAGGCAAAGAAAGCCAGCAGGGCAAAGCGCACGTAAAATCTGGCAGCCTGATTTTCATAGTGGCGGCTGTAAATATCAAAGGCCAGCAGCAGCACAAATAGCGACGCGAGCAGTTCAAAATAAGGGAAAAGTATTGACATTTAGTTTAATTATAGTATATTTCAAAAGGAAGGACAAGACTTCATGGCAAAGTATAAACGTATTCTTCTCAAGCTCTCCGGCGAGGTTTTTGGCGGCCAAAGAAAGTATGGCATTGATTTTGAACAACTCCAAATCCTGGCTGAAGAAATTAAAAACGTGCGCAAAGCCGGGGTCGATGTAGCTATTGTTGTCGGCGGAGGCAATATTTTCCGCGGGGTAGCAGGCGCTGTGCGCGGGGTTGATCGGGCCACTGGCGACTATATGGGCATGCTGGCTACAGTAATTAACTCTTTAGCTCTCCAGGATGCTTTAGAAAAAATTGAAGTTCCTTCCCGAGTGCAAACTGCAATTGAAATGCGTTCTATTGCTGAATCATTTATCAGGCGGCGGGCCATCAGGCACATGGAAAAAGGCCGGGTAGTGATATTAGCTGCGGGCACAGGCAATCCTTATTTTTCAACCGATACAACCGCGGCCCTTCGGGCAGCAGAGCTGGATGTTGATGTTGTGCTAAAGGCAACCAAAGTTGGCGGAGTGTACGACAAAGATCCGATGCACCATAAGGACGCGAAAAAGTTTAAAAAAATATCTCACATGGACTTAATCCAGAAGCGGCTCAAAGTTATGGATACTACAGCTGCTTCCTTGTGCATGGAAAATGAGATCCCGATAATAGTTTTAAATTTGACTAAGCGTGGCAACATTAAAAACGCAGTTATGGGCAAAAATGTCGGCACGATAGTAGCGAATGAGAAATAAGGAGGTCCGAGCATGCAGGATGTTTTAAAAGAATGTGAAGTAAAAATGCAAAAGGCAGAGGAAGTCTTAAAAAAGAACTTTGCGGCTGTCAGGACCGGCCGGGCTAACCCGGCTTTGCTTGATCACGTGCAGGTGAACTACTATGGCGCGCCAACCCCATTAAAACAGCTGGCCTCTATTTCTGTGCCAGAGCCCAGGATGTTATTGGTTTCCCCGTATGATAAAAATGCTGCCGCTGACATTGAAAAAGCGATTTTAACCTCTGATTTAGGCATTAACCCAAAACGCGAAGCCGGAGTTCTCCGGCTGGTTTTGCCGGAGCCAACAGAGGAAAGAAGAAAAGAATTAGTTAGGGTGATAAAAAAAGAAACCGAAGAGGCTAAGGTGGCAGTGCGCAATGTGCGGCGCGAAGCAATTGACAGTGCCAAGAAAAAGAAAGCAGCCAAAGAAATTACTGAAGACGACGAGAAAAACCTGGATAAAAAGGTCCAGGACCTAACAAACAAATATTGTGCTGAAATGGATAAGATGTTTGCTTCTAAAGAAAAAGAAGTAATGGAAGTCTAGATGGACCCCAAAAAAGTTCCCCAACACATTGCAATTATCATGGACGGCAACGGCCGCTGGGCAAAAAAGAGGATGCTCCCGCGTATTGCCGGCCACAAAGAAGGTTCTGAGTCTGTGCGCGCTGTTTTAAAGGCTTGCGCGGAATTCGGCGTCAAATATTTAACGCTCTATGCTTTTTCCACGGAAAACTGGCGCCGGCCAGACGAAGAAGTTGATTTTTTGATGGGGCTTTTTTCTCAGACCATTGATAATGAGATTGAGGAACTCATGGAAAATGAAGTAAAGCTTAAGTTTTTAGGCAGGTTGGAAAAATTTTCACCAGGGCTTAAAAAGAAGATGCGGGAAGCAATGGAAAAGACAAAAAACAACAAAAGAATTACCTTAAATGTAATGGTCAATTATGGCGGCAGGGCGGAAATTGTTGACGCGCTCAACGAAATAATTGCCTCAGGGGAAAAGGGGGCCGACGAAGATTTAATTAATAAACACCTTTATACCCGCGGCATGCCGGACCCGGACCTTTTAATCCGAACGGCCTCTGAAATGAGGGTCTCAAACTTTCTTCTCTGGCAGATCGCTTATGCGGAGATTTACGTGACGGCAGCCCTGTGGCCTGATTTTCGGCGAGAGGAATTAATCAAGGCCATAGAAGATTTTCAAAAAAGAGTTAGGAAATTTGGCAAGACCAAGGAGCAAATAGATGCTGCGTAGGGGAATCACAGCTTTAATTACTGCCCCGATTATTGTGGCTTGTGTTTACTTTGGCGGCCTGGCTTTTTTGGCCTTAGTATTAGTCTTGGCCCTTTTATCAATAAATGAATTTTATAATATGATGAAAGGCAAAGATTTTCATCCGGCCTATTGGGTCGGCAATCTCTTTACTATTGTTTTTATTATTTTTGCTTATTATGCCCTGAAAAAAAACTGGGAGCCTGCCCATTCCGCCATGTTAACTGGCGCGGCTTTGGTCACCATGGTTTCAACCCTTTTCTTAAAGCGGCCCAAAGACGCAATTGTTGATATTGCTGTGACATTATTGGGCATGATTTATATTGGTTGGTTTTTCAGCTACTTTTTGTTTATCAGGGCGTTAACTGAGCGCGGCGCATATTTGCTTTTCTTAATGGGCACCATTTGGGCCCTGGACATTGTTGCTTATTTGTTTGGTAAAGTGTTTGGCAAACATAAGCTTTTCCCGTCCGTTTCGCCCAAGAAGAGCATTGAAGGCGCGATTGCCGGCTTTGTGGTCTGTTTAATTGCAGCCGGGGTCTTTGGTTATTATGCTGGCTTTCATATGACCCACTCGCTGATTTTAGGAGCGATAATTGGTGTTGTTGCCCAGATCAGCGACCTGGTTGAGTCACTGATCAAACGCGACGCTGGGGCAAAGGATTCCTCTGCTCTGCTGCCCGGCCACGGCGGCATGCTCGACCGCATGGACAGTTTTATTTTAACCGCGCCGGTTGTTTATTATTATTTAGTTTGGGTGGTTTTGAAATAACTTAAAACTTAAAATGAAAAACTTAAAACTAAAATTCAAAACTAAAAACTTAGTAAAAATAGCTTTAGCTGAAGACGTTGGTTCTGGAGATATAACAACGAGAAGCATAGTAGACAGCAGTGCAGTAGCCAGGGGCGTTATCTTGGCAAAAGAGGCCGGGGTGATCGCTGGGCTTGAGGCGGCCAAAGAAGTTTTTAAGCAGGTTGATAAGAAGATAAAGTTTGTGCCGAGATTGAGAGATGGGGAGATGGTGAGGAAGGGAAAGGTTATTGCAACTGTTTCTGGGCCGGCTCGAGGAATATTAACTGGAGAGCGTGTTGCTTTAAACTTTCTGCAAAGGCTATCAGGAATCGCAACGTTGACTAATAAGTTCAAATCTCGCATATCGCATATCTCATCTCGCTGCTCGATACTTGATACTAGAAAAACCACCCCAGGATTGCGGGCCTTAGAAAAATATGCGGTTAAATGCGGCGGCGGGACAAACCATCGCATGGGATTGTATGATGCTATTTTAATAAAAGACAATCATATTAAGATAACCGGGGGAATTGATAAGGCGGTTAAGGCTTGTAAGGCAAAGAAGGCGTTTAAGGCGATTGAGGTGGAGGCAAAGACGTTGGGGCAGGTTAAAAAGGCGATCAAAGTTGGGGTTGATCGAATTCTCTTGGATAACATGAATTTGAAAACCCTGCGCAAAGCAGTCAAACTGTGCAAGAAAGCGCGGATTAAAACGGAGGCTTCAGGCGGGGTTAATTTAAAAATAGTCAGAGCAATTGCCAAGACAGGCGTAGATTTTATTTCTGTCGGAGCGTTAACGCATTCTGCTAGAGCGCTGGACATCAGTTTGAAGATTCTCTAGATTCTGCTATAATACTTTTTCCAATGCCTCACAAGTATGTACTAAAATCCCATTTTTCTGCGGG
>Ga0180007_10004663_pt1 | contig 14362 bp, 12 predicted proteins | sample MM_PC_MetaG_FD_121122 | JGI IMG/M metagenome (GOLD analysis project Ga0180007, IMG submission 121122) | Groundwater microbial communities from the Aspo Hard Rock Laboratory (HRL) deep subsurface site, Sweden - MM_PC_MetaG | ecosystem: Environmental > Aquatic > Deep subsurface > Groundwater... | reverse complement strand
TGATGCTTGTAGAACGGATTGTAAGAATCCAAGATGTGGTGACGGAGTTAAAGATACAGGCGAAGGATGTGATGATGGAAATAATGTGAATAATGACGATTGCACAAATGCATGTACGATTGCGACTTGTGGAGATAATATTATTCAGGGAATTGAGGAGTGTGATGACGGTTCTGCAAACTCAAACACTGTTGCCGATGCATGCCGCACTAATTGTACAGATCACAGATGTGGTGACAGTGTTCCCGATACAGGAGAAGCTTGTGATGATGGAAACAATGTTCAAACTGATGATTGCATAAATTCATGCTTGTTTGCGATTTGCGGAGACGAACATATATGGACAGGGCATGAACAATGTGAACAAAACGATGATTGTACAGGAAATAATATCTGCACAGGATGCCAATGCGAAGCAACTCCAGCAAATTGTGGAAATGGAAATCGCGAGGGTGATGAAGAATGTGATGATAAGAATAATGTTGATACTGATGACTGTACAAATGCATGTGAAGAGGCTGAGTGTGGAGATAATATTATTTGGAACGGACATGAAAACTGTGATGACGGAAATAATGTGAATGATGATGCCTGCACAAACACATGTGAAGAAGCTGAGTGTGGAGACAGTATTGTTCAGAATGTTACCGGAGAAGAATGTGATGCAGGAGGAACGGATACAACAACATGTGATTTCGACTGCTCCCTACCAATTTGTGGAGACAACCATTTAAATACAATTGCGGGAGAACAATGTGATGATGGTAACTTAACTAATGGAGATGGATGTTCCAGAATATGCTTGCGAGAAGCAATTTGTGGTGATGGAATTATTAATGGTGATGAAACATGTGACTACTATCATCCTTCAGCACCTCCGAAATGTCGTACTAAATCTGACCCTGATCCATGTACTTATTGCGGGGACGCGATTCTTCAAGAAAGCAGTACAGAACAATGTGATGAAGGAACATATAATTCAGATACAGAACCTGGTGTTTGTCGAACGAATTGCATGAACCCAAGCTGTGGAGATGGAACCAAGGATAATGGTGAAGAATGTGATAATGGAGATGATAATTCGGATACTTTGCCTAATCAATGTCGAACTGATTGCGCAGAGCCGCACTGCGGAGACAATGTTGAAGATACCGATGAAGAATGCGATGACGGCAATATCGAAAACGGTGACGGATGTGACAGCACCTGCAAAGAAGAGACATTTGACTGCAGTGCATGTTATTTATGCGAAATCACTGAACCTAGCCCATATGGGGGGTACATGGGCGAATGTGATGAAGAAACATGCTTAGGTATTGGGACATGTATATATGAAGGTGGAATAAACGGAATATGCACACCGGATCCAACTGTATGCCAAATAGAAGAACAGGCATGCGGAAAAATCAAAATAGAGATAGACGGTGCCATAGATAGTCTCCCATCTGAACCGGGAATGTCCACAATTGTTTTTGAGGATAGTACTATCTCGTTCTCTCAAGGTTGGAAAACACTATCTAATGGCACAATTATTGCTCCAACCTTTATGAATTCATTCGATCCGAATACCGGGACTCCACTACTCAACGATGGCTTAGTGATTTACAAAAAAATGTCTTTGGGTAATCTGCCAATTAACTCCATAGTAAAAGGTGGAACTATGAATGCGATAATAACACCGGCGAATGCAGGTATGAGATTTTACAATGATAAAATACCGCATTATTTGTCCGTTCCGTTCAATTTCATTGGAAATAATTCTCGCATGGCGAGAAAAATTAATGAAGCTGAAATAGAAATCAAAGCAATAACTCAGGCCGGAGGATATGCTGGATCACAAGTACGGATGAACGATGAAATATCAATTTCAATAGATCTAAATATGGCTGGCGGTTCTCCTCTTGTTTCTCCTTCCCCATTAAAGGAGAATCTGTATGGGGATCTCCCTGGTGCCCCTTCATTCTCTATAAGTAATATTTCAATTGACTTTGATGTTTGCGGTTCCGCAGGTGCAATCCAACACCTCCTTATGGATTGTGGGAATGGAAAACCAGATGATGGTGAAGAATGTGATAACGGTCCTGCTAATTCGAATACGGAACCTGACGCATGCCGCCTGGACTGCACAGAGTATAAATGCGGAGATGGGATAAAGGATTCAAATGAACAATGTGACGATGGGAATACAAATGATGAAGATACTTGCTCCAATACATGTCAGGCTTTAAGTTGCGGTGATGGAATCACGCAGCTTGAATATGGTGAAGAATGTGATGACGAGAACGAAATTAACTTTGATTATTGTACAAATGATTGTAAGGATGCAAGTTGCGGAGATAGCATTGTTCAGATTGTCATTGGAGAAGAATGTGATGATGGGAATTTTGAAGAAGGTGACGGATGCACTTCATACTGTTCATTGGAGCCGGGATATCTTCCGGTTTGCGAGGACACGGATTTTGGTATCAATTACTCTGTAAACGGAACTTTAAGGTTCAATAGAACTTGGATGTCAGATCCTTCTCCGATATTTTATACCGATAAATGTTATTTCCCGACAGATGATAGATCGCATCCATCTGAATGGTTAGAGGAATTTTATTGCGATGATGGATTGCGATTCGCCAATAAAAACTACGAATGCGATAGATGCTGTCAGGGACGCTGTCTTAATCCGGATGAGCCCGTACCTTCGGAGGGATGTGATATTAACTGCCCGACTGGAAGCAGGATTTGTAAGTCCGGTACAGACCAAGCATGTGTGCCTGTGAATGTAAGTTGTTGTGGTAATGGCTGGATTGACATAGGCGAAGAGTGCGATGATGGTAACCGAATTAATGATGATAATTGTACAAATGAATGTATGGATAACCCGATCTGCGGTGACAATAACCCACAAGGTGATGAAGAATGCGACGATGGAAATAATGTCAATGACGATGAGTGTACTAACGAATGCAAAAATCCGGTCTGCGGAGACAATATCTTACAAAGCGATGAAGAATGTGATGATGGGAACACAGAAAACTACGACGGATGCAGTGATCAATGTAATAAAGAGTTGACCATGTTGTGTGAGGGCGATGAATGGATCGATCTTGGGACAGTGACAGCGCCTAATAGTATTGGTGATCCAATCAGTTCTCATTCATCTGTCGCATACTACAAAGGAGAGTTATTTGTTTCCATGTGGACAAGGAGACAAGTATCAAATTCTTCCTTTACACGAGGAACAATCCAGCGTTACGCAAACAACAACCAATGGGTACCCGATTACAGTAAAACGGGAAAAATGAATTTGTTTACAAACAGTGGAAGCCTATACACATATGATATAGATACCGGAACTTTCTATCGCAGAAGGAAAAATGGAGAAGAAGGCACAAAATGGCAATATGCAGGGACACCCGATCTGTTTGACGGATCGGAGATATATGATGTTCTTTCAACTGATGATACGTTCTATGTAGTCAGAAAATCCGGTGGAGTATTCCTATATGACGGAGAAGACCAATTTACAAAACTTGGTGAAGACATTCCAAGAATAGGAGGGTATTTCCAGATGGCAATGGATGGAGACACTATTCATGTATCACACAAAAATATTTATGCTACAAGTATTTATGAATGGAATGGAACAACTTGGGATTTATTACCGGAAGAGTCGCCCCCACGGACATATACGATTCTCGGCAATAGTTACAACACAGCTTACATATATAACGGAACTACTTTTAAAGCTTACGTAAGGAATGATCGCGACTATGCCGAAATTTCATGCAAATCACTTACACCTGTGGCCAAGTCCCAACACAGATTTAGATTCTGGGCTTCTTTGTTTGATTGGGCGAAAGAGTTTCTGAAATAAATTCAACTAATCGAAAGCTGCTCAGTTAATTGGTTATTTTGGAGTACTGGATTATTGGAATAATGGAGTGCTGTTTATCAGACACAAAGCTAGTGCCACTTTAGCACTGTTGCACAAGTGCGACGTGCTTTAGTCCAGTAATCCAATATTCCAGTATTCCATTTAATTCCAATATTATAATTATAGCTTTATCTCCTTTCGTTTTTTCCTTGCAAGTCCAACCCCAGCTGCAGCCAATGAAATAATAATAACTGCTGCCGCGGGACCTGAATCACCCACCGAAGCTCTTCCTACAATCGAAGGAGATAATCTATTGGTTACTTGTGTATTTACATTATGTACTGGAGATTGCAGTGAACTAAATACTTTCTGAAGCAACCCGGGACTCAACTCACTAACATTATTTACCTTAACTATATTATTTCCGGAAGATATTTGTGCCGACAAAGACCTTTCAAGCTGACGATCTCTATTCGCAAATACAATGGATGTAATCACAATGATAGAAATTGTAACAAATGCAATCGGGTTTGGCCTGCCAAGAGTTAAAGCATGCATATTTACTGGAATTGTATCAAATTCGAAACAAAAACCGAATTGCGTATTGTCTGAACCATCGCAGTATAGTCAGCAATTTTGTTTACGATAAAAATACATCACCAGCATCGCAGCGGAAGATAACGATCTTCCGCTACGGACTATACTTATGATGGCATTATCATTAAAAGGGCAAACCATAGAACTCAACTGTATTCTTTGTCGTAACCTCATCAACTTCTTCGTAACTAACTCCTTTGATCTCTGCAATAAGCTTTGCTACCTCCACCACAAATGCAGGTTCGTTGCGTTTTCCTCTTTTTGAATCGGGAGCAAGGTAAGGTGCGTCGGTTTCTATCATAATTTGATCCAAGGGACAGTTCTTTATCACTTCCCTGATATCTGATGACTTTGGATAGGTCGCAATTCCTGTAAATCCAAGTAGCAATCCCCTATCAACAAGATCAGAAATATCATTCCACTCCTCCGTGCAACAATGTATTACTAATTTCGAGTGTCCAACTTCATTAATTATTGTCTTAAGATTATCGATAGCTTTGCGACAGTGAATCACAACAGGAAAATCCAGATCACGAGCAATCTCTAGCTGAGTTTTAAATACTTTCTGCTGAACATTACGCGGTGAGTTGTCGTAAAAGTAATCTAATCCAATTTCCCCGATGGCTTTGACTCTACCTGAAGAACTTATGAGTTTTTTTAATCTTTCTGAATCTGAATCCTGCCAATTTTTCGCAGCATGAGGATGTACTCCTACTACTGCAAAAACATTCGAGTACTTTTCGGCAATCTGAATACACTTCTCCCCTTCCCTGATCGTGTCTGCAATTGTAATTATATGTGAAACTCCTTCTTCCTTCGCTCGGAAAATAACTTCATCCAGATCTCGAGTGAATTTTTTATCCGCCAAATGAGCATGAGAATCAATCATAAATTCCATTTATACAATACTTTGATAACGAGTAACGAGCAACGAACAACCACTAACTTCTATACTTTATCAATGCAGCCGCAACAATGCATCCAACACTATTTGAAATCAGATCCCAACCCGTATTTATGTACCCTCCGACATTGGTATTTGGGATCAGAAGCACTGCAATAAATTCTACAATCTCGTTTACTGCACCAAGCCCCAATCCTATCAAAACAATTGCAACCAAAACTCCTCCGCTCGGTTTTGTTATTTTAAGAGTTCTGCGAAGTGCTTCCCAACACACCCAAGTGGCGGTGCCAAATCCGTATGCGTGAATAAGATGATCGTATTTTAGGTAATCCGGAATAATCCATAAGCTATAGAACACCGCCTTGTCTCCGTTAAATGGTAACCCCTCCGGAATTGGCATCAATCCTCCCATCATATGTAACAATCCCCAAATCGAGAGCGCCCACAAAACTCCCTGCGACAAATTTACATGCAAATGAACCGCAATCACCGCCGCCATCAAAATAATTACTACTGCAATGTAATAAGCAAACTCCCAGTTGGCGGATTGCAACGAAAAGAGAGCTGAAATAATAAGGTATGCGAGTGTGAAGATTCCGACCGGTAATAATTTATTGTTCTTTTTTAAAGCAGACATAAATTGATTGGTAAATCAATAAAATTATACCTGAAATTTTACTATCAAAAGTGCAAAATTATATTTCACCTACATCGGCATCCAATACACGCTGTAAGTATTGTCTTGAGTATGGTTGCCCTGCAATCTCTACAGTATTCCCTTCCGACAAATCCGATTTGGCTAGAGCATCTAAAAGGCTTCTTGCATCACCAGATAACTTAACGATTCTACTGCTTACAGATGTAACAGCAGGAACTCTGCAATCCCCCGATTCCAACCTTTCCTTTGTAACCAATCCGGCAACTATCTCCAATCCTCGTGGATCTCTATTTGATTTTCCCTGACTTGTATCTAAATCTGCGTGCTCCACATTTAGCTCGGTACATGTCATACAAAGAGGTTCATCAGCAAAGTGTCCGGTAATTTGATAATCGATATTCATAATAATTGCTGATGAAAGTGCCGATATATTAATAATTTGAATATTCTTGTCAATTAAATTCATTAACATAATTTATATATAAATGAGAGCCAATAAGTGTAAAATAGCCTGCTTATGCGCGAAGCCAATACAGAATGCGGCGTTTATGCGATCTTCGACTACCGACGTGACCGCAACCTGATACAGGATGCATATGAAGGAGCACTGGAGCTTGGGCATCGAGGTCAGCATGCATGCGGAATCGGATTTATAACTTTAGGCATCCGTGAAAACACAATGAATGTTATTCATCATAATGGCCCCATAGATACAATGGTCGATAAACTCGAGAGTGTGATTGCACTACCCGAAACCAGAGCCGCATTCGGGCATACTCAATACAGAACAAGCGGTAAACATGATACCGAACTCGCACAAGATGAAAAAGATCCCTGTTCAGCTCAACCAATGCTAAGTCCGAATGGCAGCATGGCATTAATCTGGAATGGTAATATCGCGAACTTTGAAAATATAAAATTAGATGGAGAGGAAGTGGATACTCAAACGCTCATGAGATTGATCATAGAAGGAATGCGTAAATCTAACAGGGTAACAATGGAAGAAATAATGAAAGATGCATTCAAAAACGTGGAACATAAAGCTCAGGGCGCATTTAATATTGTTGTTATGCATAAAGGGGATCCTCAAAGAAACATACCTCCGGCATTATTCGCTCAAAGAGATCGATTCGGTACGCGTCCACTTGGATACACGCTGGACAACGGTAGATTAATAGTATATTCCGAAGACTGTGCCCTCCCCTCACAAGACTCTTACAGGCACAACGTACCACCCGGCCATATGATTCATTCAATGGGACTATATCCGGAGCCCATAAAAATTATTACCCCAAAGACCAAACATTGTTTTTTCGAATGGGTTTATTTCTCGCATGTTAAAAGTAAGCTTGATGGTACAAGAGTAAGTACCGCTCGACATGAGTCAGGTAAATATCTTGCGGAATTGGATAAAGATAATTTCGGACCTCAAGATCCTGATGTAATTGTGGTACCGGTGCCGGACTCTGCAAGAGCAACTTCTTCGTCTTATGCAAATGAATTAATGCTTCTTGAAAATACGGATGCAATTACACGAAATCCAGAGTTCAAGGGAAGACAATTCATTGAACAACGCAAAAAAGGAGATAAACATATTGTTAATAGAAAAGAAGTAAAAGGTAAGAAAGTGATATTAGTGGAAGACAGCTTTGTACGTGGAGATACAATACAAGCTTTGATAAAAGACCTTCGGGCGGCTGGGGCAAAAGAAATTCATTTACGCATTGCATGCCCTCCAATCCTTGGCACCTGTTATAAAGGTATTGATATCCGCACAGTCGAGGAGCTCTTTATACCAAAACTATTTGACTATAATGTTCCAGAATTCGATGAAAATGGGTGCTTGCCTCTACCGGCTCTTGATAAGATTGCCGAGGCTCTTAATGTTGATTCAATCAAGTTCCTTCCTATTCAGGATGTACCAAAGGCACTGCTTAAGAAATTCAATCAGCTATGTATGTCCTGTGTATTTGGAAAACCTGAGTGCTACCGAACAAAATCCGAACGGGAGCTGGTGCAATTGGATTTAGAGAAGGTTCGTAATAGTAGTGAGTAGTTCAGAAAACTGTGTGTAACCTGCAGCTTCGTTAATGTGACCTGCATTAGGTATGACCGAGAGTTTTACTCCCAATTCATCCGCAGCTTTTTGACCATTTGCAATGCACACATAAGGATCATTATCCGAATGGAATACTAGGAAATTTTTTGAATGACTTTTGATTCTGTCCCAATCAAATCCTCCTTCCAAAAACGGTGAATCCCCTTCTATATATTTAATTGGAGGAATCCCAAGTGTCGCACTTACAATTGCCGTAATTTTCACAGGTGTTTTGATCCTTTCTAAGAACCGTAAAGCAATTGCACCCCCAAGACTGTGACCAATAACAATGGAATCGCTGTCTACTTTTTCTTTGAGCTCATCAATAACAGGATACCAATTGTCTGGAGTTGGATTATCAGGTTCGGGAAAATTTGGAATGATTACATCGTAACCAAGCTTAATCAGTTCCTTTTTCATCCAAGGGAACCAATTTTCTTCACTGTGGCCACCTGTTCCGTGGAAGATGAATGCATTGGGCATACCATCAGTTTAACAAACTATGTGTAATTTTGTCCCTAATTCTATTCAATAATCTTAATTTCACGTATAATAAATATATTGGGTCAGTAGCTCCAGCCGTCGCTCTCCGCTTCGCTTCGAGCTATGGCCGGCAAGGCAAGCAATGCCTTCAATTGATCTTTACGTTGTAATTCGATTCTGGGTCAGTAGCTCAGTGGTAGAGCAGTAGGCTTTTAACCTATTGGCCGTGGGTTCGATCCCCACCTGACCCACCACGTCTCACATGTGAGACGTGGCCCACCAACCTCCGCAGGAGGTTGTCAGCCGTAGCCTCGCCGCAGCGAGCGTAGGCTGACCTTTCAACTTATACCTCCTGGCTACGGTTGGCAGGCCAGTTATTGACAGTGAAACCATCCATGCTAAACTATGTTTGTTAGACCTGAGACGGAGATATTCAAATGATCCGTCTCTTTGTATTGTGTCTTTTCCAGATAAAAATTGACACCTAAAACATCTATATGTTAGAATGGTCGTGTTAGATCTGAGGCGGAGTCGTTCGTAGAGTCCGTCTCTTTTTATTGTTGATAATTAAATTCTAATTGTGTTCGAAGATTATCAAGATTAGAGAAATCCCCTCCCACTAACCTTTTTAATTCCTTGGCCGTTTTGTTTGGACTTGCAAGAAGCCAAACATGCTTTTTGCATTGCATTAAATGTTCTAATACCCAATAAAAATCTCCATCTCCGGTCATAACCACTGCACGATCATACTCCGTAAGCAGCTTCATCATCTCAAAGGTCATTCGTGAATCAACATCAGCTTTTGTATACCTTTCTCCCCTTTCATCTACAAAGTGCTTAACCGGATTGAGCCTCATTATATAGCCCCATGTCATCATCTTGTTATAGAGCCGGACCTGCACTGCATTGTTTTTATCTAATCCTCCATAGAAAAATACATGAGAGGCTCCGAATCTTTCGGAAAGATATTTAATTAGTTTTTTAAGATCAATTTTCCACGGGCTCTTATCGGAATTGCGATATACAATATTGGCTGAATCTACAAATGCATATGTAATCTGTTTGTTGGTTCTATTCATAGGTGTACTATCTTACACCTTTAAGACTTCTGTTCAATGCATCTTATCTAATTTAATATTGAAATATGAAAATAGCCCTCGTCCACGAACTCCTAACAATGAAAGGTGGCGCCGAACGCGTTCTGCGCATTGCAGCAGACATGTTCCCGGATGCCCCCATATATACACTCCTTTATAATGAGAAAAAGTTGGGCGACTGGTTCCCAAAAGAGAGAGTTAAAACTAGCTCCATCCAGGATTCCGGATTCCGGATTCCGGATTCCGAAATCTTCTTTAATCACCATCTACATCTAACAAAGTTCCCCGAAGCAATTGAACAATGGGATTTCTCCGACTTCGACCTCGTCCTCTCCTTCTCTTCCGCTTTTGCACACGGAATAATTACGAATGGAAGACCAAAACATATTAGTTACATCCACTCCCCTGCCAGATATTTGTGGGATCGTACTCACGATGTACTCAAAGATGCTGGCAAAGGAATATTTGGACCACTTAAAAGAAAATATTTGGAACATACATTCCACAATCTCAGAATTTGGGACTGCGAAGCTGCTGCTCGCCCCGACAAACTCCTCGCAGCATCCAAAGAAGTACAAAGAAGGATAGAATTGTATTGGAGACGTGAGAGTGATGTTGTTTATCCGCCGGTTGATGACCACTGGTTGAAAACAAATACGACCGTAACGGAGAGCCGCGGCTCTCCGCTGCAAAGTGATAACTATTTTCTGATTGTATCAACCCTCGTCCCATACAAACGCATCGACATCGCCATCGAGGCTGCCAACAAAGGCAATCTTAAACTTAAAATCGTTGGTGATGGTCCGGATAAGTCTCGACTTGAGAAACTTGCATGTCCAACTGTTGAATTTCTGGGATACAATAATCATGATGAAATCAAAGAGCTTTACAAAAATGCTCATGCAACTATCTTCCCAGGGGATGAGGACTTTGGCTTGGTCCCTATTGAGTCTATGTCACAAGGAACTCCGGTGATCGCATACAAAAAAGGTGGAGCGCTCGAGACTGTTACCGAAGGAGTTACAGGACTATTCTTCAAAAACCCGACTGCCGATTCTCTGCTAGCTGTAGCCAAAAAACTGGAGTCGTATAATTTCGATTTTAATAAGTTAAAGTCTCAAGCTGAAAAGTTTTCGAGCGAGAGATTCGAAGAAGAGATTACGAAAGCTGTTGATGAACTCCTTTAGAACTTTTCATATTGTCTGATTTTCATGATTTAAGGATTTCCATGATTATTTCTATTGAATAGAATGATTCCAATCATGTAATCAAGATAATCCTTTAATCCTATAAATCATGGTTCAGACATCTAAAACATCCCCCTCTGCACATCCACCGGAGCCTGAAATCCCAAAAGTTCATAAGCTGACGCTGTTGCCACCCTCCCCTTTGCAGTCCTTTTCAAAAATCCCTGCTGCATCAGGTACGGTTCATACATATCTTCCAATGTTTGCTCTTCTTCTCCCGTAGCGGCTGACAGAGTGGAAAGCCCCACCGGTCCCCCACCGAATTTTTCTATTATTGCTTCCAAAATCATGCGATCGGTTTTGTCCAAACCCTGATTATCAACTCCAAGTGAATTTAATGTGTCGCAAACACGCTTGATCGAGACACTTTCTTCTTCATTAACCTGTGCAAAATCTCTGATTGCCCTCACTAATCTGTTTGCAATACGTGGAGTGGCCCTGGAACTCTGTGCAATTCGTTGAGCAGAATCTTTTTCCAGTGTTATTTCCAGTATTCCTGATGTGCGCTCCACAATCTGCTCCATTTCTATCTCCGAATAGAAATTCAACCTGAAGTTTTGTACAAAACGATCCCTTAGTGGCGCCGAAATTGATCCGGCCTTGGTTGTTGCACCTACGAGTGTGAATGGTTTTAGATCAAGCCTCATCGAACGTGCTGTCGGCCCCTTGCCGATCATAAGATCAAGAGCAAAGTCCTCCATCGCACTGTACAAAACTTCCTCGATGACCGGACGAAGCCTGTGAATCTCGTCGATGAAGAGCACATCACCCAGTTCCAGGTTTGTTAATAAGGAGGCAAGATCACCGGGCTTTTCTATCGCCGGTCCCGATGTAACTCTGACCTGCGATCCCATTTCATTCGCAATGATATGAGCAAGCGTTGTCTTGCCAAGTCCCGGAGGTCCGTGCAAAAGAGTATGACCAAGCGGCTCGTACCTTTTCTTCGCTGCTTCCATGTGAACAAGCAGGTGTCCTTTAATATCACTTTGACCTATGTACTCACTTATTCTTTTGGGTCGAAGCGTGTTTTCGAACACATCGTTGTCACGAGGGGTTTTTGTAGGCTGGACTACGTGCTGTTGTCGGGATTGGCGTTGGATGGTCATGGGATCGGATTATACATGAACTTGAAAAAATCGTGTATTCGTTGATTCGTGTATTCGTTGATTCGTTATCTATTCTCAAATTCCAGCCCATATTAACGAATTTACCAATTAACGAATTAACGAATTAACGTTCCTCTCCCAAAGGAGTAGAATAGCATCCAACCATGAAGAAATATTCCTCCGCGATAGGCATTGTTGCAATTCTGCTGATACTGGGTACAGCCGATGCACTGCTAACTGATGCTGTTTTACCACAAGCGCAGGTTCCCGAAATGCCCACACAGCCCCTTCCTCCTCCGCCCAAGCCACCCAATACTACTTCAACCAATGGAATACAAAGAACATCCGGACCAAATGTATTGGATACTCTGATAAACAATCGTTTTACATTCGATTCATCCAGAGAAGACAGCTTAATCGGGATGATTATTTCAGATGGAACAGAAGTAAATTCCAGAGTTCTGATAAAAGATGGTGATCGGGCAGGATTTATAGCATGGACCGAGTCGCCAAGAGTTAAAGTATATTATCTTGCACTCAAAGAAGCTTTGCACACTTCGTTTACACCGAATGTCCATGACTTGATTGATGAGACAAAAAGGCAACTGGGTAAACCCGTGACAAATCTTCTGACATTTATGGATCCGGGAATAAGCGAAGACCGCCTTGTCTTCATCCGCGTCCGCGAAAGATTATTCGAATTTCATATACCGGAGGGAAAGGATGATTTGATATTTGAGTTGGTGGAGAAGCTGACTGAATAGCTTACGTTTATTCGTTTATTCGTTTGCTGGTTTTCTCGTTCACTGAACTTGATATTTTGTAAACTTCATAACAAGTAAACGAGGGAAATTAATTAATGGGTTAAATAATTGACTCTCCTCCCCCAACCCCCTACATTATCCCAGCTATATGGCAAAAAAAGTTGCAAAAATCTTAAAGGCTCAGGCGCGTGGCGGACAGGCTAATCCCGCCCCTCCTTTGGGACCTGTTCTCGGTCAAGCAGGAGTGGATATAAACGCTTTCTGCACTCAATTTAACGATAAAACTCAGGATCGTCAGGGTCAGATTATCCCAATAGTAATTACTGTTTATGACGACCGCAGTTTTACCTTTGAACTTAAACAAGCCCCTGTCGCAAACATGATATTCGAAAAAGCAAAGATCAAGAAAGGAAGCGGTCAGCCCAACAAAATCAAAGTGGGTAAGATTTCAAAATCACAACTAAAAGAAATTGCTGAAATCAAAATGCCGGACCTGAATACTACAGATGTTGAGGCTGCTATGAGAATTATTGAAGGAACGGCAAAAAACATGGGAGTTACGATAGAATAACTCAAATTACTTGAAAACAAATTGGAGTGAATAGTTAAAAGTGAATAGTGAATAGTTTTTCTGAAAAAAACAAAACTTGACTTCTCTTTAGTCACTTTTCACTATTAACTTTTAACTTTTCACTCATAAGTCATCAACTCTATAACAATACAATATTCAAATATATGCAATATCAATAACGTGCAGCATTAAGCCATATTCAATAACCTATATCAGACCCTTTTCCCAATTCTCATATGGTAGATCAACCACTTGGATCCGTCTTCGGATCAGTCGGAGTAGTGTACGGACTTTTGGTTCCACTCTTCATCATCCTTTTATTTGCCGTATTTGCTATTGCAAGTTTGAATAACGCAGGAGCCAAACCAAAAAGTGTTGTAAAGGCAACATATTGCTATCTGATGATGGGCGTTGGAATATTGCTTATGACAATTGCCGCAATACCAACCGTCTCCAGTGTGCTTGCAAATATGTCTTATGCGAGTGCAACTTATGTCGGACTTTTGGTTGTATTTGCCGTTGGTGGATCGCTTTTCCTGTTCCACGACAATATGATTAGGGCTTTGGATGCAAGTTCTCAGGTTGTTCCATCACTGATTTACCTTTATACAATAAAGATAATTGGAACTCTTACCGCAGTTCTTTCCGGACTTTCCATTTTGCTAACTTTGATACTGGGTGGTGCACCGGAAGGCTGGTGGGTAACTCCTCTGACAATGTTCCTTTATGGTTTCGTTTTGTATGTGAGCACACGGGAAGAAGATCTGGTAATCCCCTCTTTCTTTAAGTGTAATCTCAAGCTTCCAAAGAAATCCACAGCAGCAGTAGCATCTAAACCTGCCAAGACTAAGAAAAAAGGCAAGAAAAGAAGAAAGAAGAAATAGGTCAACTGTTGTCGCAGATTAGTTGACTAGTTTTCTAGTTACTGGTTCGCTGACGATGCACTATTTGATTTGTTCTAATCCTACG
>Ga0180007_10004662_pt1 | contig 14364 bp, 12 predicted proteins | sample MM_PC_MetaG_FD_121122 | JGI IMG/M metagenome (GOLD analysis project Ga0180007, IMG submission 121122) | Groundwater microbial communities from the Aspo Hard Rock Laboratory (HRL) deep subsurface site, Sweden - MM_PC_MetaG | ecosystem: Environmental > Aquatic > Deep subsurface > Groundwater... | reverse complement strand
ATGCGTCATCGGTAAATATTCTTGGCACATCAATTAGAGTGGCTCCTTCTTCCTGGTCTTCTGCAAGTGTTAAACAGGCATTTCTAAAATAGTGCTGTATGCGTGGTCCAAAGATTTCATCACCGAACATTTTGATAAATATTTCAGTAGCTTGGGATGATACCAAGTCCATCTCTGCAGGTGTATTGGCTTCCAGGATGTTTAGGCCCATTGGTCTGTCTTGGTCTGCTGGATCAAAAAAGATTACATCTTTGGCCCTCTCTTTGGGCACATAAGTTAAAATGTCTTCGGCAAGGTCTCCGTGCGGGTCTATTACACATACACCTTCTCCATTTAAGATGTCCTGTCTGGCCATATAGGAGATTAGGGCAGATTTACCAGAGCCGGATTTACCAATGATATAATGATGTCTTGATCTGTCTTTTTTCATGAATCTTACTTCCTGTTTTTGCCCACGGTATACATTATGTCCGAGAACCACTCCTTCTTTTGGTAGGTTGATTGGTGCCGGAAGCACCTTGTAATCCATCCATCTGATGATGGGGGTTTTATTGTAGGCACTGTGAGGGAAGTGAAAAATGCTGGCCATTTCTTCTTCGGATAGGAGTGATTTTTTCTCTCCCAAGGGCCAGATTCTTGCATCCAAAAGCCTGTGTTTAAAGGTGAAATTGAACCAGATGTCGTTTATTTTGTCTATTAGGAATAGTCTTTTTGTTTGGAACCAGTTTGATCCGCTGTCTTTGTATTGAGTTAATCCAATAACCAAGCTGTTGCTCAACTGCTCGGCTCTGTCTTCTGTTGTTGCTGTGGATAGTAGTCTTATTACTGTGTCGAAGCCGGATTGTGTAGCTTTTTCACCCAGCCTTTTTGCCGTTTCCTCTTTTGCCTGAAGCATGCGGACATAACCGTCTCCACCTTGTGGCTGTTCCATTGTCATTTTGTCGAAACCAAGAAAAATTCCTTTGAGAACATTGATGACGGGTCCAATTAGGGGGATCTTTATACCTTCTGCTTTTTTCCCTTTGAAATATGCTTCGCCAATTTTATTGGCTTTTTTTGTCCATTTGTCATCTTTTGGACGCATTACAATTTGGATTACCGCTGTTTCGTCTTCGGTCATTTCTGAAAATAGATTGGTAAGATTGTTTAGTGGGTCATTTTCCAGAACTTTGTATGTTCTGATTGGAAACCAATATGGTTGCTGAGTGTAGGCATAGTAGCCTTTCATGCAGTTTCCTTTGGGTTTGTGTTCGTAGGCATCCATTGGTTCTATGTCCGCATCGGGATAAAATGAGGTTATTTGTTTTTCTATTAGTGATTGATAGTACTTTGGTGTTGTTACATAAAAATCCACTTGTTTTTGGTGGCAAACCAGCTCGAAACTAAAAATATTGTTTCTAAATATTCTGGTTCTGATGATATTAAAGAGATTTAGTTCGCTTGTTTCGTTGATACTTCTGAAGAATTGAGCCATTACTCCTATTTTTTCTTTAAAGTCTTTTTCTGTTTCTTTTTCCTTATCTTTTGCGGTGTCTTTGCGCGCCATGGTTACCCGTAGAAATATTAGCTTTCGAGATTGCTTAATATGGTAGCTGAGGAGAAAAATCTTTACTAATATCATGTATGCGAAAATGCCCAGGATTACATAAATAAGGCTTTCCACAGGGTTGTTTACTATGTAGTTCAGTAGTGGTTTTGTGAAATTCCAAATTTTGCTTAGGTATTCCATGAGTTTTTTTAAATCTATATATTTTAGCAGAAAAAGCCCTTTTTTGCAAGGGGCTAATTAGTAGTTTTTCTTTTATGCTAGCTCTTTTTCAATATCTTCCAATTTTAATCTCTTTTGCGCAGTTGTATCTCTTTCTCGGATGGTTACTGTTCCATCTTCTAGACCGTCAAAATCCACAGTTAGGCAGTGGGGTGTACCAATTTCGTCCTGTCTGCGGTATCTTTTCCCGATTGCTCCGTTTTCGTCGTATTCAACTTGATATTTTTCGGAGAGTTCCTGGAAAAGTTTTCTGGCAACTTTTTGTAGTTCCGGTTTTTTAACCAAAGGGAAAATGGCCACCTTTACAGGCGCAATTGACTTAGCGAACCTCATTACTACTCTTGTCTCTCCATTTATTTCGTCTTCGTCGTAGGCATCTAGCAGTACAGTAAGTAGAGCCCTGTCCATTCCAAACGATGGTTCTATTACTTGAGGCAGATATTTTTCGTTTGTTTGAGGGTCTTGGTATGTAAGGTCTTTTTTTGAGAATTCTGTGTGCTGGGTTAGGTCAAAATTTCCTCTATCTGCTATTCCCATTAGTTCTCCCCAGCCAAATGGGAAGCGGTATTCTATGTCGAAGGTCATTGATGAATAATGTGAAAGCTCATCTTTGTCATGTTCTCGGAATCGTAGATTATCTTCTTTAAGGCCGATGTCCAAGTACCATTTTTTTGATTGTTCTTTCCATTGGTTAAACTTTTCTTTGTTCTCCTTTTTGTCCTTTGGATTAAGGAAAAATTCGATTTCCATTTGTTCAAATTCACGAGTTCTAAAGGTGAAATTTCCCGGAGTGATTTCGTTTCTAAATGCTTTTCCAATCTGAGCGATGCCAAAGGGTATGCGTGAGCGGGTTGTTTGGATAACATTTTTGAAATTCACAAAAATCCCCTGTGCGGTTTCTGGACGCAGATATACTGCGGATTGACTTTCTTCTGTTACTCCCAGGTGAGTCTTAAACATCAAATTGAATGATCTTGCCTCTGTCCAATCGCAGGATTTACACTTTGGGCATTTAAGATTGTTTTCTTTTACTATTTTACTCACTTCTTCCAAGCTTTTACCAACTGCCGCGTCAATTCCTAGGTGCTCCTCTATTAGTTTATCCCCTCTTATTCTTTCTTTGCATTTTTTGCAATCCATTAGTGGATCAGCGAAATTTCCTACATGTCCGGATGCTTCCCACACTTTAGGATTCATTAGAATTGCGGCATCTAGCCCTACTATGTCTTCCCTTTTGGAAACAAATGTTTTCCACCAGTGATTTTTGATGTTTTGTTTAAGTTGAGCTCCGTATGGCCCGTAGTCCCAGGTGTTTGCCAGGCCACCGTATATTTCTGAGCCGGGATATACAAAACCGCGTCTTTTGCATAGAGCTGTAACTTTTTCCATCAAATTTGCTTCTTGGGGCATTATATATATATTTTATTGGTCTTTCTTGTTGTTTTCGCTTTTCTCTGTTTGCTTGTTTTTCCAGTCGAGTAGAGCATTTGATAGAACTTTTAAAAATGATTCGGCTGTGCGGTGGCTCATGTTTATTCTACTTACGATCTTAATAACAGGGTCTTTTGAATTTGGCATGTTGTACGCCATGTCGAGAATGCACTCGTTGTTATTGAAATGAACTGATACAGCATTTGCGTAGACTCCAGCTTCAATGTTTTCAGGTAATACTACTTTGAATTGTTTTTTTTGTTCTTCAGCCATTTTTTTTGGGTTAATTTTATTAAAGTTTACTTGTGTGTTGATGATTTTTCAACAACACTTTTTTAAGTCTGTTTTGCTTTAGTCTATGCTGTTTTTGCATTTGCTATATTCGTTTTGGTTTGCGGAAATGGATTTTTGCTTCAGGATTGGTTTACGATAATTTATTCTATGTTTGATGAAGGCAGTCTTAAATACAGGGATTATGTTTTAGATAGAATTTCTCGACGCCTTTATTATAAAGACACTACTATTCCTCTTAAGAATAAGGAATTTTCACTATTGGAATATTTCATGATGAATATTGGTAGAGTGCTTACTCGTATCCAAATTATTGAGGATGTCTGGGATAGAAATATTTGCTGGAACACGAATACTGTAGATGTGCATGTTAGCAGATTAAGGTCAAAATTATTCAAACAGACTGGAACTCAATTGATTGAGACGGTTTATTGTGTTGGGTATATTCTCAACGAGGCGATTATTGAATAAGGAAATATTTTGACAAGTTGTACAAGATCTTTTCTTTGCTAAATTGCAAATTTATTTTTATAATCAGCCTGATCTAAAAAACTTTCATTTTAACCCTCGTTTTTATGCAACAATTGACCCCCGTCAATGCTCATGAAGCTTTAAGTGAAATTGGTTCGATTGTTGAGAATCTGCTTTTACTGCTTACTGATAAGGAAAAAGTTGTAATCAAAAAGCGTTTCAATATCGCTGAAAACCGTAAATACACGCTTGAAGAAATTGGAAAGGAGTTTTCTGTAACAAGAGAAAGAATTAGGCAGATAGAAAAAAGCGCTCTTTCTAAGATGCGTCGCAATGTGTTTAATACATCCTTGAAGTATTTACATACTTTTATTATGGAAATATTGCAGGAGACAGGCGGGCTTTTGGCGGAAGATGATTTGATGGAGGCCTTGAGGGAACGAATGCAAAATGTTAGTGCTATTAATGAGAACTGTGTGCGTTTAGCCCTGGAGCTTAATGATGAGTTGGATTGTGTTGGAAATACAATTTCTTTTAGCCCTTATGTGAAAGAAAAAGTTATTGTCAGTCAATCTTTAAAATTTGTTTCAGACCAGATTATTAATCAACTTAATAAGATAGGTGATGCTAGAAAATTGGATGAGCTTCAGTCTGATTTGAAGGATGTTTTCAGTAAAGCTAATTTTAATCTACTTCGAGCGAAGTCTTTGGTTAGTATTGATAAGAGGTTGACGATTGTGGATGATGAATTTGTTGCTCTTTTGGAATGGCGTCATATTCACCCGCGAACACTTCGAGATAAAATTTTCTATATCTTAAGGAATGAAAAAAAACCACTTCACTTTATTTATATTTCTGATCGGATCAAATCTGAAAATTTTGATAATAAAGTTGTAAATGTTCAAGCTGTTCATAATGAACTTATTCGTCATGGAAATTTTGTTTTGGTTGGGCGAGGTATTTATGCATTGAAGGAATGGGGTTATGAGAGCGGAACGGTTTCTGATGTTATCAAGAAGGTCTTGGCGGTTAATAAGGAGATGGAGCAGGAAGATATAATTGATGCTGTTTTGAAGGAGAGACAGGTTAAAAAGATTACTATTGTTCTTGCACTAAAAAACGGAAAAGATTTTGTCCGTGTAGGTAGGAAGCGTTATAAGTTGAAGAAGTAGTTTTTGTCTTTCTTGTATTGAGCTTTTAGATTCTCCTGGTTTTTAACTATCTGGTCTATTGTGATGTCTTGTTCTTGGCTGAATAAGGCGTTTTCTGCTTTTTTGAGATAGTTTTCTGCATTTGAATTCTCCGGATCTATTGAGAGGATTTCTTTGGCGGCTTGGATACATTTGAGGTAGTTGCCCATTTTGTACATTGTATCGATGTGTGTTTCCCCGACGAAGGAGTATTCTTTCTTGTTAAGTTCAAATTCCCTTTTGTTTCTTTTTTTTGTCTCTTCTTCCAGTTTTTTGACCAATGGCGATTGCTCGTCTATTTTTTTGAGCTGGCCTATGAAGTTATATATGTCTCGGAATTTGAGGCTTTTTAGTAGTTCGGATTTTCTTTTTATTTTTTCACTTATAATTAGGGCTTTGTATTTGTCTGTTAATTGTTGAATTTCCGGTATTCCGTGGTTTTTGTTTTCAATTTTAATTACTTCCTGATGTAGCTGTTCGAGATCTTCTCTGAGTAGTTTATCTAATTTTTTTTGCTCGATTTGAATAAATGTTGCAATATCCTTATCTTTTTCCTTTAGATATGTGAGTTTTAGCTTGTTCTCCATCACTTTAACCTCTTTGTTTTCTGGCGCCAGTAGTTTTATGGCTTTGATTGTTTTGAGAGCTTCTTCTGTTTTCCCCTCTTTAATGAGGTTTTTTGTTTTTTCTAATTTACTTTTTACCACCTGGGCGTTTTTGAGTTTTGCCTGTTTTTCTATCGTCAGTTTTAGTTTATTCAAAATTTCGTCTTCAGGGTATTGTCTCAAAAGATTATTACATAAGGAATAGGCTTCCCTGTGTTGTTTGCTAAGGATTAGTTCTTCGACTTTTTTTATGCTATCTCTGAGGAAAAAACTTGTTGGCATAGTGTAATTATACCATATTTTCCTTTTGTGAGCGAAGGTTTTTTAGATTTTGTTTTTCTTTTTCTAATTGCTCTTTTTGTTTTTCTATCAGCTCTTTTGGGGCGTTTTTTATGAAGCCCTTGTTCTCAAGTTTTGCTGTAATTCCCTTAATATATTTCTCCTTGTTCTCAATCTCCTTGTTTAAGCGATTTACTTCTTTTTTGCTATCTATCATTTCCTTTAAGGGTAGATGGATTTCTATGTCTCCAATATATATGCTCTTGGCATTTTTGATTTTTGGGCCTTTTTCGCTAATTTCCAGGGTTTCCAGACGAGCAAGCCTCATGATTGATTCTCTTTTTTCCTCGAGTTCTTTTGTTCTCTTTTTTGAATAAATGATTGCGTGAATTTTTTTTGAGGCATCTACCTTCATTTCGGCTCGGATGCTTCTGATTTGTGAAATTATTTCTCTAATTTCTTCCATTATTTTTGCTTCTTTTTTGAAGTTAAGTTCTTCGCTGTATTCTGGCCATTCCTCTGTGATTAGTGATGTTTTTTCGATGTAGCTCCAGATTTTTTCCGTAACAAATGGGGTGAAAGGGTGGAGTAGTTTTAGGAAAGTTTTTAGGACATGGAGTAGGACGGTTGGATTTTTGTGCTCACCTTTGCTTATTTCGAGATACCAGTCGCAATAGTAATTCCAGATGAAATCGTAGATTTTTGTTCCGGCTTCGGAAATACGGTAGTTTTTTATATCTTCGTCAACTTCTTTAATTAGTAGCTGGAGTTTTGCGAGGATCCATTTGTCGGCGAGGCTCTTGATTTTGCCTGGGGTGAATTTGGCTTCCAAATCCTCCTTTTCTACATTCATTATGGCAAATCTGGCACTGTTCCATATTTTGTTTACGAAGTTGCGGTAGCCGGCGATTTTTTCTTCGTACATGCGCATGTCGTTGCCGGGAGTATTTCCGATTACCAGGCTGAGGCGGACTGCGTCTGTGCCGTATTTTTCGATCATTTCTAGGGGGTCGATTCCGTTGTTTAGGGATTTACTCATTTTGCGGCCCTGCTTGTCTCTTATCAGTCCGTGAAGATAAACGGTTTTGAACGGAATATCGTTCAGGGCGTAGCTTGTCATCATTATCATGCGGGCTACCCAGAAGAATATGATGTCATAACCGGTTTCCAGGACTGCAGTGGGGTGGAAATATTTAAATTCGGGTGTTTTTTCGGGCCAGCCTAGTGTGGAAAATGTCCAAAGTCCGGATGAAAACCAGGTATCCAGGGTGTCTTCGTCCTGTTTCCACTTTTCGCCTTTGCATTTGGCGCAATTATTAAGAGGTTTGGTCTTGCTAGCTTCCTGGTGGCCACAACTTTTGCAATACCAAATCGGGATTCTGTGGCCAAACCAAATTTGGCGGGATATGCACCAATCGTGCAGATTCTCCATCCAGTTAAAATAGGTTTTATTGAATCTGTCAGGAACTATTTTGATCTTTTTCTTTTTTATTACTTCTATAGATTTTTCTTTGAGTGATACTTTTTTCCCGCCCTCTTTTATTACTGGTTTGTCGACATTTATGAACCATTGCTTGGAAATTAGTGGTTCGATTGTTGTACCACATCGGTAGCAGACGGATAGGTTGTGCTGATAATCCTCAATTTTTTCGATCAATCCCATTTTTTTCATATCTTTTACGATCGCTTCTCGGCATTCCAAGGTGGTCATTCCCTCGTATTTTCCGCAGTTAGCCATCATGCGGCCTTGTTCGTCTATGATGGATTTTGCAGGAATTTTGTGTCTCTGGGCTATTTCAAAATCAGTAAAACTGTGGGCAGGGGTAACTTTTACTGCTCCCGATCCAAATTTTGGATCTACTGCGTTATCCCCTACTACGATAATTTCAAACTCACCGAGGACTCCCGGAATCATATATTTCTTGCCGATCATCTCTTTGTATCTTTTGTCTTTTGGGTGGACGGCTACAGCTGTGTCTCCCAGTTTTGTTTCGGGCCTTGTTGTGGCGAGGGTGAATGGGCCGTATTTGATCCAGTAGAGTTTTTCGTTTGCTTCTTTATATTCCACTTCGTCGTTTGCAAGAGTGGACTCACAGCGTGGACACCAGTTAACAATTCTGTCACCTCTGTAAATCAATCCGTCTTTATACATGCGGATAAATACTTCCTGTACAGCATTTGTTAGGCCTTTGTCTAAGGTGTATCGCTCGCGTGACCAATCACAGCTTGCTCCCATTTTTCGGATTTGGTTGCGGATCGTATTTTGGGATTTGGCTACATATTTTTCGACTTCTTCGAGGAAATGCTTGCGTCCGAGCTTGTATTTATCCAAGCCTTTCTCTGCAAGCTGTTGTTCAACTTTGTTTTGAGTTGCTATGGAGGCATGGTCGGTACCGGGAAGCCAGAGGGCTTCGTAGCCCTTCATACGGTGGTAGCGAATGAGGATATCTTCGATGGCTAGCATGATGGCGTGGCCAAGGTGAAGCATGCCAGTTGCGTTCGGTGGGGGCATGGAAATTGTGTAGGGCTTCTTGTTTTTGTCTACTTTGGCCTTGAAGAAACCACTTTTTTCCCAATTCTCATATATCTTGTCTTCGTACTTTTTTGCTTCGTAAGATTTTTCCAGTTCTATTTTCATGTGTTGATTATTTTCTGTAATTTTATATATTATGTATGTACTTTACAATTTGTTTTGTGCCCATGTTATTGACACTGGGCATCGATTGCTTTATAATTTACAGGATACCAAAAGCTTATGACAAAGGAAATCCTCAGTAAAAAATCAGCGGAGAAAAAAAATCTGGAAAACCTTAATACTATGGATGAAGGTTCCGCAGATTCGTCTGAGGCTATTTCAAAAACATCTGCTGATGTGATGAGTGGAGCTGATCTTGGTTTGGAATCCAGTGAAAAAGTGTCTGAGGTTAGCACTGAGGGACGAGAAAAAAAATCTGATTCGGCTAAGACTGATGGCGCTAGGGGTAAAAAATTTGATCCAGCTGTTGTTCGTGCTCAGTTGTTGAAGAAAATGCCTACTGTGGAGAAGATGCGGGATCAGGTAGAAGCTGAAATAAAACATGAAATTAAATATCTTCGTAAGAAAGCTTTTAGAATGATTAGGGCTCCACATAAGGTTAGTTTCTTTGAGTTGGCGAATATTGTAAGAAAGATTCGTACTTTGAGAGCTTTGCTTTTGGAATTGGTGAAGGCTTCCTTTGATCGGCTAAAAACTCTCTGGCTTCGATTTGTTCACGGGATTATGTAAATGTGTTATAGTGCCGGCGATTTAAGGCTTTTTATGGCTGAACATAAAATTTTGATCGAAAAAATCAAGAAGCTGAAGAAACAGAAAAATGCTGTGATCTTGGCGCATAATTATCAGAGACCGGAAATTTATGATGTGGCTGATTTTATTGGAGATTCGCTAAAGCTTTGTTTGGAGGCTAGAGAAACTGATGCCGATATTATTTTGTTTTGTGGAGTTAGCTTTATGGCTGAGACTGCTTGCATTTTGAATCCTGATAAAAAGGTGATTGTACCTTTTATTGATGCCGGTTGTGCGATGGCAGATATGCTTAGTATTGAGGCTTTGCGAAAGATGAAGAAGGCGCATCCTGGGGTGCCGGTTGTTACTTATGTTAATTCTAGCGCTGAGGTGAAGGCGGAGAGTGATTATTGTTGTACTTCAGCCAATGCTGTGGAGGTGGTGAGGCGGATTGAGGGCGATAAGGTTTTGTTTGTGCCCGATAGAAATTTGGCGGGATATGTTGGGAGGCAGGTGCCAGAGAAGAAGGTTATTGCTTTTGATGGATATTGTCCGGTGCACGATATGATAAATGCTGAATATTTGGATGATGCGATTAAGACTTATCCCAGTGCGAAGTTGATTGCGCATCCTGAGTGTAGGCAGGAGGTTTTGGAGAGGGCGGATGCAGTGAGAAGCACAAGTGGGATGATTAAGGCGGTGCAGGAGATGGATGCTGAGGAGTTTTTTGTGCTTACTGAGTGTGGAATGATTGAGAGGTTGAAGCGGGAAGTTCCGGGAAAGAAGTTTTATGGCTTGTGTAATATGTGCTTTGATATGAAGAAGAATAATTTGGAATCTGTGTTTAGGTGTTTGGAGGATGAGGGGCCGAAAGTGAAGGTGGATAAGAATGTGGCTAGCAAAGCTTTGTTGTCGCTGGAAAATATGTTTGATATAATGGAAGACCATGGATAAACGAGCGATTGTACAATTTACTCATAATATGAAAAGCCTGCTTACGCTGGATAGTGCTCTGTATAAGCAGTGGGTTTTTCGTTATACATTTTTGGAGTTGGAGAAGGATTTGGGGATTAAGGGAGATATTTCTACGAAGTTTATGTTGGAGAATGGGGAGATGCAGGCGAAATATAAGTTTGTAACAAAGAGTGAGGGGGTTTTGGCGGGATTGGAGGAGTTAAGATATTTCTTGGTGGAAAGTGATGCTGATTTTAAACCACAAATTAAAGGTAAGCTGGATTTGAAATTGAATTTTAAGGATGGCGACAAGGTCAAGGCCGGTGATGTTATCGGGGAAATTTCTGGTAATGCGGCAGATATTTTGGCTGTGGAGAGGGTTTGTTTGAATTTGATTATGCGAATGAGTTCAGTGGCAACGCATACTGCAGCTTTGTTGGCTGGTTTGGGTGACTCCCCTATTATACTGACTCCTACCCGCAAAACTTTGTGGGGTTTGTTGGATAAAAAAGCTGTTTCTTTTGGTGGCGGTGGAACTCATCGGCTAAATCTTTCGGATTCGATCATAATTAAAGATACGCATTTGGATTTGTTTAATGATCCTTTTGTGCTTATTGGTGAGCGGCTGGCTGAGGCTGAACCGGATGTAAGGTTTTTTGAAGTTGAGGTAAGTCATGAGGAGGGATTTTTGAGGATTTCTAATGTTTTTGGTGAATTGCTGCGGGCCGGAAAGATGAAAGCTGTGCCTGTTATTATGTTCGATAATTTTACACCTGCGGATATACGGGCTGTGCTGGATGTGGTAAAGGGAAGCCCTTATTTTGATAGTATTATTTATGAGGCAAGTGGTGGTGTGAATGGGGCTAATTTGAAGGAATATGCTGGGTGTGGAGTGGATGTTGTTTCTATGAGTGATCTTTGCCTGGGGGCGGGGAAGTTTGATGTTAGTTTGAAGGTGGGATGACTAATGAGGATTATTTGAATAAGTACATCGAATCTCCAAGGATGATGTGTGTTATGAGTATGAAGAAATAGATAAAAAGTGCCACAGGGAAAAGTTTTGGCTTAATGCCTTTAGAGTTTATAGGCAAGCCGGCGGAAAATCCAGAGGTTTTTACTAATCCTTATAGCCCGCAAACAAGAACAAAACTCCTACACTCAAGGGAACAAGCATGTGGAACACCAGTTCCCCCTCTATAAGCAGACCAAGCAATAAACCGGCACCAACGGAAACTGTAACGAGCCAGCCTCCGAGTTTTTGCCATTTGCAGCCAAAAGCAAGACCGATGAACATGATAGGAAAGATCGTAAGCCAGATGTTATCCCAAAGTGTATAATCCGGATTTATGAAAGGCAGAGGGTTCCCGTAACCAAAATAGAAGGGCAGGCCGAAGGCAAGAAGCGCAATTGAGAGAATTATGGACAGCCACTTGATGACGGTGTGTGTTTTTTTGGACATTTTAGGAGTGATTAAACTTTGTCTAATGTAGAATAAGCTAGTTTTTTCAACTCATCAATTAATTCTTTCTTCTGTTCATCTGAAACGTGGAGATCATTGCTGGTAGTTATGTTCTTTGTTTGCTGGAAAATGTCGCTTACTCCAACTCCACTGATAATTTCAAGAGTTTTTTCCCAAGGGAGATTCTCGTGCCTAAATATCATCTGGAGTCCCGAAAATTTTGTAGCAAAACAATTGATCCATTGATTTGGGTTATCCCCATTTTTTGTCCCATCCAATTCCTCTTGAATTCTATCCTCAATCCCTTCAAAAAATTCATTTATTCTTTCTTTGAATATGGCTTTTAATTTATCGCTGTCCTCCTCAATCGTATGCATTGCATTATTCCGACAACATGTAAGACCACATTTGTTTGCTGATATTCCCTCAAATTTATCATCGCCAGGAATCACCCCTAACAGCGTTTTAACTTTGTCCAAAACCGTTTTCTTTTCTGCCTTGATACTGTTTGAACTGTCAAAAGATGCCATCCATTCCCTTAGGGTTTTTCTTTCTTTTTTTGATAATTTGTTTAATGGCCTTGTAATTTGTACACCTTGAACGGTGCTGTGAATACTGTTGTCAATAAGTGGTTTAATTTTTTCCATGATAATTTTTTAAAAATAGACTTTATTTTATACTTTTTTTCTTTTTTGTCAATCATGTGTTAAGTTGTTGGATTTTAGAGATTGTTTTATTTGAGGTTATTATTTACTTTTTTATATATTATTGCTAATTTTGTCTCTTACTAAATTTATTTATGAGACTGTATCGTTGCTTAAATCCTAGACGGAAGGTCAGGAAAGTTCTTCCCAGGGTTGGTGAAGTATGGGGGCATGAGGATGAGTGTCTGGATATAATTAATAGAAATCCTGATGTAGATTTTAAATCTGGTTTGACGGGGGTGGAGGTTGTTCATAAAATTCATGAACTAACTGGGTGGGATACTGATCCTAATGGTTTTCCACGAATTAGGTTAGAGGATGTTAAAGGGAGAATGGGGTACATATTAGTTAGTATTAATCTAGAAGTTTGTCGAGCGATGGGCTGGGATACTCCTGACAACCCTCATTTTTATCAGCCTGAGGAACTCCGAGGTAGTCATAATGATTGGTATTATCCTTTGGATACTGTGGTCACAAAAGTGCTTGTTGAAAAAGTTATAGATGTTGTGCCTTTGGGGGAAGGTGGCAAATAAAAGGGTTCGCAATCATGGAACTTTTATTTTCTCGATTATTTTTTCAATAGTTTTTTCTACAGTTAGGTTGGTATTGTCAATTTCATGGCCGGCTCGAATTCTTGTTGTGACCATATGAACAAATCTGGCGGAATCTTCACCGTAAACCTTTTGTCTTTTGGAGTCTCTTTCTATGCATTTTTCCACGTGACAAGTAAGAGTGACAATCTCTACACTATTATTAAATCTTTCTAAAAGGTCATCAATTTGTTCCTGATAGTAAAAACATCCGTCAATGATGTGTGAGTTTTTATGTCCTTTTGTCAGGTCAAGTATTATCGCATTTGCTCTCAGGAAACTCTCCAATGGGATTCCTTCTGCGTTAGCGGGAATTAAGTCATTGTCGTCAATAATTTGGTCTAGTGATAAATACCCTACCCCAAGATTTTGAGCCAGAATTTTGGAGATTGTTGTCTTGCCAACACCCAGCGGCCCTCTGATGACTATTAGTTTTTTCATGTAAATTTACTCAATTCCAAATGTTAATCTGAGTGTGCCGGGTTCTGTGATATTGTTGGTGGGCGAGGAGGGACTTGAACCCTCACGGCGTAAAGCCACTAGTTCCTAAGACTAGCGTGTCTACCATTCCACCACTCGCCCTTGTTTTTAAATAGCGTTAGTATTTTACTTATTGCGGTGTAATTTGCAACCATTTTTTTGCTTTTGAGCTTTATTGCTAACTTTTTTATTGACTTGCGCTTTTCTTTAATGTAGATTTGATACCTTTTGAAGGTAGTCTATATAACAAAATTGCATTTTTATCAATTTTCTGCCTTGACATTATGTATTGCTTTGAATTAGATTGTCTACCACAAAACACAATTAATTAACTAATATGGGCTCCACAATAAATCAAGATATAAATTTGGGGGAAGTTGTAGAAGAGATGTTCATGGTGTTATCGAATAAAGAGAAGAATGTAATTGTTCAACGCTTTAGTTTGGATAGTAAGCCTAGACGGACTCTGGAGAGTATTGGTCAGAGCTTTTCCGTTACGCGTGAGCGCATAAGACAGATTGAGAAAATTGCACTAGGTAAGCTTAAGAGAACTGTTGCTACAACAAAGCTCAATGTAGTTAATGAAATTGCGAATAGACTTCTTCAGGAAAATGGAGGTGTTTTGTTGGAAAATACGCTGGTTGCAAAGATCCTGAATGAGTTAAAATCTGGTGAATCTGTTGATTCTCATATTGTTAAGTTGGCTTTGAATATAAATACTGATCTTGCGAAGGCTGAAAAAACTAATCTTTTCCGAGCTTATTGGAGCTTGAAAAGTATGGATGCTTCAATGGTTGGCGATATTACTTCTGCGGCAATGAAGTTTTTGAAGAAGAAAACGGATGTTGTGAAAGTTTCTAAAATTATTGCGGATGTT
>Ga0180007_10004661_pt1 | contig 14365 bp, 19 predicted proteins | sample MM_PC_MetaG_FD_121122 | JGI IMG/M metagenome (GOLD analysis project Ga0180007, IMG submission 121122) | Groundwater microbial communities from the Aspo Hard Rock Laboratory (HRL) deep subsurface site, Sweden - MM_PC_MetaG | ecosystem: Environmental > Aquatic > Deep subsurface > Groundwater... | reverse complement strand
TACAGAAACAGTTATTTGCAACGGTAATTTGGAGAAACGTCTGACGTTTCGAGGAAAAACATTATGGCCTAACAAGCTGCCCAAACTGCCCATTTCGAGGAATTTGACTTTTGGCCTAATACGGGGCTTATTTAATAATGCACAGATCACAAAACATTTTCAATCTGCTGCCTACTAATCGGCCCCTCGCGAATAATTTTAAATGGCGCCACTGTTAAATCTACAACAGTCGACGGTAGCGTCTGCGGCAAAGAACCGGCATCAATAACCAGATCAATTTCGTTACCCGTGAACTGACTGAAAACATCCTCGGTACTATAAGGCGCGGGCCTGCCGCTAAAATTAGCAGATGTGGCGGTAAAGGGAAAACTGACTATATTTGAGATAGCAATAACGACAGGGTGATTCGGAATACGGATTCCGATAGTATCTAATCCGCCAGTTAGAACATCTGGAATAATGAATTTCTTCTTAAAGATCAAAGTTAAGGGACCAGGAAAAAATCTTCTTGCCAGCCTAATCCCTTCTTTAGTAACTTCGGCATAATTTTTTGCCTCTTGAATATCTTTAACTATAATGTGAATTGGTTTATTTAGAGGTCGCTGTTTAATGGCAAAAACATTTTTGATGACAGTCTCATCCAGCGCCTTTCCTCCTAAACCATAAGCTGTTTCCGTGGGATAGACAATTATACCGCCAGAGCCGAGAACCTCAGCAGCTTGATGGGCAATAAATTTGAGACTGGAGTTGCTGGTAAGGTTTAGAATTTGCACAGTAATACAAACAGCTATTCGCCAAATCCCGGCCGCTGACTGCCTGAACACCTTGATGCCTAAGAAATAGGCTTCTACTTGCCCTTCAACAACCTTAATTGCCGCGTCTTTGGAAATTTGTAAGTAATCATCTGTTTATCAATATCAACTTTAACATTCACAGGATCGCCCGCCCTTATACCCAAACACTCCCTTACTGGCGCGGGAACAGTTACTACCAGCGCCCTGCCGGAACGAAAAACTTTGTGGCTGGAAGAATTTTTCTTTTTAGTAACACTCTTTGAGCCTTGCGATCTTGTTTTCATATATATTTGCTAAAAACACTATAAATGTGTAGGCGCGCAATGAATTGCGCTACTACGGTCGGGCAGTAGCAGAATTTACCCGCCCAGACTCGCGTCTACGCGAGGCTGGTTCTGCGCCTTAGAGCCCTACCGAAGCAGGCAGAGCGCGCAATAACTGCAGTACCATTCTGGACACGTAGAGAAGCTTTTACGTATCGGCACACGGCGAGATTGCGCTACTACAATCGGAAGATTAATTTGCGTCTCATCATCAGTTAATTACAACTGAAAACTACCTACTAACCACTGATCAACTCTCATTAAAACTCCCCTCATCGCCAATCAACATCACCTGGGGCTGGGCAAGGACCTGACGGATAAAGTTGTCTTGACGCTTTTTTCTGAAATCAAATTCCGCGAGAGTCATTACTGAGTAGTTCACTTCGCGACCATATTCTTTTTCCGCGTTTTGCATGATTTGTTTAAGCAATCTCAACCGGACACGCCCGACAATAAAAACATCCACTTCTTGCTTACTGCTTGTGCGGCCTTTACAAAAGGATAATGCGAGCATTGCATAAGTAATATTTCCCAGGTCTTCGGAACGCTCAATAATCACTTTTCCTAGTCCCGTGGATTTAACAACTAATCGCGCCAGTTCAGGGTAAAAAACAAACATATTGTCCAGTCTGTAGAAAAGTTTATTGCCTTTGGGCTTTGATTTTAGCAATCCAATCTTGTGCATCCGATTCAACTCTCTGCGTACGGCATTAATCTCTTCGCTAACTGCCCGGCAAATCTGCCGAACATACAATGGCTTGCGGGAAGTGAAAAAGAGCGTCAGTATCTTGATACGAACGCGAGATGTGAAGAGTTTTAGGAGTTTATCGTTCATGGTAATTTGCTCCCCCTCGGCGGAGCTCGGGCTCGCGGTAATTAAAATGCATTAACTACTTCATTAACTGCCACATTAACTACTGCATCAACTATGCATTAACTATCACATTAACAATTTAATCCCCACCTAGTTACCTGTCAAATGTCGCTTGTCCCTATTCATAATTAACTTCCGACCCCGTCGGCGCCATCATAATCCAGCTTCTACCTCGGTTAAGTTTAATCTCATTTCCCTCGCCATCATAATATTTGGTTCGATCTGCTCGAGTATTCTTGTGCCAGCTTCCAGAGATCACCTGTCCATCCCTAAAAATATAAACATCGCCATTACCAGTAGTCTGGTACAAAATATGATTTAACGAATCGCCCGCCAGGGTTTGCTGAGAAAATTCAATAACGATATTCTTTGCCCAGATTTGCTCGCCGGTGTCAGAATCAATGGACTTCTGGCCGCCGCATTCCCGCAAATAATAATTGTTTTCCCGATTATAAACCCACTTAACCGAGTAGCTTGTCTGCCCCCAGCCATTCCAGTTCAAAGCTATTTCCTGTGTTTCCGGCCGTTCATCAAACGGAATGTCAGTCTGGTACGACCACTTATCAATTTCTTTTAAGCCCATCCAGCCGTTTTCTTCAGCTTTTTGCCACAATCGCGCAGTGGATGAAAAGGCGTTGTGAGGGCTAACTTTATCCTGCACACGCCAAAAGTTGGTGCCGTTGTTAATACCCAGGCTTAAAATATCACCGTGTTTGCGCATATATGCCAACACATCAGCCCGAAAATCACTTTGCGGCGCAGGCGGAGCATAACCAATGTGCATTATTAAAGGTTCATTATAACCAGCCAGCCAGTCTAGAAAATATGTTCGCAGTGACCGAATTGGCCCAATTTTATCCGTTTCATTACGCAAATAAATAGGCATAAAGCGAGTGATACCTCCTTCTACCAAAGCCTCATAAACAATATCGGCCTGATTAAGCCCATAAACTGGACGCGCCGCAGGATGGTTTTCAACAATAACAGCCAGTGGCCGGCGCGCGTTTAACTGCTCCATCTCCTGCACAGTAATCAAAACCCCATCCAGCGGACTCTCTTGATCACGGATTCCCTCTGGAGTAATTAAAGCAATATCTCCTAAATTTTCGCCTCTTTGGATAACCGAGGCAACATTTGTCAAAAATACGCCCGATGGACAACCAAGCCAAAAGATTAAAAAACCAATAATCAATACCAAAAGCGCGCTTCCAGCGCTAATAAGAATCTTTTGCTTTAAAGGCAATTTGCGCCACATTTCTCTCAAAGAGCGGATCTTCTTTTGAATCACTTGAAGAAAATGCGGGGTTGTCTTTGATTCGGAGAGATCAATGGTAATTTCGTCAGACATGGGTTATTAGCTTATAGCCCCGAACCAGACTCCTCGAGTCGGTACGGGGTAAACTTAGTTAGCACGCCTTGCGGCGGCCCGCCTCACTTATTGCCTTCTTTTCTTCTCCGGAAAATGGATACTTGCCCGGCTGACCGCGAATGATTGGTTTGGCATAAAGGCGCGTTCTTTCGCGGCTATGCAAAGCGCTGATAACCAGACCGTTATCCTCAGCATCTAAAATTGCAATGGCAAAACTCTGATCCGAACCGGTATCGTCAAAAGGGTTAAAGCGCACCACTCCAACTTTCTGTACATGCGTTAAGCTAGCCTTTTGCACATCTCTTAACATATTTTCCACATCATTAAGTTTAATTTGAACAACGCCAACTCGTTCAAGATGTTCCTGCAAAATATCTTTTAGGTTTTCTTTGCTGGAATTACCAAACAATCGCTTCATCCACCGACGGTTAGTAATAGAAAAAACAAGCACTATTATAACAAGAATGGAAATAACAAACACCGCTCCGGTTAGTACTGCCAACCAGAGAGTAATATCAATTCTTTCAGCAAATGATAATAGGCTAGACATTTGAGTAAGTTTATTATACAAGGAGCGTGGATTATGTCAATGAGTTGATTGAAGCCTTGCATCTTTTGCCCTCTGGACTGTTTGTTTTAATGAACTTAATTTTCAAATCACAAATTCCAAATAACAAACAATACCAAAATCCCAAATTTCAATGACCAAAACACATAATAAATACCTTTATGCTTTATTAGAAATAAATTGTCAGTTTGGTATTTTGAACATTGTGATTTAGACCTTGTTTGGAATTTGATGCTTGGTCATTGGAATTTTATTAAAAAAGAAGCCGAATCCCAAAAAGTGCAAATCTTTAGTATTGACTAACTTGATAGAATAGAAGTAATGTCAAGTCTTAAAGATTTACCCGCCGGAAAAAATGCGCCCCAGGAAGTTAATATAGTTATTGAAATCCCCCAAGGCTCAAGTATTAAATATGAAATAGACGAGGAAACTGGGGCTATTTTCGTAGACCGCTTTTTGCACACGGCAATGTACTACCCCTTTAACTATGGCTTTATTCCTAACACCAAGGCCGACGATGGTGATCCCCTAGATGTTTTGGTTGTTTCCAAACATCCCGTAGCTCCCGGTTCAGTTATTATTGCCAAGCCCATTGGTATGTTAGACATGGAAGATGAAGCCGGACAAGACGAAAAAATTGTTGCCGTACCCAGAGAAAAAGTAGATCCCGAATATGGGATTATTGAGAGCATTGACGAACTCCCCAGCTCAATCAAAAATAAAATCGCCCACTTTTTTGAGCATTACAAAGATTTAGAAAAAGACAAATGGGTTAAAGTTAGAGAGTGGCAGGATAAAAAAACGGCCCTGGAGGTAATTAAAAAGAGCATTTTGAGACAATAACAAGGATAATGCGAAGATGCCACATTGTGAAGAACCCCGCGCTAAAGCCTGCCTGCGGGCAGGTAGGCGCGGGGTTCTTCACTTTCCCCAAGAAATCGGACGATCTTACGTCCCCATTACTCAATCTCGTCAGCCACCTCTTCTACTTCTTCCTTGCCATCGTCATCGTCATCGTCATCCCAGTCAGCATCCCAATCGCCGAGAAGATCGTCATCATCGTCACCTAGGCCTAAAACGTCATCCTCATCGTCCGCTATTTCCTCTTCTTCCACAACTTCAACTTCTTCCAATCCTTCATCATCGGTAGGTAGAGTGTTATCTATATCAGTCATTCTTATCACCTCCCTAATGACAGTCCCAGTAGTAATTACTACTGGGTTGCTAGAATTAAGCCACGTTAAAATCCACTGAGCCACGTCTGCCCACATAAAATGTGGCGCGCGGGGTTCTTCACCTACTAACTACAAGTGACTTTGCTTAATCTGCCCCATTATGACACACCTTGTCAAGGAGTAAAATATATCATAGAATCAGTGTTACCATGAACGAGAAACAGGTTATTCTGGGTGTTGATCCGGGACTGGCAACAACAGGAATTGGCGTGTTGATTAAAAATAAAACCCTTCGGCATAAAGGCTTAGGGCAAGAATTACAAGCGGCAAATTGGCAAACAATTGATACTTCCCCAACAATGTCGTTGGGTTGCAGATTAGAAAAAATTTATGCGGAGATCACTAATATAATAAATAAAATCAAACCAGACTTAGCTGCCGTGGAGAAGTTGTACTTCGGTAAAAACGCCAAAACAGCCATGCTGGTAGGACAGGCAAGAGGAGTCATTATATTAGCCTGTCAGCAGAAAAATCTAAATATTAGAGAATACACCCCACTGGAAATTAAAGTCGCTACTTGCGGTTATGGGCGTGCGGATAAACGCCAAGTTCAGAGGATGATCAAACAACTTTTGAACTTAAAAGAAATTCCAAAGCCCGATGATGCCGCCGACGCGCTAGCTGTGGCATATACCGCCGCGGTAGCAGCGAATTCAAAGTTAATAGTGCCGTGCCTGCCGGCAGGCAGGAAAAGTTAAAAGTCTGAATTTAAAATTCAAAATTACTTTTAAAATAATTCAACTTAGGCAGAAATTATTCACTGGATAGACGAATCGATAATTAAAAGCCGAAAACACTAGGTGTCTTTTCTAACTTTTAACTTTTGACTTTTAATTTTTCCGCCATAGGCGGATCAGCCTTTGGCTGAAACTTAGAACCATGCTATTCTCAATCTCCGGTACAATTAAACAGAAAACGGCTGATCACCTAGTGGTTCAAACCGGGCCCGTAAGCTGGGAAATTGCTGTTCCCAAACCTCTGATCTCCCATTCAGAAAAAGCCTCGGCTATTGATTTGTTTACTTACTTACACGTGCGAGAGAACAGCATGGAATTGTTTGGTTTTGACACCTACGAACAACGACACCTATTTAAACTCTTAATTGACATCAGCGGGGTGGGCCCTAAGAGCGCCCTGGGTATTCTTTCTCAGGCCGTGGTTGATGAAATTAAGAAGGCCGTGCAAACAAACAATACACTAGTTTTTACCTCTGTTTCCGGCATTGGGCAAAAAGGCGCCAACCGTATCATTTTGGAACTCAAATCTAAGCTAGAAAAAGATGATAGCTTTGATATCTCTCAATTAACTGAGGATAAAGAAACCTCTAATGTTATTGCCGCTCTTGTTGGTTTAGGTTATACAAAAAATGAAGCACGGAGGGCGGTGAGGGAAGCAGACCCGAAGCTTGGATTACAGGAAAAAGTAAGAGCATGCCTAAAAATATTAGGCAGAGCCTAAAAATATTAGGAAGGGTTAGTTAGCAGAGACAAATGCAAAAACAAAACGACAAACCACAAAATAAAAATAACGAACAACTCAATGGTTCCTTAAGGCCGAAAACGCTTGAGGACTATTTTTTTGGCGGTGCAATTAAAAATAAGCTTTTTTCATCTTTAAAGATCTTCTTGCAAGCGGCCCGGGAACGAAAAGAGGCGCTGGATCATGTATTATTTTACGGTCCGCCTGGACTAGGTAAAACAACATTAGCTCATATCCTGGCTCAGGAAATGAATGTACAGATTAAAATCACCTCTGGTCCGGCCATCGAGAGGACCGGCGACCTGGCTTCTATCCTAACCAATCTGGAAGAAGGGGATATCTTATTTATCGACGAAATCCACCGTCTCAACAAGGCAGTAGAAGAAACCATGTATCCTGCCATGGAAGACTTTTGCCTGGATATCATCCTGGGCAAAGGCCCCTCTGCCCAAACAATCAGGCTCGACCTTCCCCGTTTTACTATCGTAGGCGCCACAACGCGCGCGGGCCTTCTTAGCGCTCCTCTGCGCGGCCGATTTGGCGTAACTCACCGACTGGATTTTTTTAACAAGGACGACTTGACCAGAATTGCAAAACGCTCTGTTGGCCTTCTGGATTTGCATGTTACCCCTTCTGCCTGCGAAGAAATTGCTAAATGCTGCCGCGGTACCCCGCGGATTGTTAATCATCTTATCAAGCGCGTCCGCGATTACTCACAGGTTAAAAAACAGGAAAACATTACTTCGGAAATTGTTCGTGAAGCACTTAAAATGTTAGAAGTGGATGACATGGGCCTAAACAAAATTGATCAGATGTATCTTGATATCCTAATTAGGAAATTCCAGGGCGGACCCGTGGGACTCAGTACTCTATGTTCGGCCATGGCTGAGGACCCAGGCACTCTGGAAGATGTCATAGAACCATTTCTACTACAAAAAGGACTAATAAAGAAAACTACCCAGGGCCGCGTGGCTGCGATAAAGGCATATGAGCATTTAGGAGTTCATTTCCCAAATCAGGGGTCAATCCTGTGAAAATCCACTTGTCTTGTTATTAACCCTGTGCTATGATTTTCTTTAGATATACTCAGCATGACTAATAAGGGTAAGCAAACACAACCTACGCCAAAGGAAAAAACTAGTTTCTTCAGCCCCGATGATAAAAGGGAGATAAAGAAAAAAAGCAGATTTGAAAAACCCGAAGTCTTACTCACTTGGAAAGCGCCATCCCGCGAGTTCCACAGTAAACCAGCAACCTATTTTGCCACCCTTACAGCACTAACTCTACTCGTAATAGTCCTTTTAGCCTTGGGTAGAGAGTACACATTATCTTTAGTCGTACTTGCCGTTGCATTTGTACTTTTTAGTTTAAATCGCTACGAGCCCTCAGAACTTAAATACGAACTTCTCAATACCGGGCTAAAAATTGAGGATCACGAATTTGGCTGGGAAAAATTTCTCTCATTTTTTATCGAAGACAAAAACCCATTCTGCATCTTGTACTTACGCACAACTATGTCAATGCCGCGGGTCTTAAAAATTTTATTTCCTCAAAAACACAACAAACAAATCGAAGAGGCGATTCTCAACTATCTTAGTTATCGACAATTTAAAACAAGTGACGCGGCCGCGATACTGGATGACATTGTTGAAGCTTTCCCCTATGACCCCGATGCTCCCATTCCTCGAACTGTCCGCTCACTAAAAAAAAGAGTTTTCAAGCGGGAGAAGTGAAGTTCTCATGACTGGTACCCCGGAGTTTGCTTGCGAAGGTGGATGAAGAAAACCCGACACTGTAGCATTGGCAGTAGTGGTGTTCTGGTGCGTGAATCAGCAGAATCGCGGTTAATAGAGAGCCTTCTTAACATACTCCTGTACTTCGGAAAAATTATTGCTTCCTGCCGTAGGAATGAGTACCCAGGCATTACCATATAGAGAAATATCCGCTGGCGTGGTCAGCAAGCGAGATTCTTGGTCTGTTAAACTGTAAGTTTTTATTTCTTCCAACGCCAAATCCTGCGCTAGTGAGAAAAAATACGGGATTTCTGAAAGTTCGATGTCCGTCTTTAAATTATTTGCCACTGCCCCGTACAGCGCCTTAATCTTAGTCACACTAAAAAGTGTCTCCGAAGAAATAACTTTGTTTTTTAATGCGATGATAACATTCTGCTGTCTTTGGGCACGAGCAAAATCAGTTCCTTCTGGCCCATAAGCATGACGTGAGCGAGCATACTTGAGGGCGGTTGCCCCATCCATGTGCTGAACTCCGGTATCAAAATGGACATACTCCCAACGCTGTTCCCAAGCCGCATTTTCAAAACCGAGGCGGGGAAACATATAATCATCAAAACTTCTTTCTACCAAAATATCCACTCCTTCTACAGCATCAACGCCTTTTTCAAAACCTTCAAAATCAATGCGGGCCCAGTAATGAATGGGAATATCCGCAATTTCTTCAACAACTTCTTTAACCAGCAGAATGCCTCCATTTTCCTCGTTACTAAAGCGGTCTCCCAGAGCGTGAGCGGCATTTATCTTGGAATATTGTTTTTGTAAATCGCCGTAGGCCGGAATAGTTACCCATAGATCCCGAGGTAGGGAAAGTAAACTAACCCGATGCGCAGCACTATTTACCGAAGCAACCATAATTGTGTCTGCCAAAAAGCCATTGTGCACCACCGCGCCGTCTATTCCCTGATAAGTGTAAGGCACACTTGAACGACGATCAATTCCAATTAGCAAAATATTCGTTACTCCATCTTCCTGCTTAAGTCGTGGCGAACCGGGAAGCATATGAGATATAACCGAACCGGAAGCCGCTCTGAACTTTCCCAACACTGTCCCTGCCGGCGCTCGCAACCAGAAGAAGGTGAAGAAAACAACGCACGCTAGTGGAAACAGCAGGAGCAATCTCTTGAGCAACTTCGTCAGCTTCGGCAATTTTAGAGACGACCTTCTTCCCCGTGAATTGTTAGTTGAGTATGTTCCAAGATCAATGTAGGACATAGTTTCAAGTTAAAAGCTTGCCCCGCACCGCATGGTGCTAGGGTTATCGCTTACTCGCCTGACACCTCAATCGCTTTATTCCTATTTCGGAAATCCAAAAATTCGGATTTTCAATCCTTGTTGAATCTTACCTCTTTTGATGATATACTGTCCAGCATAGTATATTGTGTTTAGATTTACGGACACAGGAAGTTTATTATGCCTCAAATCAAGTCTGCTGCCAAGGCTCTTCGCAGCTCACAACGAAAACAAGTCTATAACCTGCGAACTAAAAGGAAGTTCAAACAGGCAGTTAAAGCTGTTCGTGAAGCGGCCAAAGCCAAGGACAAGAAAAAGGCTCAAGAAATTCTCCCCCAAGCTTATCGCGAGTTGGACATCGCCGCCAAGAAACATATTATCCACCGCAATAAAGCTTCGCGCTTAAAATCAAGACTAGCAAAGTCGGTTGAGAAAACTGCAACATAAAAAACCCTCAGGTCAGAAAATAGATAGCCATTTATCGAAATAGAAGCCCCATATGTCTTTCCATATCTCTCAGAGATATAGTGGCCATTCATCTGGCCTGTCTATCATTGCGAGAAGATTGCGGCGTGATCCGATAAAATCACTAGCAGGGATTCTCTTTTTGGGAGGAATCCCTGCCAGAAGTTAGAGGTTGCTACTTATTGCATTCGCTAGGTCTGCAGAGGGCGCGTAGAAATGCCGGCGAAGGCTGCGTGGGAGAAACTTGAATATTTTCGTCGGATTCCTCGAGATAGGATCCAAAACAAGAATTCGCTTTAGCCTTGGAAGCTGGCGCCGGGAAATCATCCTGCCGATTGCCTGCATACTAGCAGTGTTACCTCCTGAGTTAAAGGTAATGATGATGTCAGCCTTCTCAACCTCAGTGACAATCACAAGCTCCAGTTCCCTTAAGGCCGACTTGACGTTGTCTTCATAGATCATCCAAGAACCAACAATGTAGACCTTTCGATTACGCAACACTTTCATTCTCCTTCTGAGAAACTTTTTTTTCGTTTGTTCAGACGCAAGTATTCACTTTATATCAAACACAAAGGTTTTTCAATAGCCACTTCGTCTAGCCGCCAAAATTTACCTCTGGTAAAATAAGTTTAGCCTTGATGATTATTATTACCTTCTCTATACTTTTTATTGTTCTGATAATTGATTGCCTCTTTTTCTTTATTCTCATCTCAAATGTTGTTTCTGAAATTCATGGTGCACCTTTTGTCCCCACGCCTTACAACACCAGCGGAAAGTCTTTACAACTTGCCAACGTGGGAAATACCGACATAGTCTTTGATTTGGGATGCGGCGACGGCAGACTACTACTTTTGGCAATTAGAGAATTTAATGCTAAAAAAGCTATCGGTTATGAGATTGCTCCCTGGCCATATTTCAAGGCCAGATTCCTCACTCGTCGTTTTAAGAACAAAATTCGCATCTATCGCAGAAATTTATTAAAGGCTGATTTAAGTGAAGCCACGGTAGTCGTGCTCTATTTAATGCAGGGATTACTGGAAAATCTGCGGTCTAAATTGGAAAAAGAGTTACCCAAAAACACGCGGGTAGTATCAGTCGGATTCCGCATCCCCGGCTGGCAAGAAGATTCAAAAGACAATTCAACAGGACGTCCAATCTGGCTGTATAAAATTAAAAGAAGTGAAATGTTATAATCCTAGTCAGTTAGCAAGAAGCTCAAAATTCACATTCTGGAAAGCGATTAAAATGATTAGGCAGGGGAGGTTAAAGGAATGTTCATAGCGTTGCTATGCATATTGCCAGGAATTGTCCTGGCCAAAGTTGGAGGGGATATCTATAAACATGGCTGGATTTTAAATAACGGCTGGCGCATTCACGATTATGGCGCAGTAGTCATTGGAGCAGTAATCTGGCTAATCGGGGTTATTGCTCTGCTAAGTGGATGGGTCTTGGCCTGGGGCCTGGGCGGGTAATAAATAGGGCAGCAGGAATACTTATCCAAAAAATCCTGCTGCCTCATTTTCCTCATTCTCACGAAGTACTCCCTAAAAATAACTCGCCATCGGTATTGATATTTTCGGCATAGACATTTTTCTACTACTCCTCATTAGAGGATCTGCAGATTCGTGGATGTACGTAAACGGCGAGTAGGTTAAACACGCCGCCCCAATGCCAAATAAGCCCTGCAAATCATCATTGACTCAACGAGTAAAAAATACCCCCTGCAGGCCATCGCGAAGTGGGGCACCGCAACTATCTGCTACAATTACTTTGTGCCAGGAAGAAAGTACTTCTCCACCTTTATCACCGGATTTGACACGGTAGTGGAAAAAGCAGTCAAAAATTCGCTTGCGGATGTGCACACAGAAACCTTGCTCGATGGACTAATCATCTACTCGACTACCAATTCGATTAGTAAGATACAACAATTAAGATTTTTTAACAACAGCTATTTTTTTCTTGAATCCTTAAGACTCAAAGACAATCAAGATATAGAAAGTTTAATAAAACACGCTATCAAGCACGTCAACTTAAAAGAAAGACTCAGCACTTATTTACCCTGGAGGGAAAAATCATTTAAAATCATTGCTTCGGTAGAAAATCAATTTGTATCCATTGACCGAAACCTACTAGAGAGAGTCGAAAATATAATCCAAAGAGAATTTAAGTCAAAGGTTGACCGAAGTGGAGCCCCGCGGGCTTACTCCCGCGGCACCACTTAGTGCAGGTTTCCACCGCGGGGCGGAACCCTGAACCGTAGGCCATTCATCACGTCGTTCGCGAGCGACGTGATTCATCCACCGCCTTACAGCGGTGGCCTTCTGGTTCATGGGTAACCCAGAGATCGAATTCTGGTTCTTGCTAAGAAGAAATGGCTTGGGATTATTTGGCTTGAGGTTAACCCGTCACCCCGACAATATCAAATCGTTACCTAGGGGAGAATTGAGACCAGAACTTGCCCACCTACTCTGCCTTATCTCCGAGCCTCAGAGAAATGATATCTTTCTAGACCCTTTTGCCGGCCACGGGGCGATTCCCGTCGAAAGGGCCACTTGTTTTCCATACAGGAAAATTCTGTCCAGTGATAATAATCTGCAGATGATTAACAAACTAAGAAAAAGAATTCGAGAACTCAAACTAGATATTCAAGTTGAAAAGTGGGGTGCCCTAAAACTAGAAAGCCTGAGCGATCAATCGATAAATAAAATTGTCACCGACCCACCATGGGGTCATTTTCTGGGAAAAGGTCTAAATCTTGAGCAGTTTTATACTCAAATGTTCGATTCATTTTATCGAATTTTGAAAAGTCAGGGAATAGTAGTACTGATAGTTGAGAAGAAAGAATTAATGGAAGGTGTAATTAATAATTTTCCCGATAAATTCAAACTTAGGCAAAAATTAAACACCTTGGTATCTGGCAGAAAGGCTGGCGTGTACAAGCTGATTAAAACCTAAAATCGGCAATCTCCAATAAGATTTTCTTAAGAGCTGTTAGATCATCATCACTCAGATCTAACTCAACATCTTCACTAATTAACCATCTGCGTGGGGAGCTTTACGGCTTCAAAGTGGCGGTCGAAAGTAAAAATTATGTCCATTCGGTATTTTTCAAAGTTCGCAATGATAGTTGCGTCAGTAAAAGAGAGTTTATGGTCCGAAAATTTCCGAAGGATTTCCCAAGCTTGATTTCTGTCCATAGAGTTAACTTCTATTAGGGTTAAATTGCCTTTGTTTGAGCCAGCAATAACTTTTTGTCGGAGAACTCTCGCCGCTTCTAAATTAACATCATAGATTAGACGCGTATAAGCTTCGCTTAAAACGAAACTGTTGGTAAATAAATGCGCCCTTCTCCCCTCCAATTTCTGGGAAAATTTTCTCGCGGCGTGATGATGTAGGTCGTTTTTTATTTGCAGAGCCAGCCAGGCTCCCGTATCAACGAAAACTTTCATCGGTAATAAATCTCATCAATATTTTCTGAAAGATTTACCTGCTTCTTACCTTCAACCTCAAATGTACCGGTAAGTTCGCGAAGCCATTTATAAGAATCCTTATCGGGAGCTTTTAAATGAGACAACAACACTCCTACCCGCGCGGCTACGGCATCAACTGCCTCACGAATAAGCTCAGAGCGGGTTACCTCACTGACAGAAGCCACTTCATCCAAAATGCCCACACTGTGGGGATTTAAGTAAATTTGATATCTTTTCATGATATACATCATATACTAGGTGTATATTTCCCGTCAAGTTTCAAAACATCCTCCCTGCCACATGAGTTTTATAGGAAAAATACAGAATATCCCACCCTCCCATCTTGCGCCCGCCCCGCTGAAGCTCCGGCAAAGCAGGTCGAGACGGGTCGCCGCAAGCGAGGCAGGTCAGGGCGGAGATAAATCTGTTTCTTCGCTTTTGCTCTCCCAATTGACGATTTACCAATCTCCGAGTAGAATAATTGTAACGTTAAAAGAGTGCAGTTTCCCAATCGCTTGATTGCTCAATCGCTTGCCATTTTATGTTCCGTAAACTTATAACTACCACAATTTTACTAACCCTCTTGCTCTCGTTTACGCCAAGCACCGTTTTCTCCGACGATCTTGATGACGCTCTAAACGACACCTCGCAGGAAATAGAACAAACTGAAGAAGAAAAAATTCAAGCCCAGAGCGAACTCGAAAAAACTGAAGAGGGTGAAAAACAGTTGGCCGGCTCTATTGTTTACTACGAGTTTCAACTCAG
>Ga0180007_10004660_pt1 | contig 14367 bp, 11 predicted proteins | sample MM_PC_MetaG_FD_121122 | JGI IMG/M metagenome (GOLD analysis project Ga0180007, IMG submission 121122) | Groundwater microbial communities from the Aspo Hard Rock Laboratory (HRL) deep subsurface site, Sweden - MM_PC_MetaG | ecosystem: Environmental > Aquatic > Deep subsurface > Groundwater... | reverse complement strand
GGGCGGTTCGCGAACCGCCCTAAAGTGAGGAGTGAGAAGGGGGGCTGGAATGGAGAAGCTACGCATCAAGCTGGTTAATAAAATCGATCGGGCCGGTTTGGTCCTGCTGGGAGACCGGTATCAGGTATCGGCTGACGAACAAGATCCCCAGGGTATCATTGTCAGAAGCACTAAAATAGATACGGACAAATTTTCTTCCCTGCTGGCAGTGGCCAGGGCCGGGGCCGGTGTCAATAATATAACGGTTGAGCGGGCCACCCAGGCCGGCATCTGCGTCTTCAACACCCCCGGGGCAAACGCCAATGCGGTGGCGGAGCTGGTTTTTGTCATGGCGGGCATCGGAGCCCGCAATATTCATTCCGGCATAGAATTCTGCCGGGGGCTCGCCTCGTTGACGGATGAGGTGCTTAACAAGGAGGTGGAGGGCAAGAAATCCGCCTTCCGCGGTTTTGAGCTGGCCGGCAAAACTCTGGGTGTGCTGGGGCTCGGACAGATCGGCATCAGGGTGGCCAATGGAGGGGCGCGGCGGGAGATGCGCACCATCGGCTTTGATCCCAATCCCACCCTGGGCAATATCCATATGCTCTCCTCCAGGGTTATTCTCGCCCGTTCCCTGGCCGAGGTGGTGGAGCATGCCCATATCCTCTCCCTGCACATGCCCTATAACGACAAGACCAGAGGTTTTGTCAACCGGGACCTGCTCGCCCGGATGCCGGATGGCGCCATGCTGATCAATTATGCCAGAGGGGGCGTGGTGGTGGATGAGGACGTGCGCGCCGCCCTTGATGCCGGCAAACTCGGCTGTTATATCACTGATTTTCCCTCCACCACCCTTATTGACCATCCCAGGGTGATCACCACCCCCCATCTCGGGGCAAGCACCGAGGAATCCGAAGAGCACTGCGCCACCATGGCGGTGCGGGAGCTGATGGGCTATCTTGAGCATGGCTCAGTCAGTCACAGCGTCAATTTTCCCAATGTTGAATCCATCCCCGGCGACACGGTGCATACCCGGCTCATCATGATCAACCGGGACATACCCGGCATGATCGGTTTTGCCTCCCAGACCATCGGTTCACATGGGATCAATATCGCAAGTTACCTCAACGAGAGCAACGGCGTCATCGGCTATAACATCATTGACCTGGAAGACTGTATCACCGACGAGGTACTCGCCATCATCGAGGGCCATCCGGATGTGATCCGCACCCGCAGGATCTGTTACCGCTGATTGTGGGGTTGTGTGGGATTTTCCATACAAGGACGTCACTGGAGTAATAAGTTGTAGGTGGTGCCGGAATCTTCGACTTACAGCTTTATCAATACAACCAAAGGAAAGGAGACGAATGCCTGGCGGAAACGCTACAGAAAAGAACACACTTGCGACGGATGCTGAACTCACTATAAAATTGGTGACATTTGTGCTCGGTGTCCTCTATGTGCTTGGCCTGATCGTTTCGAACATGCACTTAATGAAGCTCGGAATTTCCGACTTCACCTCGTTGCAGGCGCGGAACATCATGACCGGCTTTCTGTTTGTCTTCTATACCATTTTTCTATTGCTGGTTTTGCTGCCGATTCCAATAGGGATCTACTTCTGCGGCCGCACCTTTGTATCGTCGACACATAAGCCGCTTGGAAAATTTGCGAAATGTCTCGGCATCGTCCTCGCCGTACTCTTCATGACAGGGGCAATTTCGTGGTTCGCCGGGATTTTATTTGGCTATATGTATCCCTGGGGCAGGACATGGGATGCCGGATTTACCCGGAGCGCCTGGACGTGGCAGTTCATAGTGTCCGACTTCAAGACGGGCTATGTCCAGTTTTTCGAAACGTTCAGGCATCCGAAGATCATCTCGGCCAGTTTTTTGATCATATTGGCATTGCTTCCACTGGTGTTCCTTTTGGTGCGGCGCTATGGCGGCGACCGGGAGGATAACTTCAAGAGTCCATCCCTGAACAGTTTCGTCTTCGCTGCTGTTACTTCCTCTCTGTTAAAGCCTGTGATGTCTCTTACTTACCTGTTCGTCGCCTTGCCTCTGCTGTTGGTCGGCTTTGCCCAGGAGGTCTATCCGAATATCCCGTCCAATTTCGGGGGAGGTCAACCGGACATCGCCGAACTGCAGATCGGAACCGACAACCCAGCTGCCATCCGATTGCCGGGTATCGATGCTTCCAGCACAGTCGCTCAGCAGGAGGACACGGTGATCACCGCTCCCGTGGTAATTTGGTATCAGTCCGACACGTTCTTATATTTGGCTTCCCTGACTGCTGATGATCACGGGTCGGCGCAACTGGTTGCCCTCGACCTCAAGTTGGTGCGCACGATCCGTTATCTTCCTAAGTCTGTGCGGGTGGCTTCTGGAGGTCGTATCCTGAGTATTCATGCCGACTGACAAAATTTAACATATTCGCAACTCCCCAAAAAATACGCTAGAATTCATCTGACCCTTTGCCGCAGGTGCCCTTTCGTCCTGCCGCAGAAGAAGCATGCTCTGCCACAAAAAAATACGGAAAATCAGACGGTCAGCTTGACAGTCAAACAACCTGTACTTAATTATATTTCCTAAGCCTCACAAGTTTTTCTCCTCCTCTTTTTCTGCTCATGTACATGGCGGCCCAGCAGCAAAATAGCCGGCCGGCAGCCCGGGCCCAGTCCTCCCGGGCTGCCGGTCGACTGTTTGCTGACCCGCAGAACTCCAGCGCATCTCAATTGAATATTTTTTTGGCAAAATTTTTGTGAACCGGGTGATCGGTTTCAGGAGATACGGATATGCAATTTGATAATTCACGGTGAAATCCCAGGAATCCCTGCAGGCGGCCCAGACACTTGCCGGGCAGAAGGGCCAGCAGGAGATGCTGCCGGAGCATCTGCTGGCGGTGCTGCTGCAGCAGGTTGACGGGGTTATCATTCCCGTACTGCAGAAGATCGGGGCAAATCCGGCCCGCATTGCGGCCGAGGTTGATAAGCTGCTGGAACAACTGCCCAAGGTGAGCGGCTCGGGATTCGGGCAGGTCTTTGCCTCCCAGCGGGTCAGGATCCTGCTTGACCAGGCCTTTAAAGAGGCGGCCGGCATGAAGGATGAGTATGTCAGCCAGGAGCATCTCTTCCTGTGCATCCTGGGAGAAAGGGGCGCCAAGGGGGCTGAGCTGCTCAAGGCCAACGGGGTGAACAAAGAGAGCTTCCTCAGAGCCCTGGTCGACATCAGGGGCAGTCAGCGGGTCACCGACCCCAATCCTGAGGAGAAGTATCAGGCCTTGGAGAAATACGCCCGCAATCTCACAGATCTTGCCAAGCGGGGCAAGCTGGACCCGGTTATCGGCCGGGATGATGAGGTGCGGCGGGTGATCCAGGTGCTGAGCAGGCGCACGAAAAACAATCCGGTGCTCATTGGTGAGCCTGGTGTGGGAAAGACCGCTATTGTCGAGGGTTTGGCCCAGCGTATCGTCATGGGCGATATTCCGGAGAGCCTGCGCAATAGGCAGGTCATGGCCCTTGATATGGGGGCGCTGGTGGCCGGCGCCAAATACCGCGGCGAGTTTGAAGACCGCTTGAAGGCGGTACTCAAGGAGGTTGAAAAACGGGAAGGCGAGATCATCCTCTTTATTGATGAGATCCATACCCTGGTGGGAGCGGGCGCCGCCGAAGGTGCGATGGATGCCTCCAATATGCTGAAACCGGCCCTGGCCAGGGGCGAGCTGCACTGTGTCGGCGCCACCACCTTGAATGAGTACCGCAAGATCGAAAAGGACCCGGCCCTGGAGCGGCGTTTTCAGCAGGTATTGGTGCAGGAGCCGTCAATAGAGGATTCCATCGCCATCCTGCGCGGAATTAAGGAAAAATATGAGGTGCACCATGGCGTACGCATCAAGGACTCTGCCACCGTCGCTGCCGTGACCCTGTCCAAGCGCTATATCACCGACCGGTTTCTGCCGGATAAGGCCATTGATCTCATTGACGAGGCGGCCTCCAGTTTGCGCATTGAGATTGACAGCATGCCCACGGAAATCGATGAAGTGGATCGCCATCGCATCAAGCTGGAAATTGAGCGTGAGGCCCTGAAAAAGGAGAAGGATGCCGCGTCCCGAGAACGGCTGCACAAGCTTGAGGCAAAACTCGCGGATATCAATGAACAGCTGGAAGGCATGAAAGGCCATTGGTCCCTGGAGAAAGAGATCATCCAGAAAATCCGCCATATCAAGGCCGGTATCGATCAGGCCCGCGTGGAGGAAAAACAGGCGGAGCGGATGGGTGATCTGAGCAAGGTGGCGGAAATCCGCTATGGCAGGATTACCGAGCTGGAAAAGCAGCTGGCCTTTGAAAACGAGCACCTGGCTGAAATCCAGAAGGACCGCCAGATGCTGAAGGAAGAGGTGTCTGAGGCCGATATCGCCTCGGTGGTTGCCAAGTGGACAGGAATTCCGGTGGACAGATTGCTGGAAGGTGAAAAGGCCAAACTGGTCCATGCCGATGAAAAGCTGGCTGAGCGCGTGGTTGGCCAAAAGGAGGCCATTGATGCCATTGCCAATACAATCCGCCGGGCCAGGGCCGGGCTGCAGGACCCGAACCGCCCCCTGGGTTCCTTTATTTTTCTCGGCCCCACCGGCGTGGGCAAGACGGAACTGGCCAGAAGCCTGGCCGCGTTTCTCTTTGACAGCGAACATGCCATGATCCGGCTTGATATGTCTGAATTCATGGAGAAGCATTCGGTGGCCCGGCTGATCGGCGCCCCTCCGGGCTATGTAGGCTATGAGGAAGGCGGTCACCTGACCGAAGCAGTGCGCCGCAAACCCTATTCGGTCATTTTGTTTGACGAGATCGAGAAGGCTCATCCCGATGTTTTTAACGTGCTGCTGCAGATTCTCGATGACGGGCGCATGACGGATGGCCATGGCAGAACGGTGGATTTCAAGAACACCATTCTCATCATGACCTCCAACCTCGGCAGCCAGCTTATCATGGAATTTGGCGAGGAAAGGCGGGAGGAGATGAAGCTGCAGATTGATGATATGTTGCACCGGCAGTTCAAGCCGGAGTTCCTGAACCGCATCGATGAGACCATCATCTTCCACGCCCTGTCCAAAGTCGACCTGGCACAGATTGTCGATATCCAGTTCGGCCTGCTGCAGAAGAGGATCAGCGAGCAGAAATTCAATATCGAACTCACCGGAGCAGCCCGGAATTTTCTTATCGATGTCGGCTATCACCCCACCTTTGGCGCCCGGCCTCTGAAAAGGGCCATGCAGCGCTATATTCAGGATGGCCTGGCCATGGAGATCCTGGAGGGGAGGTTTAAGGAGGGAGATACCATTGTGGTTGATCTGGCGCCAGGCCAGGACCGGCTGGCATTTCAGAAAAAATAATCGGGGTGGGGTTTCCACCCTTTGGCCCACGGTTGTAAAACAGTCAGCGATCACGGGGTTGTAAGGTAGCCGCTACAATCCTGTGATAGTTTGCGTTAAAAGGCAAGTGAAATGATGGCTCAGATTACGAGCGAAAACGAGCAGGAGACGGAAGAACTGGTGCAGCTTGCCGTGGCGCGGGCGGCAAATTTTTATGACACCCATAAACTGTGCTGCTCAGAGGCGGTAATCGTCACGGTCAACCAAGGCTTTAGGGGCGATCTCTCCCCGGAGGCCGCCCTGCAGCTTGGCTCCGGTTTCTGCCATGGTATAGGCGGGGCGGGCTGCACCTGCGGCGCGCTCAGCGGGGCCGTGGCGTCCATGGGTGTGTTTCTGGGGCCCCACGGGAAGGATGGCTTCAAAAAAAAGAAATTTCGGGCAATCGTCAGGGAGATGCATGACCGGTTCCGTGAGCGGTTCCGCGCCACCTGCTGCCGGGTATTATCAAAAAAGGTGAAGCACGATAAACATCCCCACTGGGCCAACTGTTTGCTGCTGACCAAGGGCGGTGCGGAAATTGCGGTGCGACTGCTGCTTGAGGCGCGTCCCGATCTTGTCAACAAGGCTGACCGGAATTTTCTGGCGGGCAGAGAGGGGCTTTGACGGGCCGGAGAGCTTATTCCGGTTTGCAATCAAGGGCGCATCATGTCTTCCGAAAGGGGGAATCCCGGAAAATCCATGGATCCCTGGTCTCGCTTCGCTTACCAGGAAGACGCCTTGGTTGCACGTTCGAATTATTTATGGCCAAGCTCTTTAGAGTGTCTCCATTATATTGAGAGATTTTTCAGCAGAAAACCCGGCAACGGGAAGGGTGACGGTGAAAACAGCGCCTTTGCCTTCTTCGGAGTTTACCTCGATCCTGCCATTGTGACTTTTAATGATGCCGTAACTCACGGATAGGCCGAGTCCTACCCCTTTTACCTGGGGTTTGGTGCTGAAGAAAGGCTCGAAGATGTGGGGTAGATTCTTTGCACTGATACCCTTGCCGGAATCCTGAATGCGGAAGGCGACCTGTTTATCGAGAACTGACGTGCTGATGTTGATTATTCCTCCTCCCTCACAGGCATCAGCCGCATTGGAGAGCAGATTCAGTATTACCTGCTTGAGCAGGTCATCCACCCCCTGAATATGAGGGATGTTTTCCGCATATTTTTTCTTAACAGTAATTCCTTTCAGCCTGAAATCTTCCCTGGTCATCAGCAGCATGGAGTCGATGAGTTCATGCAGATCAATGAAGGAGATCCTGCCGGTAGTGGGGCGATTGAAATTCTGCAGCTGCACGATCAGGTCTTTGATCCGGTGGCATTCCTTTAAAGCCAGCTCCAGCAACAGGGCATCCTCTTCGTCTGCCTGTACTCTGTCATGAACTCCGGTAATGACATTCATGATACCCTGCAACGGGTTATTGAATTCATGGGCAATGGAGGCTGACAGCTTGCCTACGGCGCTCAGTTTCTCGGAGTGCAGCAGTTGCCGATGTGTTTTTTCCAGGGCTTGCGTCCGTTCTTTGATCCGGTGATCGAGTTCTTCGTTGATTCGCTGGAGCTCATCCTCCGCCTTCCTGCGCGCCTCGATCTGGTTCTGCAGTCTGTTGGTGTAGATGAAAACCGCTGCAAAGAGAATGGCGGTAAGCAATCCGGTGGTGCCGCCGACGATAAGATGTTCTTCGTCGAAGTAAGGGATGTCAGGGTGCTGGACAAAATCGACCACCGCGTTCAGGTTGGCCATGAAGAGCACAATGAGAAGATAGATCCCTATGAGAATATAATTTTTTTTCACTGCCTGGGTCCCGGGTCAGTCAAACTTGGCTGAAGATTGATAGCTGATGAATATGTATAACCGCATTTCCGGGCGCAACGAGGTGTATGTTTGCCGTACCCGTGAATTTTCATATCAAAGCAAAAAAAATCTAAAATGATGAGCATCCAATCTGGAAAATAAACAGACAATCTGCTGTTGCCTGTTTTCTTGATCTGCTACATTGTAACACACAACTCATATATATTATTCACATTTTTCGTAGTGATCTGTCAAATGAAATATGCAATCATGAAGGGAATGCCCTTGTTTCTCGCTATCTTTTGATAGGTCGCGGCAGGGTAAAAGGTTTTTAATAATATGTGTTGCTTCGGCAACAACAACAGATCGGCAATGCCTGAAGATGCTTTATTTTTTTTTGAACAGGGAAAGAAAACCCAAGTTCTTTGTTTTGCCGGGGGTAAACCGTACCTGCTTGATGGTGTCATTGAGCACATTTTTCATGTCACTGATTATTTTGTCTTTTTCTACTGAATTCTTTGGATATCTCTGCACATATTCGAGAACTTTATCAATTTCCTGGATAATATCATAGACTTCATTCTGGGCAACCAGGGGAATGGTTTGTGAAAGCAGGATATGGCAGAGACCGTTAAAGCTGTCAATGAGCAGCAGGCACTGCCGCACTCTTGCACCGCCTGCTTTCCGGCAGGAGGCGGTGACTGCCTTGCGGTTAACGGCAGCCGCACTGCTCAGGTGAAAGTCCTGCAGCACCTTTGCCTGGGCTCTGGGCAGATTTTCTTGCGCCTTTCTGATGAGAAGGTTTATTCGCTGCCCGGAATGCTCGGCAAGGGTCCGGGTGATAACCTTCAGGATATCTGTGTAGATTGATAGAATAAAATTGAAGCTAATCTCGTCGTCGTCGGCATTTTCTCCCCGGGAGTTTTCAATCAGGCCGGAGGAGATCAGCGAATAAAGGGTTTTGTAAACGGTGAATTCATCGTAACTGCTTTGGTTGATGATATCCCTTACTGTTCGTGTTTCATGAATCAGGCTGAGGATATGCTGTTCCGTGCTGCTGAAATTGAATTCCTCCACGCCTTTTTTTGGGCTGCCTGCCATTTTATAGACAAACTCATCGCTGGTGATCATGGCGGTCAGCAGGGACATTTCATCAATGCGGCGTGAGGCCTCCAGTATCAGCTTCATGGGGTTGAGGCGGGTGATGATTTTGCCGTCTAACTTGATTTGACTGTCCGTGTATTCAAATCTGCCTTTTTTCCAGAAGAGAATACTGTAGAGGATTTCCTCAACCTGTTTCTGGCTGTATTCCTGCAGCACATCCCGGGTAATGTACTCCTTGTTCAGCAGGATTTTGCCGATGGAGTCGTTGTTATTCTCCAGGGCATGCACCGCATCTTTCAGTTGCACGGCGGAGATAAGGCCATCTCTGCGCAACAGGGCGCCAAGGCGTGCCCTTTTCTGGGAGCTTTGGGCATAGACAATTGTCCCTTCTTTGAACATGACCTGGCACTCTTTTCTGCCGCAGGATACCTGCAGAATGCCGGTGTTCTGGTCATCACATAACAGTTGAAGGATACTGGTCAGAAAAGAGCCTTCAAACTCCCCTTGTAAATTCATCCTGTCTCCGTTTCCGCAGGGATATTATCTTAAACATCGTATAGATAATAATGGAAGTCGGACAAAGTCACAACGGCAATTACTGCCTTGCCGGCAATCCTTGCGTATAATTGGCCGGGAGAAAGATTCCCCTCCTGACTGATGCGGGCCGGCCCACCCAAGAGTGGGATGGACTTTCAAGCAGAGTTGCGATATGGTCAGTAAATTGAATTGTTAAGAGCAAAATCCCTTGCAGGAAAATGTATGGAACTCCTTTTACCTCTCGCATCTTACAGTCAAACCGGTCACGGGCTGCTCCTGGTTCTGCTGGTCTTTGCCGGCCTGCTCGGCCTTTCCGGAGCGAACAACCTCTGCCGGTCTGCACCGCTGTTGCCGCGGGCAACCTCTTTTTTGCTGGCCGTGGTCGTTCTGCTTTTCGTTGCCGGTTTTCTGGGGATCTGCTGGTTTCATTATCAGATATATGAGCGGATTGCCCTTGAACTGCCGCCGCCGTTTGCCGAAATGCTCAATCAACAGCTCACCGCCATGAACCAGGGAGCGGAATATGGCCTACCCTTATATCGGCTGGATGCACCTCCCCGGTATATGCTGCCCCTCTGGCTTGAAAACGAGAAATATTATTTCTGGTTCATGTGCTATGCCGTCATGGCGCTTATCGGCCATCTGCGGCTTAAAAACCACCGGTTCCGCGCGGCACTGCATCTGCTGCTGGCCCTGCAGGTTTGCATCCTGTTTTTTCAGGCTGATCCCTTCCTGGCGCCGCTGCCCAAATTCTTCGGCGAGGTTGCGCCCTGGTTTACGGCGAACATGGCGGACGGGCAACGCTTCGGATTTTTCATGCGCCTGTATCCCAGAATGGTTTTTTATTACAATGCCCAGTATATGTGGTTTCATCCGCCGCTGCTGTTTCTCTCCTACGCCTGCATTACCATGACCTTTGCAGCTTCAGTGTTTATGCTGGTCAAGCGTGATCTTGACATAGAAATACTGGGCTATGATTTTGCCAAACTCGGTTATTTCCTTCTCACCCTGGGAATGCTGCTGGGCTACCCTTGGGCGCTCAAAGCCTGGGGGCCGAACTGGTGGTGGGACCCGAAAATCTGCAGTTCAATCATGATGTGGGCAATCTACAGCACCTATCTGCATACGAGGCTTTATGCCAATAAGCCCGCCATGTTGTATTTTACCTCTCTTCTCGGCGTTGTCTGCTTTCTGGCCATGATCTTTACTTTCCTCAGTTCGTTCTTTTTCCCGGGCGAACACACCTTCGTTGGATGAGGCTGGTTATGAAGAAAAAAGGCTCCCTGGATTTTTATCTCTTGCTGTCAACGGTTGCCGTGCTCTTTGTCATTTCGACAATCTGTATCTATGGTATGTTTTACTTCAAGCTCGCCCAGATCCAGCAGCTTGCTCCGACAGAAAAGCTGGCCTATATGAACCGGATGAACAGTGTGATTGCGCCTTTTATCATCGCCCTGATTCTGCTGTTGGGAATATGCGTCCCCAAACGGCTTCTGCCCGCAGCCTGGCTGAATCGTTTTGCCATTGTGCTGGCACTTATTGCGGGAGGGGTTTCTCTGTGGTTCGGGGTCAAGACAGGGTTGGTGCTGGTGCTTGCCGCCTCGCTCATGCTGCAGCTCGTCGTGCTCGTGCTGGCCGTGGGCGGCAGTCAGTTGCTTCATTTTGAAAAAAGCGGCTACTGGGTCCGTCTTGGTTCATCTCTTATTCATCTTGGGATGATTCTTTTTGTTCTTGATCTCTTTTTTTATCAGCATCAGTCCCTTCATCTCATTCTCTTCTGGATCACCACCGGGGCGGTGGTGCTGGGCATGATTTTTTGTTTTTATTCTCAGAATGTCGTGCAGCTTGTCAGCTCAATAAGGAAAGGTTGAGAGGGAGATTGGCGGAACCGGTCATCTCAGCTGGTTGTCTAATAAGATAGAACTCAGTCTTTCAGGGAGGATGGCATGGGATGCTGTCGGAGATTACTGCCAATAACAAGGGCCGGAACACGATCGGTCATCTGTTTAAAATATGTTGCCCCTCTTCGGCTGGTGACCGTGGTCACCATCTGGGTGGACGTGATAATCGCCCTGCTGTATCGTGATGTTCTAACCCTCCCCGTCAAGCTGTTCATGCTGATCCATCTTGTCCTGGCAACCTGTATCCTGCTCGAATGCCGCCGAAGCGAGAGTTATCACAGGATTTTCAGGACAACCACCGAAAAGTAAAGGTAATCGCTGTGATAGCGCGAAAGTTCCGATCTGCACCGGGTGGGGCGGCAGATCATTTGTGCATGCTCCGGCGGCAATACCGGTTCGAGGAGATGTTCTCTGTGAAGAAAAATAATGAAAAAGCATTGACAGGCGGGCGGGTATTCATTAATTTTTAAACATGGTGAAATTTAGGTTCGTCTAATTTTGTTTTGGTTGCTTAATATATTGTTGCAGGGTGATAAAATGCAATTTTTTGATACGGGGTTAGTGATTTTTATTGTAGCGGTTGCCGCCGTTTTTCTGATAAGAAGATTTTTCTTCGGTGCCGGCTGTTCCGGCTGCTCATGTGACTGCCAGGAGAGTGATGGCAAGAAAGGTGACACGGGTATGACGGTTTCGTCTACCAATGAAAGCTCAACTTGCTGCGGGAACAGCGGCGGGAAGACGGTTCATCAATATAATTGTTCGGGATGTAAATGTTCAGGAGGGTGAGAGTATGTCTCGGATGATATTGCGGAAAATGCGAAAAAATCAGAAAGGTGTTATTACGGCTGTGAAAAAAGATGGAGAACTGGGCAGGCGTATCCGTGACATGGGACTGGTGCCGGGCACGGAAATTACCGTCCAGGGCAGGGCTCCCTTATATGACCCTGTGGCCTTGCGCGTGATGGGCAGTGTCATCTCCCTGCGCAACAATGAGGCTGATTTCATCGAAGTGGAAGTACAACCATAGACAGCAAGGCAAAGAGGGGACGGGTTCCCCTCTTTTGTTTGAGGGTACAAAAGATATCTATTCGTCGTGTCGCCGGCGGTCTGGAAGTTTTCGTTTTAAGGCCCTGGAGGCAATCTGTAAATACCCGGAAAAACTCATACAGTAATCCATGAACTGAAGAGACATGATTTTTGTTGGAATCCGGTGGCATAGGCCGCTTTGTCCGGAAGGGGTGTTCTGTTGTCCGCTCTTCGCCCTGCCTGCAATAAGAAAATAAAAAGATAATGACTGCAGAATTTAGAATAGCCCTGGCCGGCAATCCCAATTCCGGCAAAACAACCCTTTTCAATGCCCTGACCGGCTCCCGCCAGCATGTGGGGAATTATCCCGGGGTAACGGTTGAAAAAAAAGAGGGTGTTTACCGGCTTGAGCACACGAAAATCAATATTGTCGATCTGCCGGGCACCTATTCCCTCACCGCCTATTCCGAAGAGGAGGTGGTGGCACGGGATTTTCTCATCTTTGAAAAACCCCAGGTCATCGTCAATATCATTGATGCCGCTAATCTGGAAAGAAATCTCTACCTGACCACCCAGTTTTTTGAACTGGGCATTCCTGTTGTCATTGCCCTCAACATGATTGATGCGGCCCGTGACCGGGGTATCGAGATCAAGGAAGACCGGCTGGCCGAATACCTCGGGGTGCCGGTGGTGCCGATTATTGCCCGCACCGGATTCGGCACCCAGAAACTCATGGAGGAAACCGTCCGCCAGGCAGCCAAAAAAAAGGAGTGGAACCCCAAGCCTATTTCCTACGGAGAGGATATCGATTCCACTCTGCTTGATCTGGAAGAGAAAATTACCAGTGGTAATTTTCTGACCGATACCTATCCCGGGCGCTGGGTTGCCATCAAATACCTGGAAAATGATCAGCAGATTATTGATCGGGGTAGAAAGGAAAATGCCGTTTTGTCCGCCGTACTGGAGAAGGAGGTTGAGGCTGTTGCCCGCCATCTCCGGGAAACCATGGAGACCTATCCCGAGGCCATGGTGGCTGATCACCGCTATGGGTATATTAAGGGCATCCTGCAGAGGGGGGTTATTTCCCACAAGTATGACAAGGACAGGCTCTATACCTCCGACCGCATCGACAAGGTGCTGACCAACCGCTTCCTTGGCCCTCTTTTTATGGGCCTTGTCCTGTTCGCCCTTTATACCTTTACTTTTAATTACAGTGAGCTTCCGGTCGCCTGGCTGGAAAGTCTGTTCGGCCAGCTGGCCCTGATGGCGGATCACTTGCTGCCGGACGGGCAGCTGAAATCCCTGGTCGTTTCCGGTATAATTGACGGCGTGGGCGGGGTGCTCGGCTTTGTACCGCTCATCATGTTCATGTTTTTCGGCATTGCCATTCTCGAAGATACGGGCTATCTGGCCAGGGTCGCCTTCATGTTGGACCGGATTTTCAGGATATTCGGCCTGAACGGCAGTTCGGTAATGGCCTATATCCTGTCCGGCGGCATTGCCGGGGGGTGTGCCGTGCCCGGAGTCATGGCCACCCGCACCCTGCGCTCACCCAAGGAGAGGATGGCTACCCTGCTGACTGCGCCCTTCATGAACTGCGGGGCCAAGCTGCCGGTGCTGGCCCTTTTCATCGGCGCCTTTTTTTCCGAGAATAAGGCGCAATATATGTTCTTCTTTACCATCCTCTCCTGGACCGTGGCTCTGGTGCTGGCAAAGCTGCTGAGGGTTACCGTGCTGAAAGGCGAGAGTACCCCTTTTGTGTTGGAGCTTCCTCCTTACCGTTTCCCCACCTTGAAAGGACTCTTCATTCATACCTGGGAAAAAACCTGGCAGTACATCAAAAAGGCCGGCACGGTGATATTGGGCATTTCCATCATCATCTGGGCCATGATGACCTATCCCGGCCTGCCAGCCAAGGATAAGGAAAATTTTACCCAACAGCGGCAGGAGGTTGAGGTTGCCTATCCGGCTATGATTGTTGCCGGCAGCAACATGACCATCTCCCAGGAAGAGGCGGCGGAGCGGAGCCGCCTGCTGGCCGCCATAGACCGGGCAGAATCCGGGATGGCTTTACGCCATTCGGTTGCCGGCCGTATCGGCATTGCCCTGGAAAGCGTCAGTTTCCTGGCCGGTTTCGACTGGCGGACCAACATCGCCCTCATCGGCGGGGTGGCGGCAAAAGAGGTGATCCTTTCCACCCTCGGCACAGCATACTCCCTGGGAGGCGACAACCAGGAGGAGAGCGGTTCGCTGGCCAAGACCCTGGGGGCGGATCCTGGCTGGAACCCGGTGAAGGCCCTGAGTGTTCTTCTCTTTATTTCTTACTATGCCCCCTGTTTTGTCACGGTCATCTGTATCAGCCGTGAGGCCGGTTCCTGGAAATGGGGGGCCTTTTCCATGATCTTCAACACCGTTTTCGCCTTTCTTCTGGCCACCCTGGTTTTCCAGATCGGTTCGCTGTTCTGCTGAGTTGGGGGGAGTGAGAAGAAAAAATGGAAAGAAATTGAAACAGCCTTCTTTAAGACTCCTTGCTTCTTGAAGCAATTAAACAAAAAATGTCGCTTTTCCCACTAAATAAGGTAATTAGTCTGCGCTGCCAAATTTAAATACATAGTAG
>Ga0180007_10004659_pt1 | contig 14369 bp, 13 predicted proteins | sample MM_PC_MetaG_FD_121122 | JGI IMG/M metagenome (GOLD analysis project Ga0180007, IMG submission 121122) | Groundwater microbial communities from the Aspo Hard Rock Laboratory (HRL) deep subsurface site, Sweden - MM_PC_MetaG | ecosystem: Environmental > Aquatic > Deep subsurface > Groundwater... | reverse complement strand
TGGCCGGGCCTCGATGCAGGCTGGCCGTGGCCGGTCGAATGATGAGGTTGAAACCGTATTTGCCGACCGGCGTGCCCAGGTGACTGGCCAGACTTCGTGAGAGTTATTTGGACACCAGAGGCGGAACAAGACCGCGCCGACGTGTGGGACTACATTGCAGCTGACAACCCGCGCGCAGCCGCCCGTATGGATGAGCTATTCAGCGATGCGGCAGCCACGCTGGCCGCACATTGTCAATTAGGTAAGCCTGGAAAGATATCCGGTACCCGCGAACTGATACCGCATGAAAGCTATCGCTTGGTGTATGAGATTGAGCGGGAAACGGTGTGGATTCTTGCCTTGGTTCATACGGCCAGGCAGTGGCCACCAGTCCGCAAATGATCCAGCAATATTTGGGTATCACCCAATTGCTGCGCTCATGCACGCTAAGGAATTAAGAAAAAGGCTGCCGATCATCAAGGCGGATTCAGCCGAAAGAGGTTAGGGATCTCCTGATCTCTTTTTTCTTTATGTGCCATTCGAAATCAAGATATCTTCTCCCGATACCCCCCAAAGTTGAAACAAAATAACGGGCTCCAAAAAAGAAAATGCAATCCCCGCCCTGGGGAGCTGGCCGCCGATCTGAGCGGCGCTTCCCTCGATGCCGGGTAATCTGATTGCAGAATTATCAGGTCCAGAGCCAGCCAGGGCGATCAAAATGCAATCAAAAGATTGCCGGCACACTGGCCAGCTGGTGATTGATGACATTTAACGTTCCATACCCTTTCAGGAAGTATCGTAAATCTGGTCATTTTTAGGATACGAAATAGACATCAAAAGTAAAATTGAGGACTAGCGTAGCCAGATGTTGGGTGGGCTGGGAGAGTGTGGGAAAAGGACAATTTACTTGTTGAAGGGCTTAGTTTTCTGTTGATCTCTATTTCAATAATAATGCACGGGCTTCAATTGCGAATCCAGGCTCCACACGGTCTGACTCTGCGATGATGGACAATGCTTGGTTTTCCAAACCCTCGCGGAAGATGCGCCGAGACTTGGATGTTCTAGAAGTGCGCGACTTGAATGTGTATTCTTCCGGCAACAAGGCAATCATTTCTTGGTTGGAGATAGTAAAATCGCCAAACTTTCGAAAATATTGAACAAAAATTCGCTTTCCTATTTTGCCCAACAAATTATTCAACTCGTTTTTGTCCATACACTATCTCCTTGAAATTTTTTCACACTATTCCTTCTTGTTGCGGTTTTTGGCTTACTTGCATGGCCTTCTATATTTTTCCTCATCATAATAGTCATATGGATCTCGCCAGCAACTATCGCACAGTGTATTATTATATTGCTCCATAGCGTCGGCTTTTTCTTCGTCCGCCATCTCGTCATCGCCACATTCTGGTGCTGAAGACGTCGTGCGTGTCACGCCGCTAGTCTGGCGCTCAACTAATTCTTTTTGAAGATTAGCAGCTAGAGCTTGGGCCTTACTGAATCGCTCTGGAGAGAGTTCCTTAGCGTAAAGGTCTCTTATGCCGATATAATTGTCTTGAATTTTGCCATTTATTTCTTCAAAAGAACTTGGCATTGTTTTTCCTTCCTCACGCATTGGTGCCGTTGCAAGGATAAACCAGGCCATGGCATTTATATCATCTTGAGGCACACCATCACCCTTGCCATACATAAGACCTAAATGAAATTGAGCCTTTTTGTGCCCATGTTTGGCTGCTTTCAAGTACCATTTAAAGGATTGCTTATAGTCTTGCGGTACTCCTCCCCCTTCGTAATAAATGTCCGCCAAATTTAACTGAGCACCAACGTTTTCCTGTTCGGCTGCTTTCTCGTACCAGTAGATGGCCTGCTCATAGTCTTTTCCCGCATTTTTATTGAAATCGTCGCTATACATTTTCCCTAAATTATATTGTGAAGTTGTATCATTTTGTACAGTTGCTTTTTTGTACAATTCAAATGCTTGTTCATAGTCGTAAACACCTTTTCCTTTTTTATTTAGTCCCTTGAAAATTCCGAACAATGCTGGAAAAATGATGACAATTGCAACTTGTACGAATGTATTTATCTTCCAAGGTAAATGATTATCAATATCAGAGCCCAAAAATAACATTATTAAAAATAATGCTCCTATCATAACTATTAAATTTTTAACAATAAACTTGAATATATTCCATTTGCTACTCTCTACAATTTTATTTGCTGATAATTTAAGCGCACCATCGTATATAAAATTAACAATGAACCACGACCCAAAAACATAGACCACATTTGCAAATATAGATTCGAAGGCTATGTATTTAAAGGGCGGAAAGCTCACGATGAAATCAACCGCCTTTCCTAACGGTTCTAGGGAACAGAAGAGGAAACAAAACATTATTGCACCAAAAAAGAGGCAATACCCTATTATCCATTTTAAACAACAATACGAGAATGATACTATTTGTTTTAAATAGCCTACTTCGTCACTCATTTCTTTATCCCTACAATAGTGGTCAATTCTGTAGTTGCCTAACGAGTTATTATCTGGATGAATCAGTCCGATGAAACCGTAAAAACAGTATCGGGAAGGCATTTTTTTGTCAATCAAGTTCCTTAATATGACATTTCAACAACATCAAATCCGTCCTCTCTCAAAATATGACATTCCTCTTGTGCCATTCTAAGTCAAAATATCTGCCATACGCCCAAGAATCTGAAACAAAATAGCGGACTCCAAAAATTAAATGCAATCTCCGCCCTGGGGAGTTGGTCGCCGATCTGACCAGCGCCTACCTCGATGCCGGGGAATCTGATTGCATAATTGCTTTGTCTGGAGCAGCTGCAGCGATCAAAATGCAATCAAAAAAACGATTGCCGGCAACCTGGTTGGCTGGTGATTGCATGTACATTCATATCTCATCCTCTCAGGAATAGTCTATAATTTCTTATTCTATTCAGGACAATAGATTGCCAAGATTAATCTTTCGATTTGTGCAGTTACAAATAACTGCGGCAATTTGCCATATTTGCATATGCTTCATCATTTTGTAGAGATCGTTAGGATAGGTAATAATACCAACAAAACTGTTCTGTCTATATTGGCAAATGACACGACTTGGGGCGTGCTTAGGGGTTGTGTCACTGGAGTTGAATGTTTAATGATGGTTTGATATTATCTCGCACTAGATAATGATGCATATTTATTCTTATCAAGCATGGTTTGCTTGATAAGAATAGAATTAGCCTTCCAAGCCTTCGCACAGCATACCACGACTGAGCAAACGGTACTTGATCGGCCACGTGAACGTTACATACAAGTCGTAACGAACCGACCTAAATCACTGTCCGTGGGCCGCTGCAAGCGGCGATGTTTGCGTGCCAAAAAAATGCCAAGAAAATGACGGCCAAACTCGAATCAACGAGGCTAAGGCTATTCTTTAGTCCGTCTATGGTTCTATATGAAAATTTACGTTTGCATGCTGACTCAACACATGCTATCCCCAAGCACCTCGACCTGTATGATTGAGTACTGCGCAGTGAGCAACTTTTGGGGGATGGAATGACCGGGCGATCTTATAGGAGCTAATCGGCATGTATATACTACGTCTCAACCAGTCAACAGTCAGCCCGGACAGGTTTCGTGTCGAAGCTATTCTGGAAGGCAATGGTTCGCACCGACAGACCGCCATAGTGGAATTCGATTTCCCAGTCACATCTCAGGACAGGGAAGATCTCCGTTGGTATCTAGAAGACTATCTTCAATACATTGCAGACCCTGCGCCAAAAATCGCTGCGCGCATTGAAGACCGCATCGCCCAACTGGGCGTTGAGCTATTCAAGGCGCTGTTTCAATCTGAGGACGGTGCCCACGATTTGTGGGCCACGCTACGTGACCGCCTGAGTGATACACGCGTTGAAATTAGATCCGGAGCACATGAGGCGACGTCGCTACCTTGGGAACTACTGCGTGACCCAAAAACGGATAAACCGCTTGCCTTGTGCGTCCGCTCCTTTGTCCGCGCCGCCCAACAGGGTGCGCAACGACTGCATCCATTCCAAGTTAGCACCGAGCCAATTCGAATACTCCTCGTAATTTGCCGACCGGGTGGTAGCGATGACGTCCCGTTTCGCTCGGTTGCTAGCCGTCTCCTCAAGGGGCTAGGCGAGAGCGCCCCAGAAGCCTTTCAGCTTGACGTGCTGCGCCCGCCGACTTTCGGACAATTGAGTGAAGTCCTGCGCGGCGCAAAAAAAATGGGGAAACCCTATCACATCGTCCACTTCGATGGCCACGGGACGTATGAAGACGTGCATGCGAAGTATTCAACTCAATCGTCCAAGAATGGGCGCGGTTATCTGGTGTTTGAGAATCCCGCCCATCAAAAACGTGCTGAATTGGTGCATGGGACACTCCTTGGCAGATTGCTTGCGGAAACGGAAGTGCTGGTGTTGGTTCTTAACGCCTGCCGCTCCGCTTACGCTGAAGCTCCAGCGACACCTGCCACAGTGTTGGAGCAAACTAGTCCGCATTCTGCCGTGTCGACCAGCGAACCTAACCAGAATGCTTACGCCCAGTTAAGGGCGTTTGGATCGCTGGCACAGGAAGTGGTGGACGAGGGAGTGGCGGGGGTAGTCGCGATGCGCTATAACGTCTACGTAGTGACCGCTTGCCAGTTCATCGCCGAAGTATATGAATCACTGGCGAGCGGCCATGCTCTGGGGGAAGCGGTGTCGTTTGGCCGCAAACAGCTGGAAGCGCAACCATTGCGCGAAATCGCCTACCACCCCCGCCCGCTGCAGGACTGGGTGGTACCCATTGTTTATGAAGCCGCACCGATCGCGTTGTTCCCCAACCCGGCTCATGGAGCGAATCTGAAAATCACCGTCAGCGCCCACGCGGCAACGCCCGTATCGGGTGGACTAGCTCGCGAGTTGGGAAAACAGCCCGATGCTGGATTTTTTGGACGTGACGAGACCCTTTTCGCGCTCGACCGTACCTTTGACACTCAAGCTATTATCCTGCTGCACGCTTACGCTGGTAGCGGCAAGACCTCCACCGCCTTTGAGTTCGCACGGTGGTATCACTTGACCGGCGGTATCGATGGACCAGTGTTATTCACCTCGTTCGAGCATAAAAAGACACTTGAGCAGGCGTTGAATGAGACCATTGGCCACGTCTTCGCAAGCACGCTGGAGCAAGCTGGCATAAAATGGCTGTCGCTGCCCGTAGAAAAGCGGCGCGATGTGGCGTTGCAACTCTTGGCACAGATTCCCGTGCTATGGATTTGGGATAACGTGGAACCCATCACTGGCTTCCCGGCGGGAACGAAGTCGGCGTGGAGTGATGCGGAACAGCAGGCCCTAATCGAGTTCCTGAGCGCCGCTCGGCAGACCAAGGCGAAATTCCTGCTGACTTCGCGGCGCGACGAACGGGCCTGGCTGGGGAATTTGCCCGCGCGCATCCTGATGCCGAAGATGCCGATGCAGGAACGCGTGTTACTTGCGCGGGCGCTGGCAAAAAAACACGGCCGGCATATGGTCGATCTGGAGAACTGGATGTCACTTTTGCGGTTCACAGAAGGTAATCCACTTACCATCACCATTATCGTGGGTCAGGCATTACGAGATGGTCTGAAGACGAAAACACAAATCGAAACTTTGGTTTCCAGGTTACAAGCTGGTGAAGCAGTATATGAAGACGCACCAGGCGAAGGTCGCGATAAAGCGCTGGGTGTCTCACTCAGTTACGGCTTCGAGCACGCTTTTACAGAAGTCGAGCAGAAGCAAGTCGCACTCCTACATTTTTTTGCAGGAATAGTTCAGGCAAGCATGCTCGGGTCACTTGGACAACCCGATGTGTCGTGGAGTCTACCGGAAATTCGGGGTCTTACTCGATCCCAGCGGATCGCACTTCTTGATAGCTGTTCAGAGCTTGGCCTATTGACACCGCTTGGTCGTGGTGTCTATTCGATACACCCTGTTGTCCCAAGCTACCTGACTTCTCTGTTTAAAAAGCATTACTCTCATTGTACAGCAAGAGCAACGCGAGCCTTTAGTGAGGCCGTGGGGGTGTTTGCAAGCTTAGTCACGGATGGTTATGAAGATGGAAATTTAGACCTGATGAATTTTATCAAACTTCACTACTACAACCTACTCCGCGCCAGGCAAATAGCGATAACGAACGAGCTTTGGGTTCCGCTTGTGAGGTGCATGCGTGCATTGAGAATATACTTTAGTGAGAATTCATGGGCGGCGGAGTCAGAATGGGGTCAATTGGTGGCCGAGATCGTTCCGCACTTCGTCGACCCCGCCTCCGATGGCCCAATTCAAGGTCGGACTGAAGGCTGGAAGTTCTTAACACAGTTCCGTGTGGAAATAGCAAGTTACGAAGGAAGTCAGGAAGAAGCCGCTCGGCTTCAGACGCTACTCGTCGACTTTAGCCGACGAAATATCCAGAACGTGGATTCCGACGGAGACGACAAGAGTCGCAACGCCATTCGCAACTTCGCTTACGACCTTTACGTTCAAGCAATGATAGATTTGTCAGATGAGAAGTGCATTGAAAATTTAGAAGAGGCTTTGATCTTGTATGAGCGTGCCGCAGACAGCATTGGAGGTTGTAGATGCGCGGAAGGACTGTGTTTGGCGAACCTTAAATTGAATAAATTTGGTGAAGCTGAGAAGTGGTGTAATTATGCTATTCGCCACGTCGATTCCAAGAACAGTGGCGTAGTCGGCGGACTACTAACACTACTTGGGCAAATCCACTACGAACATTTTCAGTTCTTGGCGTCTATACAGGGAGGCAGTGAGGAGTTTCAAAAAACTAAATGGGACAGAGCGCGGTCTTGCTTGCCGGAGGCTCGGAAGTCGCTTAAGACCGCACTTAATTTGTTGCCGCAGTTTAGGGTAGCTTTACGTGCTAAAGCACATCGGTTGCTTGGCAGTGTATTCTCTCATTTAGATGAAAATGAACAAGCGTTCACGCACCTTTCGGAAGCTATTAAGTGTAACGAAGAGGTGGGCCAGATCGAAAGTGCAATGGGGGCGCGTATCGAATTAGCTGTCTTGCTGCTCAATTCCAACCGATTTGCTGACGCGCGGCAGTATGCTTATACGGCTCTGCAATATGCAAGCCGTAACGCAGACTGGAAGTATAGCGAACAGGATTTGCGTCAAATTCTTGACATCATAGAAGAACGAGCAAAGGGGGATTCGAATAATGAAACACAATGAATGGTTCGACGAACTGCCCGTACTGGGTAAACTCCCAGTCGCTAAAGCCGCTGCCAAGCTGCGTGAAGTGGGCGAGAACGACGCAGCCGCCGCTTTAGACGCGGAATTGAAGCGCACGCCACAAACGTTTGGGACTCCGAACTGGTGGCCGTTTCAGGACAAACCTTGGCAGCACACCGCACACACATTTGGCCATCTGGCTGAAACGACCCATGGCAACGCGCCTCTGGCCATCCGGCATGCGGGTGAAATCTCAGCCGACAAGACGCTCAAAGACAGTCGCATCAAGATCACTCTCGATTGTCTACGCGTGGCGGCTTACCCTGGCGGTGGCACTCATCGTGTCCTGTTCGATTTCTATGCCCAGAATCAAGTGCCAGGCGACGTTGAGCATCTGCACTTTAACGCCACCTATCGCGTGCGTGAAGGTGAGCAGGCCGCTATTATGGGCTTTCCAATCTTCGTCGGGTTGAACGTGGGTGGTGAGGGGGTGGCGTTCAAATGTTTTACCGTGAACGTACAGAACGATGAGGATGAAACATTTCTCGGTTTTCTGGAATCAGATGTATTCAAAGCTGGTCTTAAGTTGACCTCTACCTTACAGCCGGCCATCGCTCCGTTCTCCCAGATGGCGCTGGGTCTGACCAAGAGCATAGCCATGCGCCATCGCAATGTACCGGTGCAAGATTTTTACATGGGCCTTGACTTCAGCAGCATAGCGACACGCGCACGTCTGGCAGAAGGATCCTATCTGGCTGTCCAACTCCCTGAAGCGCTGCAAGCTGTGTGGGACTGGAGCGAGTGGATGTTCTATCCCGCCAATGGCCAAATTGTGAACAAAACCGAGCCGACACAATTAATCCCCTACAACTATATTGTTTATAGCGTAAGCCGCTATGAAGATTGATAGAAAGTCGGCCTTGTATGCTGTTTCTATGCGTCAGCTCTATGTCTTTGCACTCTCGTGAGTCCAAAGACATAGAGCGAAGAATCGGGGATAGACCACGTTTTCTTGGTGTGGAGTTGAGTGGAGAAGGACAAAGGTAAACATCACCAATGAATCAACGGCTGAAAACGCCGAACAAAACACTACAACCGACCGCAAGAAACGCTGTTAATTTTTGTTACGATTTAGCTTTTTATTACTGTTTCGTCAGTTGTACCGCTATCATGGCGGCGGCTGAGCTGAACGTTCACAGGGATAAAAATATGAAGATTGCATGTCTCGCATGGGGCTCTCTCGTTTGGGAACCCAAAGATTTATTGATCAGGCAACCATGGTTCAATGATGGACCACTTTTGCCAATTGAGTTTTGCCGTCAATCTCTTGATGGCCGTATTACCTTAGTGATAACACCCGAGAAACCACCTGTCCGAACTCTCTGGGCATTATCTTCAGTGAAACTCCTTAATGAGGCAATTGAGAGCCTTAGAAGCAGAGAGAATATTCCTACTAAAAATAAAGACATACATGTAGGAAGGTGGGCAAATGGCACAACACCAAAAAACGATATTGAAAAAGAAATATCGGATTGGGCAAAAGAGAAAAGATTAGATGCTGTTGTGTGGACTGCGTTGCCGCCAAAATTTAACGGCACAAACAATGTGATCCCTTCAATTGATGACCTTATTACCTACTTTAAATCTTTAGCATTTGAGAAGAGACGGAACACCGAGATGTATATTCGGAAGGCTCCGATACAAATTGATACTGACTACCGCCGTTATTTCCAGACTGAGTTCGGATGGAATCCACAAAATGAATATTGAAACTGCGAACAATTAGGTGTAGCAGAGCTCGTTACTCGTTGGAGGCGCTGCGCGAATATCTTCTCGGCGCGGTCTGCAGCCCAAAGCATTAGCGTCCACGCAAATAAGGAAAGCAACTATGCAGCTTGATCGCGAGGCATACAATCTATGCATAACTCTTTATATTGAAAGGGACTATGATTCTGCGTTTGTACTTGCCAAGAAAGTCTGTCAACAGGGGGCTACATTAGAACTCAACTTCATCCTAATGCTAATCGCGCAGCATCTCAAAAAACAAGAGTATGCAGAAAGGCTCGGCGAACATCTCCTTGCGCATGCAAGATTATCCCCTCTTCATACGTTAGTAGTAAGGCATATATTGGGGCGTGCTCAACCGGAAGAGCTACTAACAGAAGCCGCAAGTTCAACAGATCAGGGCAAGGTACAATTTTACATTGGTGCACGATATGAGGTCACTTCCAACTTTAATCTGTCATACGACTCGTTCAAGGCATCTGCGGCAAAGGCATCAGCTAGCCTTGAAGGAAAGATCGCAAGCGTGTTTATAGAACACTATCCTCGCTTTATGCAAGATACGCTGGGACAATTTATTAATACAACGAAAATCCGCGATGAATCGATATATGAGTTCGAAGATTTGCTAGACAAAATCCGTGACGAGCACCAAGATCATTATGTTTATAGGGGGCAGCAAAGAGACTACGGATCTATTCTACCATCTGGCTATCGCTCAATAGTAAAGATGGACTATCCACTTATTGTCCCTAGCACTGGTTCTAGTCTACATGGCAGGGGTACTAGCTACCGCTATTTGGCGGCAAACTCTCTTTGGCCAGAGGGAAGTCGCAAGGTTGTTGATTTTGTTTCCCTTTGTCGTGCGCAACTAGGCTACCCGCTAAGTCAATTGTTCTGCCAACATTGTCAGCTTCCGACGGAAGGAATTGATGTAACTCATAATAGCGATATTGCTGCGCTATTTGCTATATTTAACTACCGAAACCATCAGTTCGTATCGAATGCTGAAGGTGTTGGAGTGCTTTATCGATTCAATATCTCTGGCTCTAGCACACCCACACTCGATGCGCTTAAACGGACTGACTTCTATACCTGTCCGTTTTTTCTCGATGGGATAGGGGTACTTTCGCTTCTTGGCTTATGCGAAGATATGTCTCAAACTTTGAACTCGTTTCAGCATTACTTCAATGTAAAGCTTGAGCACGAAATCGACCCTACACTGAAGAGTTGGGATGAGGTGCGCGAGAGTCGACCGATAGAACTATTGAAGTTCCCAAAGCATGAAATACTTCGTTCCAGAGTGCACATGCAAAGGGCAGGCTTAATATTTCCAGACTCGCTGCTTCCACGGATGTTTTTAGCCCATCCCGTTCCTCCACCAGTGGGTAAAACATGGGAAGGACCTCATTGCATCGAAGACATTGCGCTATCGAATTGCATTGAGAAGTTTCTCTTCAGGCATTCCCTGAATAATCGAGACAAAATTGATCTAAATCCAGCCGCAGTTTTTCCAAAGAGAGATCCGATTGCATTGGCATTATCTAATTTAATCACGACCATTGCAGGTGGACTAGGCGCAGTCCCTATGGTCATTCAGGATACAACTTTATTTACTCCTGGTGATGAGGATGGACTGGTTTCATGACGAAAACAAATTAGTAAATCGGCTAATCGGGTAGCCGGGATATTTCCCCCCCAGCCCTCACACCACCTAGCAAGCGGGTCCGCACTAGGAGGTTCCCAGAGGCTACCGAGCCATAACCAGTTCATAGTCCTTAAGATTACCACATCGAAGCTTCCTGTTTCTCATCATTTTCGAATTTGAAGGTGTCTACTGTTAAGTAGGGGATCTAAAAGGGAAACCGAATACCCGATAATGTTTCATCTGCTCCATTAAATCACGCAAAATATCCTCAAAAAACTGTGAATCACATCGGTTTTTGAGCCATTTCTATTACCATTATATGAGCAATACATATAATGGTTGAAGATGTTGCAGAGTTTATGCCCGAATGGGTACTGCCTGCGTCGCCGCAAGTATTTATTGATCACCCCACAACCCCCACAAAGGGATTCAGGGTACTGTGGTTGTCATTGTTCTGCAGGCTATGTCTGGCAGCTGCGCATCGGATGCCGCGTCCCTTGCGGGCGCATAAAATCGTCTTATGTAAAGGGTGGTAACAAGTTCGGTTCGGCTCCCGCCGCCGCACTCTTACATAACAAATTTTATGCAACATAGCTGAGCACAAAAGGAGTTTATGCCACGGAGGGGTGCCAACCACTTACGATTGCATGCCCGCCACCGCCCCGAAAAAAAGAACGGCGGTTAAAAGAAGAAGAGTCAAAAGACGACTTGACCCCTTTTTTACAATTTATAATTTTATGGACGTCCCCTTTACCCCCCGGATCATATATCCTCCCTCAAGGTGTCCCTTGAAAAAGGCCTTTATAAATCGGACCCAAAATTAATATGATACCAAGCAACACCTTAAAAATAACTAAAACCCAAAAGGCTTCTTTATTTTTAGTCTTACTGAAAAAACCCTCATCCGGCAGGAAAGGAAATGCGGGCACAAATGCCTTCCCAATCAGACACTCAACCAAACCGTAAATTAGCAAAAATACACCAAGAGCAATGACACGATAATCCATAATTATTCACTACACTTTTTACAAATCTCTCTACATTCAGCAAGATCGTCACCAAAATCCCATGCAGCAACTGCCAAATTCAATATACCGGAACCTTTAGCTAGGAGTTTAGCAGAACCAGATAGTGAATTTACGCCTTTCCAGGTTCTTGCGTTGATCTCAGTCGCACTTGCTGTAGCATCAGCTGCGCCTCCACTAACAAAAGGAACATCATAACCAGCAAGTGTTTGTATGGGGCTCAAGTCAAAAGGCAAGAGGTTTAATCCAGGTATGTTCATAACAAGACCCCTGTCAGCCATACAGGCGTAAATACAATTACTTTCTTCTGAAGACATATTGTTATCATAACGACCGTCATCAAAGATGGGTCCCACCATCGTCAAACCACTTGGATCAATCCAGTTTATGGGGTTTTGCCCAACATACGAGTAAAGATTAACATCACCCCCATCCAACCCAATCGGATCAGGGGTTAAATATCTCCCGGTGCTCGGATCATAATATCTGTGCCAGTTATAATGCAATCCTGTCTCTGCACCATAATACTGGCCGGAAAACGAAAGTTTTCAAAGAACAAAAAAAGCGGCCTTTTCGGTTTTCTTTGTTACCTGGGAATCCTTTCAAAAGGCCAAATCCTGGGCATGTCTTCATATTTTTTCGCTTTATTTAACATCAGAAAGATGATTTTTATAGGCCATGAGCCCAGAAAACCTATAGCGAAAGGGATAGCGCCAAAATTAGGGAATGCTTTGTCTGCCAAACATATTGCGCCATTTAGGACTAATAACAAACTCATTATCAGGCTAACCAAAAATACAAGTTGGTTTGAAGCAATGATAACCCTATTGTCCTTTATCCACTTCAACAAAATATAGTTCACGTTTGGTTGAGGTAATTTTAAAAAACCGATCCCCAAAATAACTAGGACAAATGCGAGCAAAAAATCCAATAATCCGCTTTCCATATTTGATCCTAAAATAATCGTATAGAGGCAATCATGGAACACCTACCGTTCAACAGGTAAATCAAGAGCAAAAGGGGCAGCGAGACCTAGTTCACCACCAACACTAATTGCATCAACATATCTGCTTGGATCATACCAAGGCTTGCTTTTATCTAGATCTTTACGTTTTGTAACAGAAACATCTGTAAGCGCCAAATAAAGCGCTTCTTTTCAGCGGTTGCAGAATCTGGTCAAGTCCGGCCCGCAAACGTCATCGGGCTTGACGTTGATAGCCCGGAGCGGTGATCTGATCGAGATCAGTGTTGATTTTCACCCGCCTACCCTTGAACAGGTTTTGCGGACGCTGGAGAAAATGTGATGTTCGTGCCCGGAGGCGTATCGGTTTATCTGGCTGCCGGGGCAACCGACATGCGCAAGTCCATCGACGGACTATCGATCATGGTATCGCAGGCCCTAAATTTTGATCCCTTCTCCGGACATCTTTTTGTCTTCAGCAACCGGCGCCGGAATATGGTGAAGATGCTGTACTGGGACCGCAATGGTTTCTGCCTTTGGCAGAAGCGTTTGGAGAAGGATCGTTTCCGTTGGCCTGAGGGTGGCCGCAAGGTCGTGGAACTTGACCAGCGGGAGTTGCGTTGGCTTCTGGAGGGGCTTGATGTGCACCAGCGTCAGGCCCACGGTCGTCTTCATTATTCCGCTGTTTTTTAGGTGGAAAAAAGAGCATGTTGTTGAAGTAAAAACATTGAAATTTCAATAAGATATTGTAAAATAGCCGACATGATCACACCCCTTGCAAACATGCCGGAAATAGACGAATTACGCGGTCGCTTGCAGCGCTCGGAGCATGAGAACGATTTGTTGCGGGAACAGCTTCGCTTGCTCCGTTCTCAGCTTTATGGCCGCAAGTCGGAACGCCTGTCCGCATCGTCGGAATACACCCAGCTCATGCTTTTTGATGAACCGGTAGCCGCCCCTGAAAAGGTTGAGGAATTCAAGGGTGTTGATGTTACCGCTCACACCCGCAAAAAGGTCGGGCGCAAGCCGTTGCCGGAAGATTTGCCGCGGGTTGAAATTGTCCATGACATTGCCGAAAAAGACAAAATCTGCGGCTGCGGAAACGCCAAGAGTCGTATCGGTGAAGAGGTCATGGAGCAGCTTGATATCATGCCGGCCCGTATTCAGGTTCTTCGCCACATTCGCCCCAAATATGCCTGCCGGCAATGTGAAGGAGTTGAAGATGACGGACCGACGGTGGCAATCGCTCCACCGCCTCCCCAGATCATTCCAAAAAGCATTGTCAGCGCAGGGCTTCTGGCCCATGTCCTGGTGACCAAATTCGCCGATGCCGTTCCTTTTTACCGGCAGGAAGGTCAGTTTACCCGCCTGGGGGTGGAAGTCAGCCGAACCAATATGTGCAATTGGGCGATGCAGGCGGCAAGTGCCTGCCAGCCCTTGCTAGAACTGCTTCGCAAGGATTTGCTCTCCGGTCCCTTGATCAATGCCGACGAGACCACGCTGCAGGTTCTTTCGGAACCGGGCCGGTCTCCCACCAGAAAATCGTACATGTGGATATTCCGGGGAGGCGACCCTGAACGGCCGGTATTGGAATTTCAGTATCACCCGAGCCGTGAAGCAGCGATCGCGGCAAACTTTCTTGCCGACTACAAGGGGTATGTGCAGACAGATGGTTATGCAGGTTACGATTTTCTTGACCGTCGGCCCGATATCACCCATATGGGCTGCTGGGCGCATGTGCGCCGCA
>Ga0180007_10004658_pt1 | contig 14374 bp, 5 predicted proteins | sample MM_PC_MetaG_FD_121122 | JGI IMG/M metagenome (GOLD analysis project Ga0180007, IMG submission 121122) | Groundwater microbial communities from the Aspo Hard Rock Laboratory (HRL) deep subsurface site, Sweden - MM_PC_MetaG | ecosystem: Environmental > Aquatic > Deep subsurface > Groundwater... | reverse complement strand
TGCCGCCGCCGCCCGTCGTCGACGGTGCCTACGTATAGCTCGCGCCCCGAGCGATCCAGGACGCGAAGGCTGTACGGCCTACCGAGGAATGCTTCGAGCTCGGGGTAGGGCGAGTAGCGCAGGCCGAGCCATAGTGCTAGGGCGACCGCCGAGACTCCAAGAGCGAGCGTCGGCAGCCATCGGGGCGGTCGTCTCATAGGCCTATGAGCATCAGGGTGGCCACGTCCCGGCCGAATATCTCCGGTTCGTACATGCATTCCGCGCTTGCCGAAGGCACCGTATAGATGCCGGCTGCCGTGGCGCGGAACAAGATCGAGTAGCTGTGGGTGCCCGCGTACATGGTGTCTACGTAGGCGTGGGCCTCGGTATCGAAGGCCTTTATCCGGCTCGAAGCGTAGTAGTCTCCGTCGTCATCGGCGCCGCGACGCCCCTGGCCGTAGGATTCCACGATGTCCGCTCCCGCAGGTATAGGCATGCGCACGGCCACGTTATGGAGCTTCCTGTCGTTACTGACCGTGACCGTAAGCCTGTAGAGCGACCCCCTCTTGAGCGGAGCGTCCCCTAGGGGGGCGCCGTCCGGGAAGGAGAAGCGGCTGACAACCTCCAGGCCCTGATCGCGGTTGAGCGCCGTCTCCGTCGGCACCGCGTACCTCATGACCGATCCGTAATAAAGATTGCCCGAGCCGTCCCTCTCGAATACGAGCGGCAATAGCTTTTCCTTGGTTAGGGACGCCAACGGACCCGCGGAAAGGCCGCCTTTCCAGGTCTCCCTCCTACCGCTTAAGGCGCGGAAATCGCTTGTAAGAATCTCCTTGCCGCCGACGCTGACCCGCGCGCGGAAGTCGGGCGCGCCGCCTTCGGCCTTGATGACCGCGGCAAACGCATGGAGCACCCAGTAGGTGGTATTGGTGCTCTGCCAATACCCGCCTCCGAGATCGTCGACCATCGTCTGTATGATGCGGCTCGCGATGTCGCTGGCCGGGTCGAGCGTCGACTGGAGCTCCAGGAACAGGGCGAGCGAGACGAGGCTCGTGTTGTACTCGTTCCAGCCGGAGCCTTCGACGTCTATGGAGCGGGGCGACTGGCGTATATAGGCACGGGCCTTTTCGAGGCATTGCCTGGCCCTCGCCGGGTCTTCCAGCTCCAGGAAGGCCAATCCCATGAGCGACCATTCCCCGAAGCGGAAGGAACCGGCCCCGCGCAGCCTCGTCTCGGCGTCGGCCTTCGTCAGTACGCCTGCCTCGGCTAGGACTAGCGTACCGTAGGCCTGCTCGAAGGGGCTGGCCTTCTTTATAGCTTGCTGTAGATACTCATGGAGCTTATCCCGCTTGAGGGAGCGGGGCAGGCTCCATCCCTTATCGGCCATGAGATTCGCCGCCTGGGCGACCCTCAGGCTTACGTAGGTCAGCGACTCGTCGCTCCAGGCCCATAGCCCGAAGCCGCCGTCGGGGCGCTGGGTGGCGGCTATCTCGGCCATGACGCGCTCCGCGACCGACCTCGGGGATGAGACCCTGGAATCGAGCCCGTAGGCCTCGGCGTATTCGCCGAACGCAATGAGTGGCAGGAGCTTCGAGCACAGCTGCTCGTTGCAGCCGAAGGGGTAATTAAAGACGTAGTTCATGGCGCTGCCGAGCATCGGGAGCCTCGAGGCGCCTAGAGTCAGTTCCAGGCTCCCGGAACTGCCCGCCGGCTCCATCGGCAGGACTATGCCCTCGGTGAAGCTGTCGAGGCCCTTGGCCGATCCCCGGCCCACCGACCCTATCGACGCCGTCGTCTCGAAGGTAGACGGCTCCTCGACAGAATAGCTCTCGCGGAGCGTCTCGTTGTGAACGGCGCAGCGCGTCTCGAAGACTATGTCGCCGTCGCCGCGCCGCTCGGCGCCGAACGCGAAGGCTATCTCGACGGTAGTCCCCGGCTGGATGACGGCCGTCTTCGTCCTCTCGCCAAGCAGGGTCAGGATGCTCGACGACGCGCTCACCGTGACCGTCTGGGCCTTGGCGTCCATGTTGGTGACGATGACGCCGGCCATGGCCGTGTCGCGTACCCTCATCTTCCTCGGCATGTTTGTCTTGACGTTGACCGGGTTGCGGACCTGTATCTCCTTCTCGGCCAGCCCGAAGCGGTCGGCCGTTACCGCCACCACGGTGCAGCGGTAGGTCGTCAGGTTGTCCGGCCAGGTGAAGCTGACCGTCGCCTCGCCGCTTCCGTCGGTTATGACCGCCGGCACGAACACGGCCGTGGGGTTGAAGTCCTTGCGCTCCTGGTCCTTGCCCGAGTCGCCGCCGAACTGATCCTTCACCTCGTAGGTGACGGGGTCCATGAGCATGTCCCGGCTATCCCCGCCCCTGGTCCCGAGCGGGAAGTAGGCGCGGTTATAGAAGAAGGCCATGGGATCGGGCACGTGGTAGTCGACGATGTCCACCACTCCGCGATCCACCGCCATCAAGAGGAGCTCGGCGTTGGCCTCCGGCTTGCCGTCGCGGGTCGCCCTTACGGTGAAGCTGGCCTTCGATCCCGGCTCGTAGGACGGCGCGTCGGGGCGTATCTCCAGCTGTATGCGTCGCGAGCCTGCGTCGACGCGTACCTGGGTCAGGCCGAAGTACGACTTGGGCTTATCGAGGTCCGGTTGCCCGTATCGATGCTCGGGCGGGCCCGAGCGTACCGAGTAGGTGGCCACGGCGACGTAGAATACCGGTACGTGCTTCTCCTCGACGGGTATCTCGAGCACTTGGGTGGGCCCGTCGAAGGTAACGACGCGGCGGCTCATGATGCCCTCTCGCTCTGTCGTGACGAGGTAGGTGCCGGCGGGCAACGGCGAGCGCATGAGCACCCTGGCCGTCTCGCCGGGCGCGTAGGACGGCCGCTCGGTCGAAAGGCTTATTCCCGCCGCGTTTCCGCTGTACCAGTTGACCCATTCCCTGCCCGTAACCCAGAAGTTGAAGGTGCAGGCCGTCAGGCGGCCCTTGCTATCGGCTGCCGAGAGGACGACCGAGTACTGGCCGGCCTTGTCGGCCGCGAACGGCACGCTGCCAATCGGGCCGGCGGAGGTAGCCTCGCCCGAGGCCACGGGTACGTCGACCGTTTCCCAGCGAGAATCGACGCCCTCGAGGCCCTGTTGCTGGACGAGCTTCCATTCCTTCCTGACTATCTTGTAGCCCACCCGCCGGGTCGGGCCGGCCAGGTAGCGGCCGCCGTCCGGGGCCGCCATGGCGAAGTCCAGGGCCAGCTTCTTGCCCGCGGCGAAGTACCTGCCGTAGGCGGAGCTCGTCTCGGCGCGCACGCCGCCTCCCACGAGGAATTCCGCGGGGTACACGACGATTGACTTCGCCGCGCTGACGCTCTGGCCCGTCAGGGGGTCGGTGACGCTGGCCTGGGCGCGGTAGCGGTACGCCTTTCCCTTGACGCCGTCGCCGCCGGTCTGCTGGCCGACCGCGGCGCGGCCCTCTCCGTCCAGGCTGCCGTTGAACGATGAAAGGGAGCTGCGCTCGGCCCATTCGTCCTCCTGCCCATAGTACAGGGCCGCCAGCGCCCTGTCGGCGGGGGCGAAGGCGTACGGCTCCCTGGTCCAATATCCGGAATAGGAGGCGTCGCGCATGCTGCCTCCCGCCAGGTAGCGGGCGTTGAGCGTCATCGAGACGTCGTCGCCGGCCAACGCGGGTAGGGTCGGGGCGTCGAAGAATGACTCGAACTGCAACCGGCGGAAATTGGAGACTATGATGCTCTCGGCGGCGGAAGCCGAAACCTTGCCCCCGTCGAGCCGGCAGTACTCGGCCGCGTAGCCGCCCGGAGGCAGGTCGGCAGGCAACTCGAAGCTGCCCCAGAATCCTCCCGTGGCCAGCGTCGTGCCTTCGCTCTGGGCGACGACCTCGCCCGTCTCGCGGCTCACGAGGCGCAGCCTGTAGTCGGTCGGCGCGGGGGGGCTATAGACGCCGAGCGCGAGTACCCGGTCTATGCCCCTGAAGGAGGCAGTCTCGCCGGGGCGGTATATCTTTCGGTCGGAGAACATGAAGGCGATCTTGCGGATAGACTCGGCCGACGCCGCGGACGTCCTCCCGGCCACGTCGAAGCGCCAGGCGTCGTGGCCCGAAGGCGTCCACTCGATATAGTCGGAATCCTTCTCCGCGGTGACGAGCAGGTTATCCGTCGGATACGTTCTGGAGCCTACCCTCGAATAGAAGGCGCTCCTGTATTCGCCCGGCTCGAGGGGGAAGGCCGCGACGCCGTCGGCGTCGGTCCGCAGCGCCATCCTCTCCGTCCTGTAGTCGAGGAGGCGGACCTCGGCCCCGGCCACGGGCTTGCCCGTCGATATGCTGGTGACCCTGCAGAGAATCAGGTTGTAGGCCACGCGGGCCGTGATGGCGAGGTCGGTTACCTGGACGTCGAGCCCGGGATTAACATCCCTCGGATAGCGTCCCTGGTCCTTGGCCCGCCACTGGACCAGGAGATGGCCCTTGCCGTCCTTGTTTAGCCAGGGCGTCAGGTCGAGCACCTCGAAGTGCTTCGTCATCGGCGGCAGCTTCGAGAGGTCGACTTCGTTCTGGTACCCGTCGTTCCACGCGCCGGTCCCACGTTCCCAGGAATGCACGGTATAGCGCAGGAATTCGGCGTCCTGCACCTCCGCTATGACGCGCGGGGGGAAGCTGGCCTCGAGCATGTGGGTCCCCGTATGGGGAAAGTAGACGTAGCTCATGGGATTGCCGAGGCGGAACATGAAGGATCCGCCCTCTGAAAGGCCGCGGCCGTAGATATCCCTCACCGCCGTCGAGACGCTCACCCTGTACGTCGGCGTCAGCTTGAACCTCAGGCCGTTTATACGCACCCGCGTGCCGAATACCTCTATCGCCGAGGCGGGTATCTCTACCTCCCCCTGGTCCGACGCTATGACTACGCTCGGGTTCTTCATGGCCCGGTACTCGTCGTAGTCGGTGCTGGCTGGCTTGGAGTCGACGATCGTGACGGCCTTCTCGAGTCCTTCCCTCATCACCGGATGGGAGAACTGCAGCCATATCGCGTTGGCGTCGTCGGCGCGGTAGCGGTACAGCCCCTCCATGACCCGGTCGCCCCATGGCTTGTGGTATTCGAAGGGCTTGAGCGAGCCGAGCCCCAGGGCCGCGTCGAATTCCGTGGCCACGCTCGACGGTCCGGGCTTCGTACCGGCCTTGAGGATGAGCGATAGCTGCTGGTCCTCCGGCACGGCGTCCATGACCTGGAGGAGCACTTGATTAGTCTCCTTGGTCGTGGCGGCCTTCGCTACGGGGTCCCAATTGGAGGCCGCTAGGCGGTAGGAGCCCGAGGGGCCTCGCAGCTCCAGCGCCGGCTCTACGGCTCTAGCGGAGACGGCCATGTTAAAGGAGACGATAAGCTCCCGAAGCTCCTCGGCGGACAGGTCCTGGGTCTTTCCCTGCGTCTTCCTGCTGCCGACGGACCTCATCGAGAAGGTGCCCGTATAGAACGAGAACGATGTCGCCTTGAGCTTGTCCCCGTAGAGCGAGACGAGGCTTTCGTCGGCCTTAACCGAGTACTGGACGAACCGCGCGATGCTCTCGTCGGGATCGAAGGCCAGCGACTTGGTGCTGATCCACTGCCAACGGCCCTCGAGGGGCGGGGTTATCGATACTCCCGCGACGCGGTCCATGGGCGCGCCGAGGCGGGCGACAGGGACCATCGGCTGGGAGAACGTCAGGTAGACCTGCGGCCTATCCGTGGCGTTCCCCAGGTTGCCGTTCGGTCCGTACTCGACGAGGGCGAACGGCGCCTTGGCCGCGGGGACGAGCGTCTGGCCTTGGACCCCGCCGCTCTGGCTCATAGGCACGGGAGCGCCCGCCGCCTGCGCGGAGAAATCGACTCGCCGAGCCGGCTTGTAGTATTGGTACGGAATGACGGCCGCGACTCCCGGGTGAAGGACGGGCAGGGGGCCGAAGGGAACGCGAGCCGTCTCGTCGCCGCTCGAGGCGCTCAAGGCGCGTGGCGCCTGCCTATCCTGCTCCTGGGCGTTCGAGTCCTGGACGGCGGCAAGCATGGCCGAGGCCGCGCAGGTCAGTGCAAGGACTATCGTCGATCGTTTCATATAGGCTCCGAGTCTATTTGGTGAGTCGAATGATAGCACGGGTATCGCCGTTAAGCGGGCCGGCGGTTGCCGGTACGGGCGCGTCGACCGCGCCGGTCATCGGTTATGTAGCGTCCTCTTGGCGAACTCGGCGGCAGCCAACAGGTCGACCGCGTTCGGACGGCCGAGGTTGAACAGCGCGAAGCGCCCGAGGCAGAAGAAGCTCTCCTCGGCCACGGGTATGCCGCGCGCCGCGAGGAGGCCGCGTAGTATGGGTATCGCCTCGCTCTGGATGAAGCCGGTGGAGAAGAGGGCTACCTTGCCGACCATCGCCGGGTCGAGCCCTGCGACGAAGTCCTTGACCGCCTGGTGGACGCCGTGGCCGTGGGTCGCGTAGACGGCGGCCCCGAGGAAGAGCAGCTCGACCCCGTCCGCAGGGTACGCGTCGATCCCGACGGCCTCGCAGCCTAGGGCGTCCGCGATGGCGCCCGCGACCTTCCTCGTGTTCCCGGTCGCGGAATAGTAGGCGACGCGTACGTTCATCGTCGCTTTCCCTTCTCGAGCGCGTCCTCGACGGCCGAGAGGATGGTCAGGCTGGAATGCGTGGCCCCCGCGACGACGTCGACGCCGAGCGACTGCCGGGCGATCACCTCGTCGAGGATGGCCTCGGCGGGCTTGCCCTGCCCGTTGAAGTGCTTCAGGAGCTCGATCGAGCTTATCCGTCCTCCGGCTACCGTCGCCTTGACCCGGACGGATACCGGGAGGAGGAAGGCTTTTCCCTCGTATACGCCGTCCTTGACGCCTTCGAGCCTGAAAGCCGCGGCGGCGGCGCGCATCCTCGGATAGGCCTCCTCCGTCTCAGGTAGCGCCCGCCCTATGCCGTACAGGACGACGATCGCGCCCGCGATTATGATGGTCGACTTGGTAAGCCTCTTCATGCCGTGTCCCTCGCGTCGATGATGATCGTCGCAGTATACGCTCGAACGCCGGTCCGCGCTACGGGCTCGGGCTAGCTACGGCAAGGCGGCCCTAAGCTCGCGGTAGTCGCCGGGCGGAGGCGGTTTTTTACTATACGCCCGTTAAGCCCCTTGCCTCGGATACGGGGCTGGCGATATGCTAGTAGCCATCATGGACAAGCTAATAGTAAAGGGCGCGCGCGAGAACAACCTGAAGAACATCGACGTCGAGTTGCCGCGCGATAAGCTAATCGTCGTTTCCGGCCTCTCTGGATCGGGCAAGAGCTCGCTCGCCTTCGATACGATATTCGCGGAGGGCCAGCGCCGCTACGTGGAATCGCTGTCCGCGTACGCCAGGCAGTTCCTCGGGCAGATGAAGAAGCCCGACGTCGACTACATAGAGGGCCTGTCGCCGGCTATCTCGATAGAGCAGAAGACGACGCACCGCAATCCCCGATCCACCGTGGGCACCGTCACCGAGATATACGACTACTTCAGGCTCCTCTTCGCCCGCGTGGGCACGCCGCATTGCCCCAAGTGCGGGCGGGAGATACGCGAGCAGGGCATTGACCAGATACTCGACACCATCATGTCGTGGAAGCCCGGTACGAAGCTCCAGGTCCTCGCGCCGGTGGTCCGGGGCAAGAAGGGCGAGCACCAGAAGATACTGGAGGACGCGGCCAAGCAGGGCTTCGTGCGGGCCCGCATAGACGGGGAGCTCCGTCAGCTGGACGAGGAGATAGTCCTCGACAAGCAGAAGAAGCACTCCATAGACGTCGTCGTGGACAGGCTCAAGCTATCCGAGGACGGCAGGCGCAGGCTCGCCGAGGCCGTGGAGGCGGCGCTCAAGATTGCCGACGGCATCGCGATAGTGACCAGGGAGTCGGGCGGCGCGGAGGTCGACGAGTTCTTCAGCCAGCGCGGCGCCTGCCCCGACTGCAATATCAGCCTTCCCGAGCTGGAGCCGAGGCTGTTCTCGTTCAATACGCCCCACGGCGCCTGCCCCGAGTGCACGGGCCTGGGCATAAAGCTGGAATTCGACCCCGACCTGGTGATTCCCGACAAGTCGCTGTCGTTCAACGCCGGGGGCTGCGTGCCGTACAACCCCGACGCGGCCTGGTACCGCTCCCGCTTCGAGGCTCTGGCCAAGCACTATAAGTTCAGCCTCGACGCGCCCTTCGGCGATCTCCCCAAGAAGGCGATGAACGCCATACTCTACGGCGGCGACGAGAAGGTGCGCGTCCATTACGATAACGCCAAGGGCACCGGCCACTTCGAGTACGAGTCGACCTTCCCCGGCATCCTCTCCGAGCTCAAGCGCCGCTATATGGAGACTTCCAGCGACGGCATCAAGGATTGGCTCGAGAAGTTCATGAGCGCTAAGCCCTGCGAGGCCTGCGGGGGCAAGCGCCTCAAGCCCGAGGCCCTCGCCGTGACGATAGGGGGCGTGAACATCCACGACCTGTCCGCCAAGTCGGTAGAGGAGTCCATTCGCTTCTTCGACGCCGTCGAGCTGACCGATACGCAGAAGATGATTTCGAAGCAGGTCTTCAAGGAGATCACGGCGAGGCTCTCCTTCCTCAAGAACGTCGGGCTCGAGTACCTGACCCTGGAGAGGAAGGCCGGTACCCTGTCGGGCGGCGAGGCCCAGCGCATCCGTCTGGCCACTCAGATAGGCTCCAGCCTCGTCGGCGTCCTCTACATCCTCGACGAGCCGTCCATAGGCCTCCACCAGCGGGATAACCAGCGGCTCATCGATACGCTCGTCTACCTCCGCGACATAGGCAACACGCTCATCGTGGTGGAGCACGACGAGCAGACCCTGCGCACCGCCGACTGGATAGTGGACCTCGGGCCCGGGGCCGGCGTGCACGGCGGCCACGTCGTCGCCTCAGGCACCCCTGCCGAGGTGATGAGGAACAAGAAGAGCCTGACCGGGCGCTACCTCGCCGGCGACCTCGTCATCCCCGTCCCCGAGAAGCGGCGGGACGGGAACGGCCACGCCATAACGGTGCGCGGCTGCCGCGAGCACAACCTCAAGGACATAGACGTCACCATACCCCTAGGCGGCTTCACCTGCATCACCGGCGTCTCGGGCTCGGGCAAGAGCACCCTGCTCACCGATATCCTGTACCCCGCCATCTCCAACCGCATCACGAGGACGGTCCAGCAGGAGGGCGACTTCGATTCCGTCGAGGGCCTCGGCGCGATCGATAAGATCATCAATATCGACCAGAGCCCGATCGGCCGGACGCCGCGGTCCAATCCCGCCACCTACGTGGGCGTCTTCTCGTCGATACGCGACCTGTTCGCCTCCCTGCCGGAGTCGAAGGCCCGCGGCTATAAGACGGGCCGCTTCAGCTTCAACGTCAAGGGTGGCCGCTGCGAGCATTGCCAGGGCGCGGGCACCATCCAGATAGAGATGCAGTTCCTCCCCGACGTCTACGTCACCTGCGAGCACTGCCACGGCAAGCGCTTCAATAACGAGACCCTCGACGTCCGCTTCAAGGGCAAGAACATAGCCGAGGTCCTGGACATGACCATCGAGGAGGCCGCCACCTTCTTCGAGAAGGTGCCCCAGATTGCCCACCGCATGAACACCCTGCTATCGGTCGGCCTCGGGTATATAAAGCTGGGCCAGTCGGCCCTGACGCTGTCCGGCGGCGAGGCCCAGCGCGTCAAGCTGGCCTTCGAGCTGGCCAGGCGAGCCACGGGCAAGACGCTGTACTTCATGGACGAGCCGACGACGGGCCTCCACTTCGTCGACGTCAAGCAATTGATGGAGACGATACAGCGCCTCGTCGACACCGGCAACTCCATAGTCATGATCGAGCACAACCTGGACGTCATAAAGCAGGCGGACTGGATCATAGACCTCGGCCCCGAGGGCGGCACCAGGGGCGGCACCATCGTCGCGCAGGGCCGGCCCGAGGACGTGGCCAAGGTCAAGGGCTCCTGGACCGGGAAGTACCTCAAGGAAGCCCTGAAAGGCTGACCGCGCACCCCCGCCCCCAGTCCTAGCGCACCCCCGCCCTAGAGGCACCGACGCGCCCCGCCCCCGGGATTGCTCGGGATCTTTTTAAAAGCCTGGTTAATCATATCGGCGGGGCCTGTCAACGAAAAACGACCCACGCTACGCGGGGTCGTTTTTCATTGACACCCGCCTCCGTCTGTTGATCAGGCTTTGCCGAGGCATCGTTCTCGGGGCGGGGCGCGTAGTGGGCGCTATAGGGGGCGGGGGCGTCGTTCGTTCTACGGCAACGGGCGGGCCGCTCTCTGAGCTCCGGAGGCGCTCTCCGAGGTCGGGCGGTCGCTCTCCGAGCTCCGGAGGCGCTCTCCGAGGACGGGCGGTCGCTCTCCGAGTTCCGGAGGCGCTCTCTGGGGTCGGGCGGTCACTCTCCGGGCTCGGGCGGCTGCTCTCCGAGGTTGGGCGGTCACTCTCCGAGGTTGGGCGGTCGCTCTCCGAGCTCCGGAGGCGCTCTCCGAGGTCGGGCGGTCACTCTCCGAGGTCGGGCGGCCGCTCTCCGAGCTCCGGAGGCGCTCTCCGGGGTCGGGCGGTCACTCTCCGGGGTCGGGCAGGCGCTCTCCGAGGTTGGGCGGTCACTCTCCGGGGACGGGCGGTCGCTCTCCGGGCTCCGGAGGCGTTCTCCGTGAACTGACGCCTTCGCAGCCGACCCGCGAGCGAGGCGAGTAGGGGCGCGTCGACTACAGCCGCGCGCCGACCCGCGAGCGAGGCTCGCCGGGTCGCGCTAGCCTCGACTACGGCCGTCGTTGACCTGCGAGCGCTAGCGAGACAGGTCGAACGACGGCCCGCGATCGCGGCCCTGGCCCGCGATCGCGGGCTTTACCGGCCGGGCCTTTATCTTTATCATGCTCGATCGTATGGTAAGCCGCCCCGACCTAAGCTTGCGAAGCCTGGCGCTCCTGGCCGCTATCGTCCTCAGCGCTGGCCGGGGCCCCGCCTTCGCCGAGGACCCGTCGGCCTCGGAGCCCGTCGGCTCGACGGCGGCCCTCGAGGCTCCGGCTATAGGGGACGGGGCGTCGCAGGCGACGGGCGAGGGGACCGCCGAGCCTCAGGCGGAGGAACCCGACCTCGTGCTGAGCACCATGGCCATGGATATCGCCGGCGCCGACTACTACGCGCTCTTGTCGTGGGCAAGGGAGCTGGGGCTCGAGGAGTCCGGGGGCGCGCAGGAACTGCGCGCGAGGCTCTACGAGCGTTACGGGATCTCGGCGCCGCCCCCGGCCGCCGCGTCTACCAAGACTATAACCATAGTGTCCTCCGATAAGACCGAGTACCTGAGCGCGAAGGGCGACGGAGAATCGGTCGTAACGTTCTCGGGCGGCGTCAAGATAAGCGTCAAGGACGACGATTCCGGGGAGACCCTGACGATAGGCGCGGACACCGTCGTGGTCAACCGCGACGCCAACCTGCTGTCGGCCCGCGGCGACGTCGTCTTCGAGAGGAAGAAGGCCGACGGCTCGGACTTCTTCCTGGGAGAGGCGCTCGAGCTCGACATGGACGACTGGAGCGGCGTCTTCCTGGACGGCGAGAGCAAGCGCGGCTCGGGCGCGTCGGCCGACGACGCCCTGTTCTTCCGCGCCGACGATATCCTGAAGCGCGGGACCGACGTCCTGGTGTTCAAGGACGGCGTGGTCAGCTCCTGCGAGGGCGAGCAACCTCATTACTCCATCCGCGCCTCGAAGATATGGATACTGGGCGGCAACGAATGGGCCATGAGCGACGCGACGCTGTCGGTCGGCGAGATTCCGGTCCTGTACCTGCCGTTCTTCTACTACCCGGGCGAGGAGATAGTGTTCAATCCGGTGTTCGGGTACGACGAGCGCTTCGGGCGCTACGTGCAGACGACTACCTATCTCCTGGGCGAGAAAGAGCCTAAGGAGCAGGAGATAAGCCTCCTAAAGATAGCCGAGGGCTCCAAGGGCTACCAGCGGAAGGTAGAAGGCGTGTTCCTCCGTACGACGCGCGAGCCTAGGAAGGAAAAGACGGCCGATTTCCTCAAGGTCATCGTCGACCTGTACTCGACGATCGGGGGATTCGCGGCCGCCCAGGCCAAGGTCGCTACCCTGGGACCCTTCTCGTCGATCGCGGGCTTCGCCGGGCTGGGCGTGACGCGGTCGGCCTTCAAGCTGACGGACGGCACCTATACTCCCTACGCCGCGGCCGGCGACTACGCGAGCGTATGGAACCCGGTCGACTTCTTCGGCACGGAGTTGCCGTTCCGCTTCGGCTTGGACCTGTCGACGTCGCTCGGTATAGGCCCGCTCAAGATAAGCGTCTCGGCGCCGTTCTATAGCGATAGCTACTTCAACCGCGACTTCAAGGACAGGAGCGAGAACATGAACTGGCTCCAGTTCCTCGACCAGGAGACCGATACGACGGCGATATCCAAGCTGTCGTCGTTCACCGATACGCTCGGGCTCTCCGTCAGCGTACCCTCCGCGTCCCTTCCCCCGTGGCTCTCGGGCGTCTCCCTGAGCAAGCTGTCGTCGTCGCTCGCCTGGTCGAGCGTGCTCAAGGCTGCGCCTTCCGACGCGACGCAGAAGGCCCTGTTCGACGTCGACCCGACGCGGGAATTCTTCGTGCCGTACGAGTGGACCGTCATGGACGCGGCCGCGAGCCTCTCGGGTACGCTGTTCAAGTACCCGGTCGCGGCGAGGGCAAAGGCCGCGGCCGCCTCGTCGGGCGCCCCGGAACCCGCGGCGGCCGAGCCTTCCGCGGCGAATCCTTCCGCGGCGGAGCCCGCGGACGCGCTCCTGGCGGAACCGGCGGCGCCGCCTCGCGCGCCTGACGCCCTGCAGGCGGCGAAGCTCGAGCTCCCCGCCCTCGAGCCGCCGTGGAGCCCCGCCGAGAAGCCCTCCGCCGCGGCGGGCGACCCTGTGCCCGGCTTCGCGGCCCCGCCGCTCGCGGCCCCCGAGACTGTCGCCGAGCGCGAGCCGTTATCGGCGTCGCTGGCGTGGACGTACGCCCCTAGCTTCTCCTGGAAGCGTCGATTGCTCAGTTCCGCGTGGAAGGAACCGGCGGATATCGATTGGTCGGCGCTGTACGAGGCCAGGAGCGTGCGCAACGCCGGCGCACTGAGCCTATCCGGCTCGTTGTACGGCGGATTGCTCGGCCTCTCGGCCTCCCTCTCGGCCTCCGCGCAATACCAGGATAGGCCCGTCGTCTCCGGCGACCCCGCGTACGCGAGCGCCTCGCTCCTCGCCACCTGGGCCAAGCAGGACGCGGAGTACCGCAACGACAAGGTAACCGGTACGCTCAAGCTTACGAGCTCTCCGTTCCAGGATTACTGGCTCTGGTCGCCTACGAGCCTTAGCTATTCGCTCGCCTCCAAGCTATACGAGTACGCCTTCGACTCGATGGACGCGGCTTCCCCGGCCGACCTGACCAAGGCGACCTATAGGACGACGTACGCGGATTGGACCGACGAGACCGTTACCGCGCACGCCCTGTCCCTGGACGTCGGCCTCAAGCCGTGGGGGCAGGCCCAGACGCTCACCTTCGCCGCCGACCTTCCCCCGCTCCTCGAGAAGTATACGGGGAAGCTCAGCCTCAAGGCGCCCTGGGCGTCGCTGCTCGTAGGGGCCTCGTACTCCGTGCCGAGGAAGGACGCCGACTTCGCATGGACGCCGCTCAACGCCTCGCTGTCGCTCGGCGCCTTGCCCTGGCCCACGCTCACGACGTCGCTCATCTGGGACATCGAGTCCAACGCCCTTACCTCCCTATCCTCCGCCCTGGCCTGGCGCGGCCTCTCCGCCTCCCTCAGCGCTAAGGAGGCCGTCGCGTATCGCCTGGAGAGCGGTACCGGATGGGTATCGACGGGAGATCCGGCGTTCATGGCGAGCGCCTTCGCCTTCTCGTTCAAGGATAGCTGGAAGCCGCCCGCCGCGTGGCGCAATAGGATATCCTGGACGGTAGACGTTAACGCCGCCGCTCAGCAGAGCTTCCTCAGGTTCACCGACTCGTCCCTCGATTTCGCGCTGGGGCTGACGTTCAAGGTGCATGAGTTCCTGGATATCACGCTGGCCTCGACGTCGAGGAACTCGTCGCTGTGGCGCTACTACCCGGGCCTCCTCGATATTCCGGACGAGTACGATTTTCCCGCTCGAAACCCGCTCGCGGACCTTCTGGATTCCTTTAATTTCTTCGACGGCACTAACGAGGCCAGGGAACGATCGCTGTTCAAGCTGAAGGCGATATCCATCACGGCTACGCATTACCTCCACGATTGGGACCTCGCGATGACGTTCTCCGCGAGCCCCGTGTATAACGAGACTACGGTAGGGTATGAGTTCAAGACCAACTTCTCCATAAAGCTCTCGTGGCGGTCGGTATCGCAGATAAAGGCGT